>Ga0335077_10006245_pt1 | contig 14711 bp, 11 predicted proteins | sample Lox_Sample_31_FD_207151 | JGI IMG/M metagenome (GOLD analysis project Ga0335077, IMG submission 207151) | Soil microbial communities from Loxahatchee National Wildlife Refuge, Florida, United States - Lox_Sample_3.1 | ecosystem: Environmental > Terrestrial > Soil > Wetlands | place: USA... | reverse complement strand
AACAAGTTCACGCCTACGGGCCCTATGGGAGCCCCGCGCTTCCTTCACACAGCTACACGACTGCACAACGGCCTAGTGCTCGTCACCGGAGGACAATCTAGCATCACTATTCCTGAGGTGTTTGCCAGTTCGGCGGACCTTTACAAGTAGCGCAGCGCCTTCGCCAGCCCAAAATCGAGCAGCTTCGCCGTGCCTGACAATCCAGGTTGTCCGCTAACATAGCGGAACACGTGATTCTGGACCATCCGTCAGTCGCTCGAAAAAAGAAGCGGAACTGAGTGGCCCTGCATAGGATTTCATCGTTCATTTTCTAGGGGCAATCAGGGGGCACTAAGGATTCCGCTCCATTCCTTTCAATACTTTAGAAGGCCAGGTTGCGCCGCAAAACTCCTTTGTTTCCAACAAGGTCATACTTTCGATCCCCACCGCCCCTACCATTCATCTTTCTGATGGATGGACACTTAACAAAAACACGCGGGGGCAAAAAGGGGCAGATTAGGGTGATGATCCGGTTCTTTGAGTTTTACAGTGGCACGAGTGACAACCGGATGCCTCAATAGCAGCCTCCAATCTATATTCCCTCGAAGCCCGTTTCCGGATAACTTCCGGATTTGGCGGATTAGAAGGCAGCGAGTCGGCGAGGTCGGAAAACTTGCCCAACCCGGATAGAAGAAGTTCTATTCGCTCGATTCGTCGTTCGGTCAGCCATATTATGATGCAGTGGCGCCATTTAGACACATAACGTCTTTAGCATTCTTGGAGAATTCTGTTAGGTCTCGCAGTATTGCTTTGTATGTTGCCTCGAATGATGACGGACAAATCGCAACTAATCCTTAAGTCCTGGTAGGCGCGCTTGTATCAATCGAACCGATCAACTCACGGGTGGTCAACTCGGAAGCTCCCCAGAAACGGGGTTCTGGGAACCTTTCGGGGATGAGGAATGCTGTCAATTTCAGGTGGCGACCATTGTCGATTCGCGTGTGCGTACGTAAATCTGAATGACTAAGTTCGGAGCGCGTTCCGCCTCAGCCGCCGTGTACCTGGCGTGTACCTCACCTTTTGGGAATCGATATGTCCGGCTTTCAGTCTGCACGCATCGCAATAGTTGCCTAACCAGTATGGCTCAGGAACTTGCACAATCGTTGGTAGAATAGGTCGAGCGGAATTTTCAACGCAACGAATGGAGTGTTCACAGGCAGCAGCACGGTAAAGATATTTTCCGGAAACATCCGTTGTACGCTCAGCAACAAAGGGACGGATTTTTGGCTCATGTCTATCTCGCAGTCAAAGGAGGGAGTCCGCAGTTTCCACCTGAGACCGACCTCCTTGTTTCGTCTGATGTGGCTACCACGGGCAACGTTTCGATTCTCGGAATCGGCTTCAACCAGCCATTTTTGTCCCTTCGCGAAAACTAGTCACCAACCACTTCATTCCGATATAGTGGGCCCCTCTCATTCGATCACCGTTCGTGTTCGGGCTTTCAAGCTCGCAGGCACACCTTGCCAAAGTGGCGGGCTTCGCTTAGGTAGGTGAGGGCTTCGTTCAACTCCGTAAAACGAAACACGCGATCTATGACTGGATGCACCGCGTAAAATTCAATCGCCTTGTTCATTGCTTCAAACATTTCTCGTGAGCCCACGTCGATGGCTTCGATGCGAGCAGACTTGCCCATGAAAGTGATTAGATCGACTTCAGTAGCCATGCCAATGAGGAGACCCACGAACGCCACAGCACCTCCCACGCGTGTAGCGGCAATGGCTTCCTTCAACCCTCCCACCGTGTCCACTACATAGTCCGCCCCGATACCGCCCGTCAAGTCAATCACAGCCTTTGGCCAGTCGGGCATCTTTGTGTAATTGATGGCGGCGTCTGCACCCAATTCCTTCGCGCGCGCCAGCTTTTGATCCCTGCTCGACGTGACGATGACGCGAGCTCCGCGAAGCTTCGCGAACTGGAGAGCGAAAATCGCAACGCCTCCCGTCCCCAGCACTACAACGGAATCGCCAGGTGCAATGTCCTTGAAACGCAGAATTGCGTTCCATGCGGTTACGCCAGCGCACGGCAGTGTGGCGGCCTCTTCGTCGCTCAAGTGTGCTGGCACATGCACAACGCTGGCTTCATCAAAGAGCGTGTATTCTGCGAGAACGCCGTCAGCGGCTGCGCCGCCGAGAGCTTGCCCCATTTTCTCGGGTGCGACCATGCCTTCCAGCCATTTCGGATAGAAAATAGGAGCGACTCTGTCCCCGATCTTCACCCCAGATACGCCGCTTCCAGTAGCTGCAACGATACCCACGCCGTCGGATAGAGGAACCCGCCCAAGAGGCGGCTTCCATCGTCCCACGCCGTTGACCACAAGAAGGTCGCGATAGTTGATGGAAAACGCTTTCATCTTCAGCAGGACTTGCCCAGGCCCTGGAACTGGGTCGGGGCGCTCGACGAGGTTTAGGCAGTCCACGCCAGAGTTGCCGCGAATTTCGAAAGCCTTCATTCCACCGTTCAGTTTCTAATCCGCTCGGAGCACCGCGAGTGAGTCAATATTCGCTGCACGGCGAGCCGGCACAAGGATGGCCGCGACTGACACCCAGCAAAACAATAATGTAACCCAGGCCAAGGTCGGCGGGTCCGATGCGCTGACCTCAAAAAGCAAGCTGACAAATACCCGCGCCAGGACAAAGACGCTCAAGACGCCCAGCACCAACCCCACGATGACCGGCTTCATTCCGTCCCTGATCACCATTCGCAAGACGTCGCTTCGCTGAGCACCGATGGCTATCCGCACACTGATCTCGTGGGCCCGCTGATTTACGGAATATGATATGACCCCATAAATTCCTGCTATTGCCAAGGCAAGCGCTGCAAGCGCAAAGGCCGCCAACAGTTGCAGATTGAAACGTCGAGGCGCTATCGTGAGCGATAGATATCGGTCCATCGAACGGACATTCGAAGCGGCCACATCGCTGTCCACCTTGCGGACCTGCTCCCGAAACGCGTTGGCGAGAACCAGTGGTTCGCCATCTGTTCGCACTACCCAATACTGATTATTCTGAAGCCAGACGACCGTGTCTTCATGGGTCTGGCGAAGAGGTATATAGATGTCGAAACTCGGCGCGGCTTCGAGCCCCCGGTCCTTGACATCGCGGATTATTCCGACTACCTCGGCCTCGCGCGGTTCGGAGTCATTGTCGTCGAGCATCAGGTGCGCGCCGATCGCGTGCCCACGGGGCCAGAAGCGCTTGGCCAGAGTTTCATTGATGTCGCAAACCAATCGGGTGCGATCCGTATCACTCTCGTCGAATTTCCTGCCCGCAAGAAAGGGAATTCGCATAGCCTGCAAATACGTCGGACTGACTATGCGAAATTGCGCTTGGGGAACCTCCTCCTTTGAAAATGCGCGACCAACGATGGTAAAGGGAACCGAAGAGATTTGGCCGCTTAGTGGGAGCATGTTGATTACGCCTACAGCCGAGACTCCAGGAAGATTTTGGACACGGGGAAGCAGCGCATCATAGAACCGTGATAAGTCTGCCAGATGAGGATAACGGGCTTTTGGAAGCGACAGCCGAACTGCGAGAACCCCGTGCGAATCAAACCCTGGATTCACGGTTTGCACTTTATAAAAACTCTTGAGCAACACTCCAGCACCCGCCAGGAGAACAAGCGAGAGGGTCACCTCCACAACCACGAGACTGGTTCGCAGAGCCTTTCCTCGGCCCCCTTCGGTCGAACCTCGAGATCCCTCATTTAGCTGCTGGGCCATGTTGCCGTGCGACGTAGCCAGCGCAGGCGCCAGACCGCTGGCGATAGCCGCCACGAGCGAAACCAACGCGGTAAAAGCAAACGCCGAGGCATCCAGCCCGATTTCCCCCGCGCGAGGAATACTGGAAGGACTCAATGCCACCAACCCACGTACACCAATGGGCGCCAGCAACGCACCCAGCACCCCTCCCCCAGTCGCCAGCAACGTGCTTTCCAGCAGAAGTTGTTTGACAACTTGCCCGCGCGTTGCGCCGAGCGCAGAACGAATCGACATTTCTCTTCGACGCTCGGCGGCGCGCACCAGATTCAGGTTCGCGAGATTGACACACGCAATCAAGAGAACAAATGTTACGGCTCCGAGGAGCACCCAGAGCGCCCGCCGGTAACCACCGGTTACTTGGTCCCTGATCGGCGTAAATTTCACTCCCAGCTTTCGTGCGTTCTGCTCCGGAAATTGCTCGCGGAGCTTGCGTGCCAACGCATTCATCTCCCCTTCCGCGCGCGCGGGTGCGACACCTTGTCGAATGCGTCCCACGAGCCTCAGGAAATTCACCGTGTTTCGGTTGTGACGCCAGGGATCAGCGTCAGCGACAAGAGGCACTCCCAATTCCGCATCTGGGATCGGAAAAAAGAAGTTCGGAGGCAGAACGCCAACCAACGTGTAACTTGCATCGTTGAGTTCGAGAGGCTGACCAATGAGACTGCTGTCACCGCCAAATCGCCGCAGCCAAAGCCCGTACGTTATGACCACAACATTTGGAGCTCCCGGGCGGTCATCTTCCGATTCGAGAGTCCGGCCAACTGCCGCGTTCACACCGAGCGTCTCAAACAGATTGGCGGAAATACGCGTGCCATTGAGTCGTTCTGCGTCCCCCCGGCCCGTCAAGTTCGGACTCCAATATCCTACGGCAGAGATTGAGTCCAGGGAGTCGGTGTGGTCGCGATAGTCCAGGAAGTCTGGAAGCGAAAATGGAGCATCGTTTCGGTCCGGTCGTATCCCCGTGATCCAGACCGTACGGTTCGCATTCGCGAAGGGAAGCTGTCGCAAGAGGACCGCGTTGACTACGCTGAATAATGCCGTGTTTGCGCCAATTCCCAACGCCAGCGTAAGCAACGCCACGACTAGAAACGCCGGCCGTTTCGTTAAGGTGCGCAGGCTCCTGCGAACGTCTCTCCACAATTGTGTCATTACCCTCACTACTCCGATGTCTTATCGCAACGCGAACGGCACGTGCTTTGGGTCACTTAATCGAGAGTACCTTTTCTATTTGCTGGAGATGGTTAATATCGTGCCCCGCAGCCATGCGGACAATATGCTCAATCGTTTCGTATCCGCGCTCGGAATGTATCCCGTAGTGTTTCCACTGCTCGGGTGTCAGCGACTCAAGCAAGGCAAGATTGGCTTCGCGGAGCACGCGAAATTGCTCGACCGACTTATACGGGTCGCGCTTCTCATAGTGTCCGCTGGTCACCCATGAATCCGCATCGTAGGCCGAGATAGAAGCCCCTGGGGCGCCGAGAATTATCCTTATACGGAACCCCGTCACGATTTCCGCATCGTCAAGATGGGCCACGATCTCACTCGCCGACCATTTCTCCGGTGCGGGGCGCCTTCGCAATTCAGGCGTGGCAACACCCTTTATTAGCTGATCGAGCTTCTCGGCTGTCGCCGCCTGTAGGGCGAGCGGCTCTTTGCCCTCTATGTAGCTGAGAATGCGATCGGTGTACTGCTTCGGCGATTCGTTCATTTCGTCCTCTGCACGCAGACCATGGAGGTTGAAGTCTTTTGCTTAGGGCGCGGGCTTAGGCGTGACGTTGACCAACATGTTCGGCCGCAGATTCAGGGTCTCGACCGTCATCTTCAACACCAAGCTATTCACTTTGTCGGGGAGCGCTTGGTCAGCACGCTCATCTAGAATAGTCGACAGGCTTGCGCGCGGACCTAGGCGGACATAGCGAGGCACATTTCCGCCGACGACCAGGCGGTACGACAGCGTCTCTCCTTGTAGTTTTGATTGCTCGGCGCTAAGCGCCGCCTCGAACGCCTTGCCCGCACCGTAGTTGAGCTCGACCGTTGTGTATTCGGCCCGAAGGGTCGGCGTCGGCACACCATTCCCGCGCGAAAGGTTTGGCAGGAACTCGTAAATCCCGTTCCCTAGGAATTGGGCATGTGGCAGGACGTTGATCAGGTTGTTCCGCTCGTCCTCAGCTGGCGACACCGGGTCGCTCAGTTCGGCGGCCGTGTGTCCGAACGTCGCGTGGATGATCCACCGCTGCCGCTCGGTTAATGCCCAGACCGAATAGCTGTACCAGGCAAACGGATCGTTGGCCTGCCGGTGCCACTCGAGGTGGCGGACGTACCCCGCTTCCCACTCAACCGAATGTCCGTCGAGCGCACGCATGATCGCGATGCGTGTGTAGGGACCGCGTTCGCTTTGTGTCTCCGGACTCCGCGCTGTTTGCGCGACAAGCAGTGCTGGAAGTGCGGTACTAACGATGACAAGCCAAGGATGCTTCATGACCTTCTATCAATTAGAGCCGTGATTTCGTAAGAGATAGTAGACGTGACGCAGTTACGTTTTCCGCCAAAGTTCAGACGATTCCAGCCAAATGTCCATGTTGCACTTGGAAAAGTCCCTTGAGGGAGGCATAGTTACCCTGCAACTATGGCCAGTCAAAACGGCAATTCGCGCCGGGAGCGTGCCGCATCGAGCCGGCGCGTCGTTGTCCTAGCGGTGGCTCCGGTCGATGAATTTGATCTGGTATGTCCAATTCAGGTTTTTGGCGCCGCGAACCGACTGGCACGCAGACCCGTCTACAGCGTTGAAGTCATAACGAACGGCAAGGACCTAACGGTGCAAGGCGAAGGAGGCGTGCTGTCATTTCTTGCAGGTACCAGCTACGAGGCTGTGAAACAGGGCTTCGATTCGTTGCTGCTCGTTTGCGGCCTTGGAACGCGTAACGCCCGTGACCCGGCACTGTTCGCCTGGTTAAGGCGCATCGCTCGCACCGTACGCCGATTGGGATCAGTTTGTGTCGGCTCGTTTTTGCTTGCAGAAGCCGGCTTGCTCAATGGCAAGCGAGCAACCTCGCATTGGAGATTTACCAAAGAACTGGCCCGGCGATACCCCGGGGTGAAGGTTGAATCCGAACTTGTGTGGGTTAAAGACGGGAACGTTTACACTTCTGCGGGCATCTCGGCGGGTATCGATTTGGCTCTGGCGTGGGTTGAAGAGGATTGCGGTGCGGCGGTTGCCCAGGAAGTAGCGCGCGAACTCGTTCTTTTCCTTCGCAGACCGGGCGGACAGAAACAATTGAGTGTTTCTCTTTCGGCGCAAGCTTCAGAAATGAAGGCAATTCAGGAGCTTCAGGTTTGGATCGCTGAAAACCTGCGAAAGAAGTTGTCCGTTCAGGCTCTTGCAGACCGTGCCGCAATGAGCCTGCGGAATTTTGAACGCGTATTCACGCGAGAGGTAGGAAGGACACCTTCCCAATACGTCTTGCAAGCCCGCGTAGAGGCCGTTCGTCATCAGCTTGAGCGAACGGGTCGAGGTCTCAAACAGATCGCTCTGGCGTGCGGGTTTGGGAGCGCAGACGTGATGCGGCGCTCCTTCGCACGCTTGGTTGGAGTGACGCCCAACCAATATCGCAGCGAGACTCGGTCTCGTTGACAACGCCGTCAGTATAATCGGAAGGTAGTACGAGACTATGAGCAACTGCCGTAGCTTTGTTTTGTCCGAGGAGCAAGCCGATCTTGAGTGGGTGTTCATGGGGATGACCCTGGCCTCTGCTCGAGCCAACGGAACTCCGGCCCCTACTTTTCCGTATATTTATCCGTCTATTCTCCCACGCAGTTTCAAGCAGGGAGCCGGCATGTCTTCACGATTAGTCGTGGTGCTCAGCATGTGTGCCATTCTGTCAATTCCCGCGTTCGCCCAGCAGCCCCAACCGGACCAAGTCTCCCTTGAGCCATACACGCTCGCCACTTACGACGGCCAAACGCACTCCGCTGAACTCGGACACCTCTGGGTCCGGGAAAATCGCCAGAAGAATTCCAGTCGCCTCATCCGAGTCGCGTTCGTTCGCTTGAAGTCATCCGCCGTCAATCCCGGCAGCCCCATCGTTTATCTCGCGGGAGGTCCGGGCATCCCGGCCATCGTCATGGCCCGCGTCCCGGTCTACTACAACCTGTTCGAAACACTCCGCCAGGTCGGAGACGTAATCCTCCTCGACCAACGCGGCTCAGGCATGTCGTCCCCCAATCTCAATGACTGCCCCGCCGGCGGCAAGCTCCCCGCCGATGCTTTCGCCACTCGCGAAAAATTCATCCACGCTCTCGCCCAGACCGCCGGTGATTGCGCCTCGTTTTGGCGCTCCAAAGGCGTCGACCTCACCGCCTACAATACCGAGGAAAACGCCAACGACATTGACGACCTCCGGCGCGCCCTCGGCGCTGCCAAGATCAGTCTGCTCGGTCACAGCTATGGCACCGAGTTGGGGCTCAGTGTCATCCGGCGCCACGGCGATAGAGTTGACCGCGCGGTGCTCGCCAGTGTCGAGGGTCCCGGCGACCACGACACGATGCCGTGGATCCTCGACCTCCAACTGAAGAAGATCGCTCGGCTCGCCGCCGCCGATCCCACCGTCGGCAAAGACTTCGCGGACCTCGTCTCATTCTTCCAAGCCGACATCGAGAGACTTCAGACTCACCACGCAACCCTCACCATCACCAAGCATGCAACCAAGAAGCCGATCCAGGTGCGGGTCGGTGCCGTCGCGCTGGAATTCACGGTCGAGCAGATGCTCGCCAACGGCCGCGCAATCTCGACGCTGCCCGCCCTGCTCAAGTCCATCAGCGTCGGCGATGACTCACTGCTTCAGCGCCGAATCGAAAGCATGTACAACGACTTCGATTCGGGCATCACGCTCATGGGTCTAACCACGGATTGCGCTGCCCCAACTCCGCCTGCGCGTGTGGCACAAGCCCAGAGCGAGGCCCGCGGTTCGCTTTTTGCCGACGTCAGTCGAATTGATATGCAGCCGGAAATTTGCAATGAGGCTCTGGGCAGGTCTGCACTCGGCCCGGAGTACTTCGCACCACTCTCGAGCGACGTGCCAACTCTATTTCTGAGCGGCACTCTCGACCCAGACACACCTCCCATGAAGGCCGAGCGCATGCGCTGGGGTTTCTCCCAGTCCACGATGATCGTCGTCGAAAACGGATTTCACGAAACCCTGCCGGCTCCCGAGGTCCAGTCCCTTGTAGCAGATTTCCTCCGCGGGACCGACGTGAAAGACCGCCATATAACTTTCGAGGTTCCAACGTTCCTCTCGCTGGACGACGCGAAGAAGAGCACACAGCAGCGTCGCTAAACAGCCTTGTTGAAAGGAAGCTGGCTCTAAGATGCCGGTGTTGAGCGGATCGTTGGGGAAGGCAAGCGGCGGCGATCGCCCGAGTCTTGGAGGCATCGTAAGAGGTGAGCTATGTCTTGCTCAGAAATATTGCATTCGGTCTTCGGTCCCTTTTCCGAAGCAAGCAGGTGGACCGCGAGTTGAATGAAGAACTGGGCACCTACTTGGACATTGCGGCTTCGGAAAAGTTTCAGCAGGGTATGAGCCGAAGGATCCATCAGGAACGTCGGTCTTCCGTTCGGGGCCAGGAGGTTCGACCAAATTTGTGCGCGGAACTAGAGGACTTATTTCTGTGTTCTGGAGAGGAGTTCGCCGCAGGTCGGTGTACCCGGCGTGTACCTCGGTTAAGCGAATTCATGCGTTTTCGCTGTTTGGCCGGTTCACAGAATCAATAACTTACGCAGCCTCAACGTCGCTTTTAGTCCGATCCCCACCGCCCCTACCATCCATCTTCCTGATGGATGGACACTTAACAAAAACACGCGGGGGCAAAAAGGGGCAGATTAGGTCAATGATCCGGTTCTGTGTTTCTTTCAGCGGCACGAGTGACAACTGATCGCATCGTTCCGAGTGTTCCTCTTCTGCGTACTTTTGAACTCCAATGAAGGAGCCGACAATCAGGGCCAAAGGGGGAGAGGCAGCGGGTTCAAAGCGGGGTTTGGCTATATGGTTGGTCTGCCTGCGGCTGCTTACCTGATGTGAGAAGGCAGGTTGACCGAAGGTGAAGGAGTCACTCAAAGCTCTACCGTCGAGATTACACCCCAGCGCCTTTTGGTGTGCCAAGGCCCACAGATGCTGAAGGCTTTAGAAGTAGCACATGAGCTTTGATCTGTGACGGCCTGAAGCGGACCTGCGGTAATGGTCCTCCGTGCGTCGCGGACCAGCAGGCCGGTCCGTTGGCCCTCGAATCGCGATCCAGTGACCCTGAGCCCGTTGTTTTCCCCGTGTAGTCGCTGGCACCGCTGGGTTACAGTTCCCAACAGTTTGTGAGCTATGATTGTCGGGTTCTCCGACCTCATGGACGAACCAGCATACTGTTCACGACCAAGCGAATGGTAAGATTCACGGCGAAACGTATCAATTATGTCGACACAAATTCGCATCGTACCATTAGTGTTGCCGATTGACGCTCCTGACAGCGCTTCGTTCGGGCTGCATCTCTGCCAGATCGAATACGAACTCAATCCCGCTACGCGTCGCCTGAAGGATCAAGAATCCCAATGGCGGAGAATCGCTGAGATCGTGAAAGGTACTGCATGGTCTAGCGACAGTTCGTCAATTCTGGTGCTTCCCGAATGTTCACTCCCGAGCGAGCATGTCTCGGAGTTCTGCGATCTCGTCCTTGATAGTGCTCCGCCTGGTACATTAGTGATTGCCGGCTTGGAAACACTCTCCCTATCGAGCTTAGTGGCGCTCGCATCTCGATTGAAGTGGGTATTACCGTCTGAAATGAACGCACAAAAGGACGCCAACATCCCGGCTAACGTTGCCTTGGTTTGCGCCAGGAGTGCCGGTGATCCTGCTTCGTGCAGCCGAAGCTGACTCATTCCAAATTTGAAGGATCGCCATACGAAGGTGAATCTCTTTTTGAAGCCTCTACGCTTTGGTACTTTCAAGCGCCACACTACAGGTTTGTTGTATTGATCTGCAGTGATCTCTTCACTCGCCCGCAGGGAACAACGTTGCGGCTAGTAGATTATGTCGACTATGAGCTTCTCAAGAAAAACTGTCCTGTGGATTTTCTCTTCAACATTCAGTTCAATCCTTCACCCGAGCATCCACTCTTTCAAGAGAGCCTAGCGCGTCTCTATGATGACGGGTACCAAGCGCATGGTGGCCTATCTGCGGTACTACTAAACGCTTGTATTCCCGGCCATGCCGCGAGCGGGCGCAGCAAGATCCTAGTTCACGGGATACATCGGTTAAGCCCCCTTCTCGATCGAGTTGTTCCGTTCGGTGCACCTGTACGTGGAGTTGATTTTGGTTCTAAAGCTGGAATCGCTGTTGTTAAGTTTGATCGACTTCCAAGACTGTGGGATGAACGGCGTGACCATTGTGCCATACACACAAGGTTCTTCGATGGAGACGGAAATGAAGTGCCAGATGCTCTGTCTTCCGTTGTCGGCCCCGGCCAGGACCTGACGAATCAGAGCCCGCTGGCCATGGAAGACTTTATCAATCACATTGCCAGCGAAGGGCAAGTTGAAAGGGCGCTCACACTCGCAGAACAACTCCGTAGTCAACACGTGCAAAATGGCGCTTCTGCAAAGGCTGCGCACGCGGCGTACATTGGAGGGAGAATCGCGCGTAACGCACTTCGGCCATCGGACGCATTGCGTTTTTTTGCTGACGCGGAACACCTGCTTCGTCAGGTACGTCGGCTGAGTTCGAACGACAACTTGTTGTTGTGGCGCCTGCTTTCAGCAAGAGCATGGTTGGAAAAGTACATCCTTAGAGCAGACGTGAAAAGTGCGCTTAATGAGGTCAGGACGCTTATTCGATCTCAAGGCGACTGGATTTCCGCGAATCGCGCTACATTGTCCGCCGTTCTTCACCGAAAGGCTTCAGTTAGTATTTTGCATGATAGGCGCAAAGAGGCTGAGCTCCTCCTACTGCTCGGTCGCTATGCAGCCTCTGCACGGATATCGTCGACAATCTATAAGTCATATGCCTACAGCGAAGCCGAAGCTAAAGCATATGCAGCCCTTATTCGTGCTGACGCTTGCAGGATGCTTGGTGACACACCTTCCGCTTCGAGCATTTACACCGAGGTGGAGAATTATGCTCGCGACACTAGCAATATCCGACTCGTCGGTCGAGTACTTCGAAACAAAGCCGAGATGATGAGGGTCAATGGCGATGATCCGAACTCAGTCCTCGACGAACTAGACTTGGTTTCCGAGACTGCGGACTATGGATTCGGACGACTTTATGGCGCTTTGAGTCGAGGAGCATTCAACCTCAAAACTGATCCAAGTACAGCACGTAAACACTTTCAGCGTGCAGTTCAACTTGCCGTCATTGGGGATCGGCGGTTGGAACTAGAAGCCACGCATGCGATGTTCGGATTTGCTGAGGTCGCTCGAATGCTTGGTGATACCACCGAGGCATGTGAAGCGTACAGAGTTGCTCTTGACCGCTACCAGCTGAGCGGAATTCTGTGGGGGCAAGTCCGTGCACGAATAGGGCTCGTCCTCAGTGGAGCGAACGAGTCGTTGCCGAAAAAAGGGGACGGACCGCTTGGAAATTCGCTAATAAGCAGCGTGCGTGCCGGACGTGTCGGAAAGTCAGCGCCATTGATGGTTAACATACCTTGAGGATGTATGCCGACAGACTATACAGTTCAATCGTGACTCCAAAATTCCGGTAACCTGTCGCGAAACGCATCCGATAATCGGCCTCGGGAAAAGCATTGATCTCCAGCGTGTGCGACGAGAGGTTCACCGTCTGAGCGTAGTGGCAACACAATAGCTGCATGTCCGCTACCTTCTGCGCTCTTCCAAGTTGCGATCGTAGGAAATCCTCTACCGGCCCGTACGAATGCTTCATCGTATGAGAGTTTTTTCCATCCGTAATCCGCGCCATACTCGATGATTCAGTTGCATACTTGGTTAATCGTTAATCTGCGAGCGAGAGGCGTGTCTGGTCCCGCCGGGGCGCCGGATGCGCTCAGCCAGTGTGGTATCTCTGAGCCTAAAGCCGAGCAGACATCCCACACAAAGATATTGCAGTACGTTTTGCCTTCTCGTGGGCGATAGCGCTCGCGGGTGTGTACTGCGAATTGATCGATGATTGCAAGATAGTCTTCAGGGCGTCTAGCAGACAAAGAACCCTTGATGACTGGACAGGTTGGCATCCACGGTACGTTCGGGAAACGGGCGAGCTCCTCGATCCCACCTTCAATGGGAACTTCTTCAGCAGGTGATGGCGTAGAAAGCCCAGCGAGTGCACGAACGAGTTCATGCAGAAGTGCGTGGCCGGGGCGATCGAAGGCAAACTGTCCGACAATCGGAGCCCCCAAAATCATGAGGTCCCCCAGCACATCGAGCGTTTTGTGACGTGCGCACTCATCGTGCATTCGCAGGTCCACGTCATATGTTCGGCAATCATGTGTTATCAGATTGGTGTCGTTTGGGCCCTTGCCGCGTCTGTCAAAAGCGTGGAAGTGCGCAAAGGGGTGCCTATTCCAAGATCGGCCGACGAAGCTGCGAGCAGCGACAATCTCCTTAAATGTGTCAGCAGAATGTTTATAGCTGATCCTCTGTTCCCCGATCGGCTCGGGAAAAGAAATCCGATTCTCGATTTCAAGGGTGTGTCCCTCTTTGGCTCTCGCTCTGCCTCCCTGGCTCGTCAAAACAACTTGATCATTTACAGCGAGACCAATCGACGGACTGGATTCGCTGACAACGACGCCCACATCAGTGATGGCCCGCAAGAACGGCTCGCTCGAACCGTCCAGAAATGGCACGTGCCCCGGTTCTTCGACATCGATGATCAGATCTGTAATCCCCAGACCCTGAACCACCGCCAACAGGTGCTCCACAGTGTGGATGTGTCCTGCGGGTGTTGATATGGAAGTCGTATGCTGAATTGAATTGCGCGCCAGGATGCCCGGTCGAAGGCGCACAGGCACATCTCGACGGCGAAAGATGATCCCAAGACCCAAACCACCGGGCCGAATAGTGACTCGCGCGCTAGACGGGGCGAAGCCTGCAATCCCAGTGAGTGAAACCGGGTGTGCAATCGTTACGTATGGTACAGCGACTCTCTTCATTCAGTTATTTGGGAAAACGAATTTCCGACTGCTATATGTCTAACGGGTGATATTGTAAGCTATTGTTAAAGTGAATGTAATTATAAGTGGCAAGCAAGAGAAAGCGAGATGTTTGCTGAGAGCCGATTCAACGATTTCGAAGCGATGAGAAAGAACCCAAGATCCGAAGGATTCGGACGCTTTCGGACCATCACGGACCCAGCTTTCCGACTGCTCGCAACAGTACGTGGGTTCGATTCCCATCGCCCGCTCCATAAATCCCGATGTTTCATCATGTTCGGGTAAAGAAGCAGTATCATGCCAATCTATGTTCACGCGAATCAGAGTTTGTCTCGTCTTAGCCCTAATGTTGTCCCTGACCTTGGCTGCAGGCTTGTGCGGCGGGTCCGACGCGGATTTTGTTATGAAGGTGACCGACAAGAATTACCTCGATACGCAAGGCTTCAGCGTTTTTCTCTACAACAGCACGTACCATCCCGTTTTTGTGGACCAAAAGAATGCAGCCATGGAGATGATTCTCCACGGTCAGCGCATCGCCACCAACGGTGACGTGCGCCTGGTGCCGACGCCGGAGCAGTGGGACCTGGTGGCAACCTTGAAAGATCGCCATGCGGACAAGGCAGACAACCGGCTAACGGCCGAGCTCGCTTTCCCGACTTTCGACTTCAGTTACACACTGGAAGTGGCAGCGGAGCCGGGCGGCGTGAAAGTAAGCATCAATCTCGATAAGCCGCTACCGCAGAAACTGGCGGGGAGGGCGGGCTTCAAC
>Ga0335077_10006243_pt1 | contig 14715 bp, 14 predicted proteins | sample Lox_Sample_31_FD_207151 | JGI IMG/M metagenome (GOLD analysis project Ga0335077, IMG submission 207151) | Soil microbial communities from Loxahatchee National Wildlife Refuge, Florida, United States - Lox_Sample_3.1 | ecosystem: Environmental > Terrestrial > Soil > Wetlands | place: USA... | reverse complement strand
GGTGCATCCGAACGAGGTGATCGACGGTGGCCTGGTGTGCGCCGACTACTGGATCGCGGGCCATCGGAGCGCCACGTATCTCTACCAGAACGAGCCGGTCATCCGGGCGCTCTACCGCCGCCACGGGCGCGATCTGAACTTCGTCGCGGTGCTGCTGTGCCGCTGCCTCATCATCGCGGAGAACGACAAGCTTCGCCAGGCGGTGCAAGCGGCCAAGGTCGCCCGCATGCTCGACCTCGATGGCGCCGTGGTCACGATGTCCAACGGCGGCCATGCCTACGTCGACCAGATGCTCCTCTGCCAGCAGCTCGAACAGGCGGGCGTGGCGACGGTCCTCGGTGTCGATGAGTACGCGGATACCGATGGACGGGACTTTCCCCTCGTGACCTACGTCCCCGAGGCGCGGGCCATCGTCAGCGTCGGCAATCAGGAGGAGATCGTGGAGTGGCCGGCCGTCGAGCGGGTGCTGGGCGGCACGCAGTTCCTCGGCGGCAGCCTGCAAGAGAAGGGCTTTCTTCGCAAGCCCGCCGAACCGCTCCGCGTCGCGCTCCGGCAGATCTACTGCGCCACGAACCAGCTCGGCTGGTCTACGCTACGCGGCCGAGCCTACTGAGGAGCGTGTCATGGCCTACCGGGTCGTGCACTATTTGAATCAGTTCTTCGGCGGCATCGGCGGCGAGGAGCACGCCGGCACTGCTCCCGTCCTGCGGCCGACCCCGGTCGGACCTGGCATCCTGCTGCAGCAGTGCCTGGGCCCGGAGGCAACGATCGCCGGCACGGTGATCTGCGGTGACAACCGCATGGCCGAGCGCGCGGAGGACACGTTGCCGGAGGTCGTCGCGATGGTCCGCAGTCTGGAGCCGGACCTCCTGATCGCCGGTCCAGCCTTCGCCGCCGGACGCTACGGCCTGGCGTGCGCCATGGTCGGCGCGTCGGTGCGACGAGCGCTCGGCATCCCGGTCGTCACTGGGCTGTCTCCCGAGAATCCCGGCGCCGAGGGTCTCGATTCGGGTGTGATCGCCGTCGTCACGGGCGACACCGCAGCCTCGTCACGGCCAGCCGTCGAGGGCATGGCCCGGATCGGCCTCAAGCTGCTCCGGGGCGAGCCCCTCGGACCGGCCGACGTCGAGGGCTACCTGCCGACGGGCCGGCGCATCAACGAGTTCGGCGACGTCACGGGAGCCGACCGCATGGTCGAGATGCTGGTGCGCCGCCTCCGGCGCGAGCCGTTCACCAGCGAGGTCGTCGTCCCCCGCTTCGACGGTGTGATACCTGCCCCTCCCGTGCGTGACCTCCGCGAGATCGTGCTGGGCATGGTGACGACCTCCGGCGTGGTGCGTCAGGGGAACCCCGAGGGCGTCGAGTCGTGGCGCGCCACGAAGTGGGTCCGTTACAGCCTGGCCGGGCTCGACCGCATGTCGGCCGAAGAGTACACGTGCGTGCACGGTGGCTACGACAACCGGCACGTGCGCGCCGACCCCAACCGGACGGTCCCGCTCGACGTGCTCCGCGACTGGGAGAAGCAAGGGCGGATCGGCCGGCTCCATCCCATGCTGTGGAGCACCGTCGGCAACGTGATGCCCGTGGAATGGGCCCGCCAGCGCGGGCGCGAGGTCGCTCAGGAGTTGCGAGACGCGGGGATCCAGGCGGCCATCCTCACCGCCACCTGAGGGACGTGCAATCGTTGCGGGTCAACGATCGCCAAGGAGATCGAACGTGCGGGCATCCCGGTGGCTTTCTGCTCGGCCATCCCCAGCATTCCCATCGCGATGGGCGTTCCCCGGGTGCTTCCCGGCATTTCGGTCACCCATCTGCTAGGCAATCCCGCGCTGCCCTTGGCAGACGAGCGCGAGCTGCGGGAGCGCCTCACGGCGCGGGCGCTCCATATGCTGACGGCCGAGGTCCGGAAGCCCACGCTGTTCTCGGTGGCCTGAGTGAGGAGTACGCCTCGACACGCTGGACATGGCCCGAGTGGCGAAGGTCGGCCCTGAGCTCATCGGCGCTGGGACGACGCGAACCGGGAGAGCGCACATGGCGAGAGAGGTGACAGTGCAGCTGGTGGCCGGTATGAAGGCGGCCATGACGACGGGGCCGCATCAGGTCATTCTCGATGGTCCGCTGGAAGCGGGCGGCGGAGACGAGGGACCCTCGCCGGCCGAGATGCTCCTCGGGGCAATCGGCGCCTGAAAGCTCTCCAACGTTCGGCGGGTCGCCGAACGAAAACAGTGGCCACTCCGGCGACTAGCGGCCAGACTCGGCGCGACGGAAGCCCAGGGTCGCCTCGTGTCCATCGATGTGGAGCTGATCCTGGAAGGTGCCCTCGACGACGCGCAGCTCGCCGGACTTCGCGAGGCGGCGGAGAGCTGCCGTATCAGCCGCGCGCTCAGCGTTCCGGTGAGCCTGAGGTTGACGCTGACCGATCACTCCTGAGTCGTGGGGCGCTTGATCTGCAGCTCGACCCGCACACCGTCCGGGTCGTGGACGAACAGCGCCGTCCCGTCGCGCCGCTTCTCCGGGCCCTTGACGATGTCGATGCCGGCCTGTCGCAAGTCCGTGATGACGTCCTCGATCGACCGAGCATCCACCATGAAGCAGAAGTGGTCCATCCCGACGGGGGCCTCGAGCGCGGACGCGACGAGCGCGGGATGGGAAAAGACGTTGAGCTCCTGGCTGCCCACCTGGAGCACGGCGGACCGCACACCCTCGGCGTTCGGCCCTCTTGTCCGCAAGAGCGTGAGCCCGAGTCGCTGATAGAAGTCCAGCGTCTTGGCGAAGTCGGTGACCTTGAGGCCGACGTGATCGAGGGCCATCAGTCGCAACATCGGCATCCCTCCTCGGGCCGCTCCGCTCGCGGCATCGTCTCCGGGCGTCCGCGTCGCCGATCCGCGACTCCCGGTGGCAGGACCTGACCGCCTCGCCCGCAGCTATCGCTCCGCGCCGAGGCGATCGAGCGCCAGGAGTCTACCATGGAGACGCCGGGGAAAGACGCGACGCGACGGACGGCGGGCTCGCCGGAACGGTCGGCTTGTCCGGTCAAGCGGCGATGCCAGGCCCCACGCGCAGCGGGCGCTCTCCGCCCTCCTCGGAGGCCGGGAGCTTGAAGAAGCTGCCCGTGAACACCACCGAGTTGGGAAACACGACGATGCGCCCCGTCTGGCGCAGCGGGTCGCCGCTCAGCTCGCGCAGACGAATCCGCACGAGCCCGATCTCGAGGACCTCGCCGTGGACGTAGCCGAATGGCCCCTGGAGGCTCACCCGATCGCCCACGCGGATGCCGTTCGGGGCCACCATGGAGAAGTACCCCACGAGGGCCAGGATCACGTTCTGGAGGGCGAAGGCGATGCCTGCGGCGGCAAATCCGAGCCCGGTGATCAACACGGTTAGCTCGCTCGCAAAGTGGAGAACGAGCACGATCGTGACGGCAGCCACCACGACGACATTGCGCGCCACCAAGAGCAGGCGCTGACGGTAGCCGTCCTGGACGTAGCGCCCCACCGCCACGCGCCACAGGGCGCCACCGACGAGGATCGCGGCCAGGGCCACGGCGACGCCGATGAGCCCGACCCCCAGACTCTGGAGCACCCGCCATCGGTCGCGATCCAGCGCACTCCTCCAGCTGTCGAGGTCGCCGGCAAATCGGTGCACGACCGCGGCCTCACCGCGGAGCGAGAGAATCACGGCGCCCAGCTGCTTGCCTCGCTCGAGGAGGCCGCGGAATTCCTGCTGACCGACGGCCAGCGATCCCCCAGAAGACGGATCGGAGGTCAGCCCGCGGAGCTGCCCCATGATGGGGCGGATGCTCGACTCGATGGCGTGCCGATCGGCGCCGATGTCCTGTTCGAGCGCCTTCGTGGTCTCGGCGAGGCGATCCAGAAGGCTTCGGTTGCGATGAATGTCGATGAGGCGGTGCACGAGGCCCCACGCGCTCGTCGTCGTCGCTGGCGGCGAGGCGGCGGGCGGCGGCTTGGTGGTCGCGCTCAGCTCCGGCACTGACTCCTGCAGGGCTCGGATCTGCTGGAGGAGATCTGCATCGGTGTCGGTCGAGGAGATGTTCGACTCCTCCAGCTTCTTCAGGAACCCGAGGCGGGTCCGGTCGAATTCCAGCCGATTCGTGGCGGCGGCGAGCTCACTTTCCGCCGCCCTCCGCCGCGCGGCCGGGGCTGCTCGCACGCGCTGCCGAAGCTCTCCGATGTGCCGCAGCTCGAGCCCGATCGCCGCCTCCAGCTCGGAGCGCCGTGCCGCAAGTGGGCCGACTGGCGCCCGTTGAGCAGTGGGGCTCGGTCCGGATGTGGCCAATGCGGCCGCCTGCGCACGCGCCGTCTCGAACGACCGACGCAGGACCATGAGGGCCATCTGCTCATCCTCTCCCGCCGACACGGCGTCGAGGACCTGGATGGCAGTTCGAGCCTGCCGGTACCACACCAGCGTCTGGTTCAGCCTGGCCAACACGCGGTCCGGTGTCATCGGCTGCTCCACGTCCGGACCCGCTTCCGGCGTCGCGGCATTCACGCTGGCGACGCGAAGAAGCCCGGCGAGGACGATCGCTGACAGGAGGCGAAGGTACGGAGCACGTCGTGGCATGGGATCCATCCTGACGGCCGGGCGTCGCGCGACGACGCCCGGCCGCTCGGGCACGCTACTTGTTCAGGCTACTGCGAGACGCGTACGTCAGATCGTTCTTCACCGACCGCACGCCGGCCACACCCCAGGCCAGCTCGGAGGCCTTCGCACTCGCGTAGATGCTCTTCACTTCGCCGCTCAGCGAGACCACGCCGTTGTTCACGTCGACCTTGGTGTCCTTCAGCGCGGAATCCTGGCCGAGCTTGGTCTCGACGTTCTTGGCAATGATCTTGTCATCCGACGCCACCGTGGCGCGCTTGGCGGGTGGGACCACCTGCAGCTCGTCCTTCACGCTCTTGACGCCGTCGATCCCCTTGGCCACCTCGGTGGCAGCCGCCTTCGCCGTGCTATCGTCCACCTTCCCCCGCAACATCACGACGCCGTCCTTGGTCAAAACATGCACCTGACGGCCTTTGACCCGCTCGTCTCCGAAGAGAGAGATCTTGGTCTTCGCGGTGATCCAGGAATCGCTCATTCCCGTCTTCATGTCCTGGGTCGTGTTCTTGATCGCATCGCCGGCCTTGTCGGCCTTCTGCTCCATCTGCTGCGTCACGCTCGGCTTGTCAGCGCTCGTCTGCGCCAGGGCCGGGCCCGCCGCGAAGAGCAGCGCGGCGACGCTGAAACTGGTTACGGCTACACGGCTTGACATCGGTGTGTACCTCCTCCTCGAGAATCGACTCGTACCTGAGTGTCGTGATCCAGTGCGGCCCCCCACCTTCCGGCGGGGAGCCGCCGCTCACGGATCGCCTCTACCGCCGAGTGCTGCCCTGGTGCGTGCGCTCCGGCTCGACATCCTTCGACCACCGCTCGGTGAAGCGCTTGTACTCCTCTTCCGCCTTGTCGCGCGCGTAACCGTAGCGCTGCTGGAGCAGGCCGAGCAACTGATCGCTTCTGCCCTCGATCTTGTCGAGGTCATCGTCGGTGAGCTTGCCCCATTGCTCCTTCACCTTGCCCTTCATCTCTCGCCACTTCCCCTGCAGCACGTCCTTGTTCATGAAGTCCTCCTCCGAAAGTGTCGATGACATGCGCTGCTCGTCGACTTCTACGGTGCAAGCGGTGTGCCCGACTCTCTCGGCCCGGGAATTAGAGCGGAACGTCGGGCATTTCCGAGAGGTGATCGGAAGCGAGGGCCAATCGCAGCAAGGAGCGCTGAATCGAGGGGGAAGCATTTACCCGGGAAGAAGTGCTGCCACGCCTCGGCGTTCCCTCGCTAGCCGTCTCGGGGTATCATCCAGCGTCAGTTCCTCATCACGGAGGTGAATCGATGACCACGAACGGTCGGACCGAAGCGCGGAAGATCCACGACAGATTGAAGCATCCGATCATCGACGCGGACGGCCACTGGGCCGAGTTTGCGCCGCTGATGCGTGAAGAGTTCCGCAAGATCGGCGGAGACACGGCGGTGGAGGCGCTCGCCCTGGCGAGCCAGCGTATCCCCAACTCGCTGTCGATGCCGCTCGCCGAGCGGCGGCGGCGCAAGATCGGCCAGGAGGCGTTCTGGTTCCTACCGACGAAGAACACGCTCGACCGCGCGACCGCCATGATGCCGCGCCTCTTGTACGAGCGCCTCGACGACCTCGGTCTCGACTTCTGCGTGATCTATCCCACGGCCGGGCTCGGCTACTACCGCCTCCCGCCGGAGAAGCTGCGCCGAGCGCTCTGCCGCGCCTACAACGTGTTCGCGGCCGATCAGTTCCGCCCGTTCAACGACCGCATCATTCCCGCGGCGATCATTCCGATGTACACCCCCGAGGAAGCGATCGAAGAGCTGGAGTTCGCGTCGCGGCAGCTCGGCACGAAGGTCGTCATGATGGGGAGTCTCATTCGCCGTCCCATCCCGGCGCTGCTCGAGGAGCACCCCGAGGCCTCCCGGTTCGTCGAGTGGTACGACCCCATCGCCATCGACAGCGATCACGACTACGATCCCGTCTGGGAAAAATGTCGCGAGCTGCGGATCGCGCCTTCGTTTCACAACGGAGCGCGGTCCATCTTGCTCCGCAACTCGCCGTCGAACTTCTGCTACAACCACATCGGCCACTTCGCCTCCGCCGGCGAGGCCATGGCCAAGGCCCTGTTCCTGGGCGGAGTCACGCGGCGCTTCCCCGAGCTGAACTTCGCGTTCCTGGAGGGCGGAGTGGGCTGGGCCTGTTCGCTCTTGGCCGACCTGATCGGGCACTGGGAGAAGCGGAACCGTGAGGCTCTCGAGAACACCAACCCCGCCCGGCTCGACCAGACCGCCCTGCTCGCGCTGGCAGAGAAGTACGCATCCCCCACGGTCGTGGAGGCCGTCCGCCGCGGCGAGGGGCTCGACGACAACGGCAACGGCACCGGCAACATCCCCGAGCTCGACGACTATGCCCGGTGCAAGATCGCGCGCAAGGAAGACTTCCTCGATCTCTACGTCCGGCGCTTCTACTTCGGCTGCGAGGCGGACGATCCCCTCAACGCGTGGGCCTTCAACACGCAGGCCAATCCGCTGCGCGCGCGTCTCAGCGCGTTCTTCAGCTCCGACATCGGCCACTTCGATGTCCCCGACATGACCGAGGTCGTGCCCGAGGCCCACGAGCTGGTCGAGCACGGCCTGCTCGACGACGACGCCTTCCGCGACTTCGTGTTCGCCAACGCCGTCCGCTTCTGGGGCGAGGTGAACCCCGACTTCTTCAAGGGCACGGTGGTCGAGAAGCAGGCGGCGGAGGTGTTGGCCCGGCCCCGCTGAGACCGCAGGCGTGAGGATGAGGCCGACGGGAATGCGGTGGAGCTGGGAGCGTAACGCGTTGGCTCGCACGTGCCGCAGACCACAATCGCCCTTGACCCTCCCCCGTCCGGGCGGTACCGTCGTCGCACTGACCCGCGTCGACGATCCGACTCGCGGGATGGCCACGCGGGCCCGGAAGCGCCCCGCCATCGCGTCGACGGTGCCAAGAGATGCACGTCCGATTCTGGCGGGAGGGCCAGGACGGATCTGCCGAGGAGGTGGCCATGGCATTCGACCCACAGTCCACCGATCGCTTGCCCTTCCATGATCCTGAGGAAGTCGACCCGACGCTCGCTGGCGCGACGCCGGTGACTTCCCGCGACGCGCGCATTCGTCACCTGCAGCGCGTCCCGCTCTTCAGCGGGTTCGACGAGGACGAGCTCCGCCGGGTCGCCGATCTCTCCACGATCGTCGAGTCGCCGGAGGGGACGATCGTCACGCAGATCGGAGAGCCCGGGGACTCATTCTTCGTCCTCATCGACGGGACGGTGGCCGTGCGCACGCCGGTCGGACCCGGCATCCAGCTCAAGCCCGGCGATTTCTTCGGCGAGATGAGCCTGCTCGACGGAGAGCCCCGCTCGGCCACGATCGTGGCCACGACCGATATCCGGCTGCTCATCGTGGAGCGCTCGCAGTTCTGGCGACTGCTGGAGGAAACCCCGGACCTGATCCGGCGCATCCTCACCATCCTGTCACGTCGCGTGCGACGGCTCGAGCAGACCGTCTACGCGATCCTGCACGGGACGAACCCGACCTGACGCGGCCGTCGCGACGAGATGCCTCGGCCCCTCCTCCCCACGACCGTGGTGGGCAGCTACCCGCAGCCCGACTGGCTCGTCGACCGCGCCCTCCTGTCGAAGGGCGTGCCGCGCGTGCGCCTGCACACGATGTGGCGCATTTCCGAACCTTTCCTCCAGGAGGCCCAGGACGACGCGACCATCGTCGCCATCCGCGACATGGAACGAGCCGGCGTCGACATCGTCAGCGACGGCGAGATCCGCCGCGAGAGCTATTCCAACCGCTTCGCGACCGCGCTCGACGGCGTGGACACGGCACGGTCCGCCGTGATCACCAACCGCGACGGCATCCAGATTCCCGTGCCGAGGGTGGTCGGGCGCATCCGCCGGACCAGGCCGGTCGAGCTCTCCGACATGCAGTTCCTCCGGCAGCACACCAGCCGGCCGGCCAAGATCACCCTGCCCGGTCCGTTCACGCTGGCTCAGCAGGCCGGGAACGAGTTCTACCGCGACGTGGAGGAGATGGCGATGGACTTCGCGGTCGCGGTCAACGAGGAGGCGCGTGACCTGGAGGCCGCGGGAGCCGACGTGATCCAGCTGGACGAGCCCTGGCTTCGCAACGATCCGGAGGGAGCTCGCCGCTACGCGGTGCCCGTGATCAACCGGGCGCTCGCCGGCCTCACCGTGCCGACGGCGATCCACCTCTGCTTCGGCTACGCGGCGGTGATGCGCCGCCAGAAACCCACGGGGTACTCGTTCCTGCCGCAGCTCGCCGAGAGCCACGCGCAGCAGATCTCGATCGAGGCCGCGCAGCCGCGGCTCGATCTCGGCGTGCTCTCGGAGCTCGCGGGCAAGACGATCATCCTGGGAGTGATCGACCTCGCCGACCCTGCGGTCGAGACGGCGGCCCAGGTGGCCGCGAGGATCCGCGCGGGCCTCGCCCGCGTGCCGCCCGACCGCCTCATCCCCGCACCCGACTGCGGGATGAAGTACCTGCCTCGCGCGACGGCGTTCGGAAAGCTGCGGGCGCTCGGCGAGGGCGCGCGCGCCGTCCGGGAGCAGATCGGGTAGCGCGGCCCGGGCACGCGTCAAGGCGCTGGCGCCGTCGGGGCCGGGTCGCGGAAAGCGCCGGCTTCGTTCTTCGGGCGGAACGTCCGCGACAGCAGGGATCATCGTGCGGTTCCGCCCTTCGAGAGGAGACCCACACCATGCGGCTTCAGGACAAGGTGGCCATCGTGACCGGAGCAGGCGCCGGAGTCGGCAAGGCGATCGCCCTTCGCTACGCGCGCGAGGGCGCGCGGGTCGTCGTCGCGGAGATCGACGAGACGTCCGGCCAGAGCACGACGGCGGAGATCGTCGCGGGCGGCCTGTCGGCCATCTTCGTCCGTGCCGACCTGAGCCGCCTGGAGGACATCGAGGCGCTGATGAAGCGGAGCGTCGCGGCGTTCGGGCGCATCGACGTCCTGATGAACAACGCCGGGGTCACTCGCAAGCTCGACTTCTTCGAAGTCACTGCCGCGGACTGGGACTGGATCCACTCGGTCAATGCCAAGGGCGCGTTCTTCTGCATGCAGGCGGCGGCGCGAGAGATGGCGGGGCGGCGCGAGGGGAAGATCATCAACATCGCGTCCATCGCCGGCAAGGGGTTCCGCGGGACGTCCAACGTCGCGTATGCGGCCTCCAAGGGCGCGGTGATCGCGATGACACGCGTCGCGGCCTCTCAGCTCGCGCCGTACAACATCAACGTCAACAGCATCTGCCCGGGGGTGACGCGCACGGCGCTCTATGCGCGGATCGTCGAGGGTGTAGCGGAGCGAGAGAAGATCTCGGTCGCCGACGCCACCGCGAGGATGGACGCCTCCATCCCTCTCAAGCGGTCGAACAATCCGGACGACATCGCGCACATGGCGGTGTTCCTGGCCTCCGACGAAGCGCGGAACATCACGGGGCAGTCATTCAACGTCGACGGCGGAATCATGTGGGACTAGCGACGTCACGGTCGAACGCCGATCGATCGGGGCCGCCGATTCTTGACACGAGTCGCACCCCAGCGCAATCATGTTCCCGCTTCACGCGAGCGCGGTGACGTTCCTCGTCTCGGCGTGAGTGCCAAAATTCGTCCAATCCGACGCGGTGTGTGTAGCGGGACTCAGGGGCGGGTGTGCGCATGACGGTGGGACTGGTCCTCGGAGGCGGCGGGGCGCGGGGAACGTTCGAGATCGGCGCCCTGAACTGCCTGTTCACGCAGTTCGCGATCGAGCCGACGATCATCTCTGGTTGCTCGGCGGGCGCCCTCATTGCCGCGAAGCTCGCCGAAGGCCGCACTCTTGCCCACTTCGTCGAGGCGACGGTCGCGCTCCGCGACTTCGTGCTCTCCCTGACCCGCGACGAGATCTTCGTCAAGCAACCCTGGTTCCAGTCACTCGACCACACCTCGCTCGGCGCGACCTTCGAGTCGATGTTCAAGCACCGGCCGCACGAGGCCGCTCACCATCTGCACCACACCCACGGCTTCGCCGGCATGCTGGCGCTCGAACTGGTCCAGTTCCTCCCTCGCGCGCCGGCCGCCATCCAGGAGCTGCGGCGGCATTCCTCGTCGCTCCTCTCGATCGCGCCGTTCGGCGCGCGCATCCGTGGCGGGCCGGGACGGCCAGGGTTCCTGCACCCCGACCGGATCGCCAGCTCCGGCATCCGGCTGCGGATCACCACCGTGAGCCTCGAGACCGGCGAGGCGCGGTACGTGACGGAGTCCGGCGCGATCGTGCATGACGACGACCAGAGGTGCGTGAGCAGTCCGACGGAGCCGGTGGACCTCGTCACTGCGGTCCTCGCCTCGGCGGCCATCCCGGTGCTCTTCGAGCCCGTCCGCCTCGGGACGGAGACCTACGTGGACGGTGGCGTGCGGCAGTGCGTGCCCGTCGAGATCGCGGTGCGAGCGGGAGCCGATCGGCTGTTCACGATCGCCAACACCCCTCTGGCCGCCGCGCAGTCTCCGAGCACCTTCGTCGGCGCCAACTTCCTCTCGATCCTGCAGCGGGCCTACACCGTGGTGTCGCAGCACGAGATCCTGAGGAGCAACCTGTTCGCCGGCGGCATCGGCAACGTGCCGAACACCGTCGTCATGCCGACGGTCTACACGCATGGCCTCATGGAGATCAATCCGGGGCTGATGCTGATCGGCTGGGACTACGGCTACCTGCGCGCGGGCGATGCGCTACGAGATCTCAGCCCCGCCGTTCGAGCGAGGGCGATGCGGTACACGGACAGCATCGTCCTGCTGCGCACCGAGGCGTGGCATGTCGAGGAGACGGACCTCGCCCCTGACGGGCCCAGCGGCGCCGTGGAACGGCTGCGCGTCTACAAGTGGCTGACCGCACGCCTTGCGCGGTCGCGAGCCGCGCTCGGAGTGCCGATGCCGCCGGAGGCATCACGGTGGTGGCTCGAATGGGAGCGGCACGAGTGCCCTCTGGCACCGCGCACACCGTGGCAGGAGCAGGCGTTCGAGAGCTACGTTCCCAGCCGGGTCGCCTTGAAGGACCCTGCGGGCGGGACCGCCACCATCGCGGGCGGTGTGATTTCCGCGCCCGGTGACGATGGACGCGCGGAAGCCGACGGCGTGTTGGTCGTCACGGTCCCGCCGGGGGCGATCGAGGCGTTGCGCGAGGCGCTGGGCGGCGCGTGAGCAGCGCCCTCGGGGGCCGCCACGGTCGACGCATGGCCGTGATGGAACCCAAGCGATGGGCGATGCTCGTCGCGACGTGCTCCACCTCGCTGATCTTTCTGGACCAGACTGCCGTCGTGGTCGCCCTCACCGCGATCCAGCGCGATCTCGGTCTGGGTCAGCTCGCCACCCAGTGGATCGTCAACGTCTACGTGCTCGCGCTCGCCGCCCTGACGCCGGTCGCGAGCCGACTCGGTGACGTGAAGGGGCGCCTCGGGACCCTCGCCGTCGGCGTCGTCCTGTTCCTCTCAGGGTCGATCGCCGCCGCGCTTGCCGAAGGGCCGGTGGTCATCCTGGCGGCGCGGGCGTTGCAGGGCATCGGTGGATCGGTGCTCCTCCCCATGAGCCTGGCCATCATCTCCGACACGTTTCCCGAAGCGGACCGAGGCGGCGCGCTCGGACAGGTCCTTGCCATCGCGTCAGCGTGTCTCGCCCTCGGTCCCTTGATCGGCGGACTCATCATCGAGGTGGCCTCGTGGCGCTGGGTGTTCTGGCTCAACTTGCCGTTCGCCGCGGCAGCCCTGGCGCTCGTCCTCGCCATGCGGCCGGGCGCCGCGGGGGCCCCCGCGGCGCGGTCGCTCGACGTGCCGGGCGCCGTCACGTTCACCGCCGGACTCTCCGCGGTCAGCATCGCGCTCATGCAGGCCCGGGGCTGGGGCTGGACGTCGGGCCGAACCCTTGGCCTGCTCGGCGCCAGCGCATGCCTGCTCGTGGCCTTCGTCAAGGTGGAGTCGCGGCGGCCCCACCCGCTCGTCTCGGTCCCGCTGCTGAGGAACCGCCAGCTCCTCGGGGCGGTGATCACCGCGACGGGCATGCGCTTCGTCGTCCTGGGCGGTCTCGTCTTCGCGGTGCTGTACCTTCAGGTGATCCTGGGGATGAGCCCGCTCTGGAGTGGCATCGCCATCCTGCCCGGCTCGGCGCCCCTCCTGGTCGTGCCGCCGATCATGGGAAGGATGACCGACCGCATCGGCCCGCGCGGACCGATGCTCCTTGGCGTCGGCATCACGGCGCTCGCGCTCGTCTGGCTCACAGCGGTCCTGTCACACGTGAGCTACTGGCTCATTGCGCCGGGGATTCTCCTCTACGGCATCGGCTCGGCGGCGGTGCTCACACCAACGACGACGGCAGCCGTCAACGCAGTCGGGCCGGATGATCGGGGACTGGCCAGCGGGCTGGTCTCCGCGAGCCGCCAGATCGGCGGCCTTCTCGGAATGACTGGCATGGCCGCGGTGGCGACGAACGTGGAGTTCCACGTGCTGGCAGCGTCCGTCGCGGCGCAGGGCGGGGGGCCGCGCGAGCTCGAGCAGCTCGATGGGCTCCTGTCGCGCGGAGCGGCTGGCATCGCCCTCGCCATGCGTACGATCTCGCCCGACGCCTTGGACGTCTGCCGCCGGGCGCTCCTCGATGCCATGACCGCGGCCTTCGCCCTGGCGGCAGCGATCTGCGTGCTGACGTTCGTGCTGGCCGGCGTCATGCTCCCGAGACGCTCGGCGAGGCGACCAGCGGGCAACGGTTCCCATGAGTAGCCGGGCGCCGCCAGACGTCGTTCGCTCGTTATGTACGTCAGAGCATGTCGGCGCTAGGCGGGCCGGGGGCTCGACCCCGCCGCGTCGAATCGACGCTTGGCCTCGGCATACACATCCTCGGGCAATGGCCCCTGGCGCAGCACGTCGACGTTGTGCTGGAGGTGCGCCGGATTGATCGTGCCCACGATGTTCGTGTGCAGGTCGGGATGCGTGAACGTGAATCGCAGGATGAATTCCATGGGCGTCATGCCATCCAGCAGATCGCGCAGGTCCACCTTCCGCCAGCGGTCCCACTGGACGCCGTCCTGCTTCCCCTCGGCGGGGGCGCCCTTGGCCGCGCCGCCGCGTATCACGATGCCCGCTCCCGCTCGCGCGGCCGCCGCGATGGCGACTTCGTGCTCTCGCTCGACCGCCGAGTACGGGATCTGGAAGACGTCGAAGACGCCCATCGCGATGTGGTCGACGAGATTCGGCAGCGTGCCGGACATGCCGACGAACCGGATCGTGCCCGCGCGCTTGAGCTCGAGGACTGCCGCGAGGGCGCCGTGCTCCTCGAGGGTTCGGCGAGACGGTGAGATGTGGAACTGGAGCACGTCGAGGTGGTCGGTGCACATGCGGCCGAGACTCTGTTCCACGCCCGCCAGGATGTTGTCGCGTGTGAAGACGTGCGGGCTCGTCTGGCCACGCGGCACCGGCGGGGCCCCGACCAGGCATCCGCACTTGCTCGCGAGATAGTACTCGGATCGTCGGGCGCCGATGTACCGCCCGATACGCTCCTCGCTCATCCCATAGTCGATCGAGGTGTCGATGTAGTTGATGCCGGCGTCGAGGACGGCGTGGAGAATCGTCTCCGACTGGGCATCGGTGACGTCACGGCCGCGTGGTGCGCCGCGCAGCTCCATGGCGCCGTAGCCCAGCATGCTGACCTCGAGGCCCGTCCGGCCCAGTACGCGCTTCGGCAATGCGGTCATCGAGCTCCCCTTTCCATTCCGGGTGGTTCGTGCGGTTCCGAGCATAGCTCGGGCGTCACGGCCGCGCGCGGCAAATGAGGCCCCGGGGCTCCTGCTGCGCACGTGGCCTCGAATGGCGTAGAGTGACTCGCAGGAGGCTCTCCATGGCCGGACCATGTCGATGGACGACGCTCCTGATGATCGCCGTGGCTTCACTGTGGGGCTCGGTCGGTTCGCCGGCCCTTGCCCCGGCCGCCGAAGAGGCGGTCGTGTTACCCTCCCCGATCCTCGACAATCCGAAGCAACCGGGTCCGGTGCAGACCGCAGTGCTCGCGGGCGGATGTTTCTGGGGAGTCCAGGGCGTGTACCAGCACGTGCGCGGCGTGAAGCTTGCCCTCTCCGGCTA
>Ga0335077_10006242_pt1 | contig 14716 bp, 12 predicted proteins | sample Lox_Sample_31_FD_207151 | JGI IMG/M metagenome (GOLD analysis project Ga0335077, IMG submission 207151) | Soil microbial communities from Loxahatchee National Wildlife Refuge, Florida, United States - Lox_Sample_3.1 | ecosystem: Environmental > Terrestrial > Soil > Wetlands | place: USA... | reverse complement strand
GAGAAGAATTCCCATGATGGATTAAGCGGGCTTGCCTTTTTTCGGTTGGAGGCCGAGAACGGCCATCACTTTTTGCAGATCTTTCCAGACCTCGCCCTTGGCGTTGGGATTTCGCAATAAATAGGCGGGGTGATACGTGGCCATCAATTTTCGGCCGCGATATTCGAGCCACTGGCCACGAAATTGCGAAATGCCGCGATTCGTTTGCAGAAGAGTCTTTGCGGCGACCGCGCCAAGACAGACGATGACTTTGGGCGCGATGACGTCGATCTGGCGAAAAAGAAAGGGCGAACAGGTCTTGACTTCGTCTTCCTCAGGCAAGCGGTTCTCGGGTGGACGGCATTTGACGACGTTGCAGATGTAAACGTCTTTGCGTTGCAAGCCCATGGCTTCGATCATTTGCGTGAGCAATTTTCCGGCGCGGCCGACAAACGGCAGTCCCTGCGCGTCTTCGTCGGCACCGGGACCTTCTCCCACAAAGACAAGTTCGGCCTTGGGATTTCCGTCACCGAAAACAATCGTGTGCCGCATGCTGTGGAGCTTGCAGCGCGTGCAATCACCGAGATCGCTGCGGACTTTGAGCAGGGTGTCGTCGACGATTCTGTCGAGGGATTCAAAAAGCGAAGGGCCTGCAAGTACAGGAAGCGGAACGGTCTTTGAGATTTCAGAACTGATGGGGATGGACTTCAGCAATTGGGGTGCTCGTGAAGGCTTCGGCAAGGTGAGTTCCTCGTTAGAGATAGCGATTGAACCTGTGGGTCCGGCAGAAAACTCTGTAAGCAATTCCGCAGACGAAGGAATGGCCGAGGTTCGATCGCGATAGAAATGATTGATACCGAGATCCTGGTAATAGCTGAGGCGTTCGGAGAGTTTTTTCTGGAGGGATTCTGGAATCAGGCCGGGCATAGGCTAGACGTTTGAAAGCCGCGCGGGAGCAGGCGTTCGGAGAATACTTCGCAAACGCGCGACTTCGTCCAGAATGCGGTCGGCAACTTCGCTCTTGGTCAGCTTCGGAAGCGCCAGGTCGCGGCCATCGCGAGAGAAGAGCGTGACGACGTTCGTGTCGTAGTCGAACCCTGCGCCTTCCGCAGTCACGTCATTGGCGACAATTAAATCTGCATTCTTCGCGACGAGTTTTCTGCGGGCGTTTTCGGCGACGTTCTGGGTCTCCGCGGCGAATCCCACAATAATCTTCCTGCCTTTGTTCTTTGCTACGTCAGCGAGAATATCAGCGGTGGGTTCGAGCGAAATAGCAAGCGACGCCGCGCCTTTCTTCATTTTCTCGGTTTGGCGCTCGGAAGGACGGTAATCCGCCACAGCAGCCGCAAGAATGGCAATGGACGCGCCAGCGATGCGCGCTTGCACGGCGTTGTGCATTTCCGCCGCCGAACGTATATCTATGCGCTCGACGCCCGCGGGAGTTTCCAAATTCACCGGGCCGCTAATCAAAATGACTTTGGCTCCGCGCCGACCGGCAGCTTCCGCTACAGCGAATCCCATCTTCCCGGAGGAACGATTCGTGATGTAGCGGACTGGATCGAGATCTTCGCAAGTGGGACCTGCGGTGATCAGAAGGGTCTCGCCTTCGAGGTCGCGCTGCGCTTTGAGCGCTTCGCGCACCGCTGCAACAATCGCTTCCTGGCCAGCCAGTCTTCCGGCGCCGGTCATCCCGCAGGCCAGATAGCCTTCGCCGGGATCCACGACGTGTACGCCACGAGCGCGAAGTGTTTTCACATTTTCTTGCGTGGCCTCGTGATTCCACATGTTCACGTTCATCGCGGGCGCAATCACGACGGGGGCAGTCGAAGCCAGATACAACGTGGTGAGAAAATCATCGGCGATGCCGCGCGCGAACTTCGCAATGATATCGGCGGTAGCCGGAGCAACCAGGAGCAGATCCGTGCGTTGCGCGACGGCAATATGTTCAATGGCGCTTTCGAGATTGGCCTCGCCACTGGAGGAGCCCGCGAAGAGGTCGGTAATGACTTTTTGCCCGCTCAATGCGGCAAAGGTCAAAGGCGTAACGAATTCGCGAGCCGCGCGAGTCATCACCACTTGAACGGTGAAGCCATTCTGCTGAAGACAGCGCACCAGTTCCGCAGCCTTATAAGCCGCCACGCCGCCCGTCACACCGAGGGTGATTCGCATTCCAGCCTTTCGCGGAGCGCTACTTCTTTCGCTTGCCGTCCTTATCCTCGTCAACGGAAGTCCCTTCGGGCATGTCGTATTCGAGCAGTCCGTGCTCGAGTTCTTCGCAGGCAAGCCGCGTGGCCTTCAATGTCCTGGGATTCTCGACGAGCGGCGGCGCGCCGGCCATGATCTGCCGAGCGCGTCTTGCTGCAAGCACAACGTACGCAAACTGGCTCTCCGGAGCTTTTGTCAGCACGGTCATTTCAGTCTTTCCCTCCAAACGATGCCAGAAGTTTCTCCACGCGATCCCTGCGGCGCGTGCTGGAGCAACGCAGAGCGGTGACGATCGACTGCACTTCGCGTCCCGCGCGTTCCACGTCCTCGTTCACCACACAAAAATCGTAAAACTTGCCGAACATCGCAATCTCTTGTTTCGCCCGGGCCAGCCGTCGCGCAATTTCCTCTTCCGAATCCTGACCCCGGCTGCGCAGCCGCCGCTCCAACTCTTCGCGCGACGGCGGGAGAATGAAGATGGCCACGGCCTCCGGCAATTTCTCCTTTACCTGAGCAGCGCCCTGGACGTCAATCTCCAGTACCAAATCCAGCTTTTTCTTGCGCGATTCCTCCAACCATTTTTTCGGAGTGCCATACGAGTATTTGCCGAAAACGCGCGCGAACTCCAAGAACTCTCCCCTTGCTACCATCGCGTCGAATTCCGCATCGGTCACAAAATCATAGCATTTCCCACTGGCCTCGGTCGCGCGGCGCGGCCTGGTAGTACAGGAGATCGAGAGCATCGTGCCGGGAACCTCGAGAATCTTTTGTAGCAGCGTCGATTTTCCCGATCCCGACGGCCCCGAGACGATCAGCACCAGCGGCGCGGCCTCCCTCTCCGTGCTCATTCGATGTTTTGCACCTGCTCGCGAAGTTTTTCAATGTCTGCCTTGATCTCCAGCGCCAGGCCGGTGATGGCCAGGGCTTCGCTTTCGACGCCCGGCGTTTTGGAAAGCATGGTGTTGGCCTCGCGATGCATTTCCTGGAGAAGGAAGTCCAGCTTCTTGCCGAGTTCTCCGGCGCCATCGAGCAACTTGGTAAATTGTTGCAAATGGCTGCGCAGTCGGTCCAATTCCTCACTAATATCGCTGCGCTCCGCAAGCAACGCAGCCTCTTGCGCGACGCGAGCCGGTTCGATGGAAGTTCCGCCGAGCAATTCTTTGAGCCGCGTTTCAAGGCGGCGCGCAAAAGCAGGCCGCAGCGTGGCGGCAAGTCCGCGCACCTGCTCCACCTGGCTAGAGATGCGATTCAGCCGCTCGCGCAATTCGTCCACCAGATGCTTGCCTTCGGTGCGGCGCATTTCGTCAAGCTTCGCGAGTGCCTCCCGCAAGCACGTCTCGAGAGCCTGCCCAAGCTTCTCCTGATCTTCCGCCCCTTCGGGAACAGCGCCGTTCAATCCGGCGATGACCCCTGGAAGCCGAAGCACGGAGACCACGTCCAGATTTGCCGCACCGCTCGCTCCCTGCATCAGCGATTCGGCAGCACGCAAATACGCTTGCGCAAGCTCTTTGTTGACTTGCACAGGCGCTGCCGTGCCCGGTTCGGCGTTTACGTAAATCTCCAGATGGCCGCGATGAATGCGCTCACGCACAATCTGGCGCAATCGCAAATCGTAAAGATCGAAGCCCTCCGGCAAGCGCATCTTCAAGTCGAGAAAGCGGTGATTCACGCTCTTGACCGTGACGCGCACGGCCCAGCCATGCTGTTCGTGCCTGGCCTGCGCGTAGCCGGTCATTGAAAGACACTCAGCCCGTTTCGCAGTTGTGGGATTTTTTTCGCTCATGAAGGATTCGATGGAAAAGTGAGTTGTGCAGGATGCGCGTGCGCCGGCGCCAGCGCATCTTCATCCGCAAATTGCAAATCATGGAGTCGGGCATAAATGCCGCCGCGGGCCATCAACTCCGCATGGGACCCGCTCTCGGCAATGCGGCCTTCTTCGAGAACAAGAATCTTGTCCGCGCGGCGGATGGTCGCGAGCCGATGTGCAATAACGAACGTGGTCCGGCCCACCATGAGGTTCGCCAGCGCCTTTTGCACGTACATCTCGGATTCCGCGTCAAGTTCGGAAGTCGCTTCGTCCAGAATCAAAATCGGCGAGTCCTTGAGGATGGCGCGAGCGATGGCGATGCGCTGGCGCTGGCCGCCGCTGAGGCGCGTACCGCGTTCGCCGATGAGCGTGTCATAGCCTTGCGGAAGCTCCTGAATAAAGTCGTGAGCAAGCGCAGCTTGCGCGGCGGCGATGACCTTTTCCTTAGGAACATTCGCCAACCCATAACAAATGTTGTTCCAAACCGTATCGTAAAACAGGATATTTTCCTGCGTCACCATGGAGATTTGTTCGCGCAAAGATTTGATAGTAACGTCGCGGATGTCCACTGAATCAATGTGAATGGCACCCGAAGTTGCTTCGTGGAAACGCGGCAGCAAATTCACAAGCGTGGTCTTTCCGGCCCCGCTAGACCCGACCAAGGCAATCACTTCCCCGCGGCGCGCATGGAAGCTAATTCCCTCCAGGACGGGGCCCGAGTCATCGTAAGCAAATCCGACGTTGTCGAAGTCAATGTGCCTCGAAAATGCCGCGAGGAGTTTTGCGCCCCGCTGTTCGCTGACTTCTTCCGGCAAATCAAGATAGGTGAAAACCTGAGCACTGGCTCCGAGAGCGGCCTGAAATTGCTGATAAATGTAGCCGATGCGCTTGATCGGCATGTAAGAATTGAACATCGCGTAGATGAAGGCAAGAAACATGCCCGGGGTCATCAGGCCATATTTGATCTGGTCGCGTGCGTACAAAAGGAGGAAGGGGATAACAATGGCGCCGAGCAAGTCCATCAATGGTCCCGTAGCCACCGCCGCGCGCACCCAACGCATGTTTTCTCGGAACAGCCGGCGAGCCGTCTCGCGAAACTTGGTGATTTCAAAACCCTCCATGCCGAAGGCTTTGACCACGCGATTTCCGCTTACGGTTTCCTGAAGGATCTGGCTCAAGTCCGCTAGACGCGTCTGGCTATTCTCGGAAGTGCGCCTGATTTTTTTCCCGAACTTGTTTACGGGCCAAACCACGACCGGCAGCAACACCGCAGCACCCAACGCCATCTTCCAATTCAGGTAAAACATCACTCCTACGAACACCAGAAACGTGAAACCTTTCTGAAAAATATCCGCCAAGTATTCGCTAAGCGCGAGCCGTGCCCTTTCCACATCGTTAATCACCGTGGAGATGAGCCGACCGGTAGGATGGTGTTGAAAAAATCCAATGGGCTGGCGAATCAATCGCGCGTAGACCTGATTTCTCAGGTCCGTAACGGCCGCTTGACCAACGCGCTGGATCTGGTTGGCCCCGAGGTACTCGGCGAAGGCCTTGCAGAAAAAAATGACGATCAAGGAGATCGTGAAAATCGGCCAAACGTTATGGAAGCGCGGAGGGAAATAGTCATTCAGGTAAATGACCCGGTGGCTCCAGGGAATAGTTCCGAGCGGCAGGCGCGAACTTGTAGCCCCGGGGTTCAAGACGAAATCCAAGGCCAGCTTGACCATGAGCGCCACAAGACCTTCGGTCATGGCCACGAAGGCGACCAAAAGAATGCCGAACGTCAGCCGGATTGAATACGGCCGAACATAGCTCAGCAGCCTTCTTAATTGCGGCGAGAACGACAAAACTAATCCCCTTGAACCTTGCCTATCCCTTGTAACGCTATTCGCCGTGTAGCGCTGTGTCAAGTTTTCGAGGTTTGTCGAAGAAACAACCGCTGTGTGCTCCGTTCACTTATCGATGTCGCGGTGAATCACCTTTGCCGAATAGCTTCGCTTTTCGAGCGCGTTCCGGAGCCACTCGGACATCATAACGGAACGATGTTTGCCGCCGGTGCAACCGAAGGCGATCGTCAGATAGCTCTTTCCTTCGCGAATGTAGTGCGGAATCAAATACGCCAACAAACTTTCGATGCGGCGGAGAAACTCGCCGGTCTGTGGAAAGGAGCGAATGTACTTCCGGACTTTGGGATCTTTACCCGTGTAAGCACGCAGCCGCGGAACGAAGTGCGGGTTCGGCAAAAATCGCACGTCAAAAACCAGGTCGGCATCCGACGGCACACCGTAGCGATACCCAAAGCTGACCACTGACACCAGCAACGGCCGCGTGTCGGGATTCTTGAAACGCGTGGTGACGAAATGACGCAGTTCATGCACGTTGAATTGCGTGGAATCGATGACTACGTCGGCCAGCCTGCGAATCGGCTCCATTAGAGCGCGTTCGTGACGCAGGCTCTCGCGTACCGAAAAATTCTTGCCCAGGGGATGCGGACGGCGAGTCTCGCTGTACCGCCGCAGCAGGGCGTCTTCGTTGGCCTCGATGAACACCAACGTGATGGGATGGTCTTTCTTCAAGTGCCGGAGGAGTGGGGGCAATTTTTCGAGCTGCAAACCTTCCCGTGCATCCACAAGCAGCGCGGCGCGGCCAAAATCGCCTTCGCCCGCGGCGTGCAGCTCGGCAAAAATGGGAATGAGATCGACCGGAAGATTATCCACGCAATAAAAGCCCATGTCTTCGAACGCGTGCAGAACCGTGCTTTTGCCTGATCCGGAGAGCCCAGTAAGGATGACCAGTTGGCGGGCGTCGTGTCGCGTGCGCGTCTTCACAGGCGCGTCGCTCAAACCTTTTCTCGCCGCTGATGCGTACTCGGGATGCGCATGTCTTCGCGGTATTTGGCGACCGTCCGGCGCGTAACATGGATGCCGGCATCGTCCAGCTTCTTGGCGATTTGTTCGTCGGTGAGCGGCTTGCTGGTATCCTCTTCCTCAATCATTTTCTTGACGAGCCGCTTGAGCGTCAGCAGCGACATCCCGCTGCCTTCCGGCCCGTTCACCGACTCGCTGAAGAAGGAGCGCAGTTCGAGCACGCCCTGCGACGTGTGGGCATACTTGCTAGCGACGGCACGGCTCACCGTCGAGGGATGCACGCCGACCTCTTCCGCCACTTCCTTGATCATCATGGGTTTCAGCGCGTCGGGGCCGTGGTCGAGAAATTCGCCTTGCCGCGCGATGATCGACTGGCACACCCGCAGAATGGTGTGTTTCCGCTGCTCGATGTTCTTCATGAGCTGGACTGCGGCGGTGAAACGTTCCTTGACGTAGTTGCGCACATCCCGATCCGCAGCGTCTTTCACAAGCAAGCGACGGTAGGTCGGGCTCAGCCGCAGTTGCGGCATGTCGTCTTCATTCAGGAATGCCTGCCATTGCCCGTCAACCTTCTTGAAGTACACGTCCGGCTCAACAAGCCGCGGCTCGCTCTTGTTGTAGCGCAGGCCGGGGCGGGGATCGAGCTTCTTAATCACATCGAGCGCGCGCTTCACAACTTCCACTGGGCGATTCAGTGCGCGCGCAACTTCCTTCAATTGATTGGACTGCACCTGCTTCAAATGCTCGGAGACAATTTGTTGGGCAAGCGTGTTCTGCGGGTCGAACGCTTTCAATTGGAGAAGCAAGCACTCGCGTAACTCCCGCGCGCCCACGCCGATGGGGTCAAACTCCTGAACCACCGCAATGGCATCTTCCAAATCATCCTGCGAATATTTGCCGTTCTGGGTGAGCTCTTCGTTCGAAGCGGTCAGATAGCCATTTTCATCCAAGTTGCCGATGATGTTATCGGCCACTTCCCGTACCGCATCCGAACAGATGGTTACGCTCAATTGCCATTGCAAATGCTCGGTCAGTCCCGTGGGCGAGGAGAGGAATTTCTCGAACGACGGCCGCTCAGAAACCTCGCGTTCCTGAGACTGCCCGCCGTCGCCGCCAGTGTCCAGATATTGATTAAAAAAGGTGCCGACATCAAATTCATCGAAAGGATTGGGCTCCGGCTTCTCCGGAACTTTTTCCGTTTCTTCCTTGAGGAAAGTTTCGTCGCTGTAGTTGTCCGCTTGCGTCGGCTCTTCGTTCTGTTCCTCAAGAACCGGGTTGGCAATCATCTCCTGATTGATCATTTCCTTAAGTTCGAGTCGGTTCAGCGCGAGGACGCTGACCATCTGCACGAGGCCCGGCGTGAGAATCTGCTTCTGAGCAACTTTGAGATTAAGTTTGAGCCCCTGCCAAGCCATGGATGGTCCCAATATTCCCTTCGCGCTCTCTCAGTTCAGGCGGAAATGATCCCCGAGGTAGACGCGCCGAACTTCCGGATCGGCGCTCAACTCCTCGGGACTTCCTTTCCGAAATATTTTCCCACTTTTCAGGATGTACGCGCGATCCGTAACGCTCAGCGTTTCCCTTACGTTATGATCGGTAATCAACACGCCAATTCCCGACTTCGCTAGATCCCGGATGATTTCCTGCAAATCTTTCACGGTTAATGGGTCGATTCCCGAAAAAGGTTCGTCGAGCAAAATGAAAGAAGGCTGCAGGGTGAGCGAGCGCGCAATTTCCAGCCGGCGGCGCTCGCCGCCCGAAAGCGTAAACGCTTTGCTCGTCCTGACCGTTTCCAGCCCCATTTGCGCTAACAGCTCCTCCAACCGGTCGCGTTGTTGCTCTGGCGTAAGCGGCAGAGTTTCCAGCACCGCGAGCAGATTCTCTTCGCTGCTTAGTTGGCGAAAGACCGAGGGTTCCTGAGGAAGGTAGCTGATTCCACTGCGGGCCCGGAGGTACATGGGCAGGTCGGTGATTTCGTCACCGTTCAACAGAACGCGGCCGGAGTCGGGCCGGGCCAGACCGACGAGAATGTAGAACGTTGTCGTCTTTCCTGCGCCGTTCGGGCCGAGCAGCCCGACGACTTCACCCTGACCGATCTCCAGTTCAACGTCGTCAACGACCCTGCGGCCCCGGTAAGACTTGCTTAGATCGACGGCCTGGAGCTTCAGCATACCTCGTCATTTCTCGACTCGGTGCTTCGTCAACGTTCGCGAACCGTTTTCTGAGTCCACGATGATCGTATCATCCGCTAAAAAGAAGGTCAATTGACGCCCCGTGGTGGTGCCTTCGCTAGCGTCAAAAATCGTCGGCGTTCCTCCACTCATTACAAATTTCCCATCGGCTGCAGAGTATTCGCCGCGTTCGGCAACGGCCTTTCGGCTTCCCTGATCGACGGTGACACCGCCCGTACCCACGGCGCGGCTGATTTGCTGCGGCCCTGCCGGAGCGTTGGCAGGCGCCGAAGCCGCGTTGGCTCCTCCTTTCTGATTTCGCACAAAGTAGATTTCAACGGTAGGGGCCCGCATCGTCTGTTCCGCCGACTTCGCCACTACATTTTTCTCCAGGTGGGCCCGGTTTTCCGTGTCGAAGTAATTTAACGTCCCGGCGGATACGTGCCAGAGTTGGGGCTTCTTCTGGGGAGAGTGCTGCGCGCCAAGAGCCGGCGCGGCTGATTGGCCGGCGGCCTGCGGAAATACCGCGCGAACATTTCCCATCGCATTCAGGATTTTCGAATCGCGAAGCAGTTCAATGGAATCGGCTTCCATCACGGAATCGCCTTGCCACAGTCTCGCATGCCCGCTGTACAGCGCCCTGCCCGTCTTTGAGTTCGCCACTAAGGTAGCCGCAGATATGTTTGCCGACGCTGGCGCTAGCTGGACGCTGCTCCCTTTCGCCGAGAAATCTGTGGACCGCACTCCGCCCTCGGCCCGGATGTCGCCGGAACTTTGCACGAATGTGATTCGCGGCGCGTGAGTTTCCGTTGTCGCGTCGTGAACCACTGCTTTTCCAGTGAGCGTCGCCGTCTGCGCCGATCGGTCGAATACGACATGGTCTGCCTGCCCGCTCCGATCCCCCTCTTTCAGTTTTACGTCTCCCTGCAGTTCCATCTGTGACCATCCGCCGCTTTCCGGCAGTTGCGCAACTCCGCTTTGTGCCGTGGCAGTCTGCACTGGCTTTTCCGGAAGGGTCCGCTCCGCCTGCACGTTGCCTGTGGCCCTCAATTGTTTGGCTCTCCCCTGCTCATCGAATTCCAGTTCCAGTTTGTCTCCCGTCAATTCAGTATGCGCTGTGGAAGCTCCGGCGGACGTTGGAGGAGCGCTGTTTTGGGCTATATTATCCGTCCATTCCAAAGTGCCCTTCGCGAGAGTCTCTGCGCGCTTCGGCTGGCTTCCCTGTTTTTCGTTCTCTGCAAATTCCACCCGTAGTGCCTTGGTCTTCAGCGTCCGTGATTCTCCTCCCGCATCCACCGTCGTCTTCAAAAACACGTTGCCTGTCAGATTCAGTTCGCTTGGCCGGTTCACTTTTGGCCGCAGTGACATCACGGCACTGTCTCCGGTGAATTCGTCCGTTTCTTTTTCATTCTTGTTGGAGCCTTTTACTGCTCCCGCGCCTTCGATTTTCGTCAGCCATCCTTCAGGAGCAAAGTAAGCTGTCAGCGCCTCTCCGCTGACTTCCGAGCTTCCAGAAGCTCCTTTGGACTGCAGGGACGGGTTCTCCCCGCTGGTTCCTGGCGTCACCACAAGTTTCTCGGCGCGAAATTCTTTATCCAGCGCGAGTGTCAACTCCCCTGCCAGCAATTGTGCGGTCCCCGTGCGCGCTTCCACTGGTCCGCGGAGTCGCAGCACTCGCGAGTCGCGCGCGAAATCAGCGCTTTTCCCGGTCACATGCACTGGCTCATTGGGATGTGCCTGTGGCCCCGGCTTGCCTCTGGACTCGGCTGGCGGCAGCAAGAAAAAACTCACGTCTTTCTGAAGACGGATCGCCCCTTCCGTTGAACGGTATTCCACGCCTACGGCCTCTCCCCTTCCATTCGGAAAGGTGAAATTCACATGTTGGTCCGATTGGGCAATCCCATTAGACCGGTTAAACGTCACGCCGCGCGTCTGCACCTGCACTTTTTGCGCTGTGGGTGATCCGCCGCTTCGCTCCGCGCGTTCTGCTTCCGCGGCACTCTCCAGTTCGATTTGCACCTCACCGCTGCACGTGACGCTCGCTCCATCTTTTTCGTACTGGCAGCTCTTCGTGTGAATTGTGTCGTGGCGTCCGCCGGTGCTTCCAAAAATCGTGATCGTCACGTCCTCCATCAAGCTCGACGTTCGATCCTTGAAATCCGTGGCCTTCTTCGCCTCCACCGTAAATATTTTCTGATTGCCTTCCACTTTTGAAAACGTGAGCCCGCTCGAGAGCCGCGTCACTTCTTTCGGCGTCGGAGGCGGCGCATTTAGTTCTTCCCGGTGCGCAGTCCACTTGCGCTGCACGTACACTCCGGCCGTCAGGCTAGCGAGCACCAGAGCTGCTGCTGCCGACCAGCGTGCATATTTCGCGGCTTCACTTCTCTTCATGGTTTCAGTTAAGCAGAATTTTGCAGGGCTGTATAGAACGGCAGGAAGAAAGGGCGGGCTTCTCCCTCTAAAAATGATCACATCACAACTGGGCGGGATCTAACCCTTGCGCTTCGTCTTTCGAGAAGCGCTGGAGACCGGCCGATAGTTGGTGCACCGGCATCCGGGGTAATTGCACTTCGACGGTCCGGTCTGCTTCCGTTGGAAGATTCCCGAGTGGATGCTCTTGCCGTGGCCGCACTTGCAAAGTTTGATGCTGGTGCTGGAATGCCGCATTGCAGTCCCCTTTCTTTTGTGCGTGCACCAACCGCGGGAAGTTTCGGCATTGTACATCGAGTTACGAGCCAGCGTCGCGCGAATTTTCCTATGCCTGATGGATCCGGGAAAGGGGCAATCTTGCAGGGATTATCCAGCCGACTCGGCCGTCGCTGTGTTTGGCAGAATACCGATGTTCGCCGCTGCCACGCTGTCGCGATTCGTGTTCTTCACCAGGTACATGGCCTCGTCCGCCAGGTGCAGCAGCCCTTCTTTCGTCCGCGAGTCGACAGGGTACGAAGCGACTCCCAAGCTGGGCGTCAGGCGAATGTTCAAGCCTTCCTCCGCCAGCCAGGTTGATTCGCGAATCAGCCTGTGCAAGCGCCGCGCCACATTGAGCGCGTTGTCCTTCGAAGTCTGCGGCAGCAACAGCACAAACTCGTCTCCGCCGTAGCGGAACGCAAAATCGATCAGCCGGCAGTGCGCCTTCAGTGCATTTCCAATCTCCGCCAGTAACCGCGACCCCACCAGGTGCCCGTGCGTGTCATTGACCTGCTTGAAGTGATCCAGGTCAATGAACACCAGCGAGAATTCGTAGTTATAGCGCTGCGACCGGTAAATTTCCGTTTCCAAAATGAAGCTCATGTGCCGCGCGTTGTACAGCGTCGTGCAATCGTCACGGATGGTTAGTTCGTGAATTTTCTTAACGTGCCGCGCGTTTTCCAGCGCAATCGCCGCAAAGTCAGAGAGCGCTTCGAGAAGCTTCAAGTCCCGCGGATCGAATCCCTCAGGCCCCACGCAATTGATCAATTCAATCACGCCCAGGCACGTGTCCCGAAAACGCACCGGAACCGCCACGATGGATTGCGTCTCGGTCTTCGTTTTTTCATCTACCTTGGAGAAAAAGCGAGTATCTTTCGAGGTATCCGGCACCACCACGGTTTCTCCGTGTTGCGCCACCCAGCCGGCAATGCCCTGGCCCATCTTGATGCGAACGTCCCGCAGCGCTTGCGAAGCTTTTCCGACCGCCAGCTCAAAATACAGTTCTTGCTTCTCCTCATCGAGCAGCAGCAGCGACCAGTTGTCCGGCCGCAAAAATTCGTCGATCTTCTCCATGATCGTGCGGAGCACTTGATCGAGCTGCAAGGAAGAGGTCAGCGCCTTTCCTAACTCTTGAAAGACGGCAACTTCGCCTTTCTCGCGCTGATCGGACGACAGCGCCGGATTGCGGCGCCTCTCCACGGCCGGAAATTGCTTTACATCTTCCACGCTTGGCTGATCCTGCCCTTTAGTGTGTTTCTGGCTTTCCCCGCTTAAACTTGCACGCCCTTTGCGCCGCCGCCCCAATAAGAAGCAACGCTTCACCGGCAGCCACAAAAAACACCTATTCGCCCGCTTCTCGCCGACACCAGCGAATCTTTGCCAGTATAGGCCCCTCTTAAAAAGGCGTGCAATACGCTCGTGGTACAGGCGTTGCCATTTCGCCATCGGTGGCTTCTGCCTCTTGTTCGCCTTTCCACAAGCTTGTAATTCGTTCGTTTGACAGCCCCTTATGCCACCGCCTATAGTCCGTGGAGGGACCCCACGCCGCTCTTGCGCGCGCCCGCCTTCATTGATTCTTGACTAAGGACAGGTTCGGTTTCATGGCCAGGGGAAATTTCGGGGAACGCTTAAAGCGCGAGCGCGAGATGCGCGAGGTCTCCATCGAGGAGCTCACCAAGTCCACTCGCATTAGCACTCGTTTCCTCGCAGCTCTCGAAAACGAGGACTGGGATCGCCTCCCCGGCGGCGTGTTTGGTCACGGCTTCGTCCGAACCATCGCGCGCTACCTTGGTCTCGACGAAGAATCTCTCATCGCCGAATACGATCTGGCTCGGACCGAATCCTTGCCCGCGCCCCCCCTCAAGCCGGAAGAGCGCATTCCCTCCCCTCCAAAATGGGTCCCCGCCCTCGCTGTCTTCGCAATGCTTCTCGTGCTGATCGGCCTCTTCTATGCCGGCAGGTATGGCTGGCGTCGTTATGTTGCTCACCGCGCCGCTACGCACTCGGGATCTTCCGTTTCGTCTCAAAAACAGCCCGACACCAATGCCGCCACTTCAGAATCGCAGTCTGACCCAACCTCCGACACCGCCCTTCACCTCTCGATCTCCACCTCTGCCGCCACGCGCGTCCGCGTCATGGCGGACGGCCAGCTTCTCCTCGACGCCGAAGTCCCCGCGGGCGAAACGCGCCGTTTTTCCGCCAATGAGCAGTTTGAAGTGACGGCTGCTGACTCCTCAGCAGTGTTGCTGGAGATGAACGGCAAAGCGATGCCGCCGGTCGGCGCTCCCGGCGCCTCGGGTAAAATAGTCTTGACCCGAGACGACCTGAGGTAATCGATCTGAGGTAACCGATCCGTGGAAACTCTCAGCCCCGAAGTCCTGGAAGAGCTGCGGCACGGCCGCGCCCCGCGGGAACGCAAGCTCGCCGTTTGCACCAGCGGCGCGCATCTTGCCCCCGCCGATCGCGCCGAAATCCTCACCGTTCTAGCCAATGACCCGGATGAAATGGTCGCCTCTCGTGCCCAAGACGCCATCCTTTCCGCGCCAATCGACTCTTTCATCGAAGCTTTGAAGCGTGAGCAGGCTCTTCCTGCGCTTTTTTCTTACGCCTCGAAGCATCTCGCCGACAAACCTGGCATTTGCGACGCGATGGTCCAGAATAAAAATTGCCGCGCCGAGCATCTGCTTCACGTCGTTCGTCATCTCTCCGCTCTCGGCATTCAATCCTTGATGGAAGAGCTCGATCGTGTCACCGAATCTCCTGCCCTCGCTGCGGCTCTCGAGCATTCCACTTCCCTTACTGCCGATCAGAAAAACCAGCTTCACGAACTGCATTCGCAGGGCCAGCCCATCGATGAAGCCGCCCTCGCCGAAGCCGCCGCCGCTGCCGAACCGGATGCCGCTCGCCGTCAAACCCTTCTCCAGCGCATCTCCAAAATGACCGTCGCCCAGCGCGTGCAATTCGCTATCAAGGGCGGCTCCGACGCGCGCCGCACCCTG
>Ga0335077_10006241_pt1 | contig 14716 bp, 9 predicted proteins | sample Lox_Sample_31_FD_207151 | JGI IMG/M metagenome (GOLD analysis project Ga0335077, IMG submission 207151) | Soil microbial communities from Loxahatchee National Wildlife Refuge, Florida, United States - Lox_Sample_3.1 | ecosystem: Environmental > Terrestrial > Soil > Wetlands | place: USA: Florida... | reverse complement strand
CGTGCATCGCGTTGCTGCCGGCGCTGCTCGGCTCCGCGGCGGCATTCGCGTTGCACATAGCAGGTGCGCTGCATTTCGGCATTCCACTCTGGTACGGCTTGCTCTTTCCGCTCGGCTACACGGCGGGAGCGATCATTGCTCTCGACAGCGTGCGCTGGCGCCTCGCCGGCCGCGTGTACTGGAAAGGCCGGGTCTACGAGTGATGCAGCGGCAGACCGAGCGCATCCCCGCACTGGTCGGGGTCGCGGTGCTCGCGACCACGGTGATCTTCTTGTATGCCGTGCGTCGTATCCTGCTGCCGTTCGTGCTCGCCGGGATCGTCGCTTATCTGTGCACGCCGCTGATCGATTGGTTGGCGGCACGCATGCGTGGCCCGCGCTGGCTTTTTGCCGGCGCGGTATTGCTGCTGCTCATCGGCCTTGCCGCGGTCGCCGGGTTCCTGTGGATTCCGGCATTGGTTCAGGAGACCGCCGCGGTGTTCGGCGACCTGCAGGGCACGCTCGCGAGTCTGCTGCGCTCCTTCATCGGTAACCACAGCGTCGAGCTCTTGGGCCAAACCTTCGATGCCGGTCAAATCGCCACGGCCAGCGTCGATGGTTTGCGCGGCTGGTTCGTGCGCAGCGGTGGCGTGCTGAGTCTCGCCGCGTGGGGCCTCGCGGGATCCGGCGGCTTCATTCTGCTGTGGGTCGTGCTCGGCTACCTACTGTTCGATGCGCGGCGCGTCGCGACCGGCATCGCCTGGCTCGTGCCGCCGCGCCAGCGGCCCTTCGCAAAGTGTGTCTGGGAGAGTCTCGATCCTGTCCTCCGGCGCTACTTCCTCGGCGTGGCGCTCGTGGTGACATATGCCACCGCGGCCGCGTATGTGGGTCTCGGGCTGGTGCTCGGTTTGCATCACGCGGTGCTGCTTGCACTGCTGACCGGTCTGCTCGAAGTGATCCCCGTGATCGGGCCTGGAGCCTCGGCGGTGACTGCCGGCCTCGTGGCCGTCCATCATGCAGTCAGCGCGGCTGACATCATCGCTTACGTGCTGTATGCGATTGCGCTGCGTCTGTCGATCGATCAGTTCGTGGGTCCAATCGTGCTCGGAAGCGCGGCTCGGGTACATCCCGTGCTGGTCATATTCTGCTTTTTGTCGGGCGGAGTACTTTTTGGCATAGTCGGCGTCATCTTGGCAGTACCCATCGCGCTATCGATCAAAGCCGTTCTTGCAATCGCTTACGCTGACACACAGACGCAGGCGTAAAGCCAAGCTTTGAGGCGCAATGGTGCTCGCCGGAGTTTGTCTTGTTCTTCGAGCTTTCTGGAAAACGCAGCTCAGCTAGCGCATGGATCGAGCACGCAGTCTTCACTCTCGACAGTTGGCTGCGCCGTCGCAACGGCGTATTTGAATACACCACCGCGCCGCGCTGCCTGTTCAGGCTCGAGCGCGCCTGGGCGGATCAGTCGGTGTCGCTCGCCGACGGCACGCTGGTACGGCCGGGGGATCCGATTCTCAAGCTGCACCTCTGGAATGAGCACATCCCGATCATGGGACAGCGCGGACCGACCGTCGCCTGGGCGCGGCAGGTGAGTCGAGCGATCGACGCATCGCTGCGCGAGCTGGCGCGTTACTGCGCGCAGCGGGTCGAGCTCGATGAGGTCGCGGTAATCTGCGGCGACATGCACCTGGGCACGTTGCGGCAGTGCTCGAAGCTCGCGCGCATCGTCGCGCGCTACGGCTTCGAGTGTAGCGAGAATTGCAAGGCCGGGCCTACGGGCGCCTGGCATCGCCTGGGCGAACGCATCCTCATCTTCATGCTGATTCTCGCGACCAATCCAGTGACCTTGCGCAGTGCGCTCGTGCGCCGCTATCACAGGCGGGTATTTCTTTCGCGCACCACGCTCGAGTTGCGCTACGCAGGACCGCCGCGTGCCGCGCGCGCGAGCGCAACGCCCGCGCGCCGTGCGAGGACACTCCCGTATGTGGCACGCAGCGCGAACTTGTTGACCTCCGATGCCCAGCCGCAAACTTGCCAGGTACCGCGCTAAGCGTGATTTCACCCGGACTGCGGAGCCGAGTGGCGCGCGTCAGGTCGCGGCTGGCGCGCATCTGCGCTTCGTCATCCAGAAGCATGCCGCGCGGCGCCTGCACTACGACCTGCGGCTCGAGCTCGCCGGAGTTTTCAAGTCCTGGGCAGTCACGCGCGGTCCTTCGCTGGATCCTGCCGACAAGCGGCTTGCGGTCGAGGTCGAAGACCATCCACTCGACTATGGGGACTTCGAGGGCACCATCCCGCGAGGCGAATATGGCGGTGGCACCGTGCAGCTCTGGGACCGTGGCTACTGGAGTCCGGAGGGCGAGGGCGAGCCGAGCGCGCGGCTGCGCGCGGGTAACCTCAGATTCCGGCTCGATGGGCAGCGCCTGCACGGCGATTGGGTGCTCGTCCGTCTGCGCAATCGCGACGGCGGCAAGCGCACCAACTGGCTCCTGATCAAGAGCCGCGACGCATACGCGCGGCCGGGCGACCACGACGCGCTGCTCGCACCTGATCGCTCCGTCGCATCGGGCCGGCCGATGAAGCAGATTGCCGCTGGCAAGGGTCGCGCTCCCCGACCTTTCGTGCAGAAGACGCGTGCTGCGCGGGCCAAGGCTGAATGGCACTCCGAGCGGCGCATGGACAAGGCCGCAGACGCGCGCAAGTCGCCGGCTGTTCGCACGCCGATGCAGGGCTTCATCGAGCCGCAACTGTGCAGGCTCGTCGAGACGCCCCCGGAGGCAGCGGGTTGGGTCCACGAGATCAAGCTCGACGGCTACCGTCTGCAGCTGCACGTACAGAGGGGCCGCGCGCTCTTGAGGACGCGCAAGGGACTGGACTGGACTGCGCGCTTCGGCTCGATCGCCGCGGCGGCACGCCGCCTTCCTGACTGCGTCATCGACGGCGAGGCGGTTGCCATGAACCAAGAGGGGGTACCGGATTTCTCGGCCCTGCAGGCCGCCCTCTCCGAGGATCGAGGCGATGCGCTCGTGTTCTTCGCCTTCGACCTGCTGTACTGCGACGGGCACGACCTGCGCCGCGTGCCGCTCACCGAGCGCAAGCAGCGACTGCAACGGCTGCTGCAGGCCCAGCCGCGCGCTAGCGCCGCCCACATTCGCTATCTCGAGCACGTCGAGGGATCGGGAGCCGAGGTGCTGCGCTCGGCCTGCAACATGTCCCTCGAGGGCATTGTGTCCAAGCGGGCAGATGCGCCCTACGAGTCCGGCCGCACGGGAAGCTGGATCAAGGCGAAATGCCGCGCGGGCCATGAGGTCGTGATCGGCGGCTGGACTTCGGAGGGTGAGCGACTGCGTTCGCTGGTGGTCGGTGTGTATCGGGGCGGGCGGCTGATTCCGGTCGGCCGCGTCGGCACGGGATTCAGCGCCGAGAAGCTGCGCACGTTGATGCCGCGTCTCAAGCGGCTGCAATCGAATCAGAGTCCGTTCGATCAGCGCGTCCCGCTACCCGGTGCACGCAACGTCCATTGGTTGAAGCCACAGCTGGTCGCCGAGATCGAATTCGCAGGGTGGACCGAGGGCGGCAACGTGCGTCAGGCTGCCTTCAAAGGTCTGCGCGAGGACAAGCCAGCCGCTGAGGTACAGGCGGAGACACCGGCTGCCGTCGAGGGGCGGGTGAGAGCGGCAGTGGCACCGCAGGCGCGCACGGGCCCGCAGGCGCGCACGGGCCCGCAGGCGCGCACGGGCCCGCAGGCGCGCACGGGCCCGCAGGCGCGCACGGCGCGCGCCGGCAAGCGCGCCGCAAAACGTGCCGGGACCGCCTCCTCGCACGAGCGGCCGCAGGTGATGGGGCTCACGATCTCCAATCCCGACAAGGCGCTGTGGCCGGATGACGGAGAGGGTCGGCCGGTCACCAAGTGGGATCTCGCACAGTATTTCGCGACGATCGGGCACTGGATGCTGCCGCACATCGAGGGCCGGCCGTGCTCGATCGTTCGTGCCCCCGATGGCATCGGCGCGCAGCGATTCTTTCAGCGCCACGCCATGGCGGGAACCTCGAGTCACTACACTCTGCTGAAGCTACCCGGGGATCAGAAGCCCTATGTCGCGATCAACGGCATGGAGGCTTTGATCGAGGTCGCTCAAACAGCCGGCATCGAGCTGCACCCGGGCAATGGGCAGCCGGGGCATCCCGAGCTGCCCGGGCGTCTCGTGTTCGATCTGGATCCGGCGCCCGAGCTCGACTTCGAAGCCGTGATCCGTGCGGCTCAGGAGCTGCGCGCACGGCTCGCAGCGGTCGGACTGGAGAGCCTCTGCAAGACGACCGGAGGCAAGGGGCTGCATGTGGTGACCCCACTCGTCCAACCCCGCCGCGGTCCGCTCAACTGGTCTGTCGTGAAGGCATTCGCGCGCGATCTCTGCAGCGCAATGGTCGCTGACAGTCCGGAGCGCTACGTGATCAACATGGCAAAGCGCGTGCGCACAGGTCACATCTTTCTCGACTATTTGCGCAATGATCTCACCGCGACCGCCGTGGCGCCGCTGTCTCCCCGCGCGCGCCCGGGCGCTCAAGTGTCGATGCCCCTGTCATGGTCACAGGTGCGCGCCGGCCTCGATCCTCGACGCTTCACTTTACGCACCGCCCCGGCACTGCTGGCCAAGTCAAAGCCGTGGCAGGATTATGCGGAAGCTGCGCGCCCCATCGCGGCGGCGCTCAGTCGCATGCAGCGTTCTCGCTAGCCGATGCCGTCGGGCAGGCTGCGCTTTCTGCGCTCGATGAAATCCTGCAGTTGCTCGTCCTTCGCGAGGTCGAAGGCCGGCGGCTCGTAGCTGCGTAGCAGCTCTTTCCAGCGCCTGTTGGCGCGCGCCAGCTGATCCTGCGCGCCCTCCGCGCTCCATTGCTCGAACGAGTTGTTGTCGGCGAGTGAGAACTCGTAGAACGCGGTTTGATAGTTCGCCAGCGTGTGGCCCGATCCCAGGTAGTGCTTGCCGGGTCCGACCTCGCGAAACGCCGCGAGCGCGAAGCCATTGTCATCGAGTGCAATGCCATGGGCGAGCGTGTGCAGCGCGCCGCACTGATCGGTGTCCATGACGAACTTCTCGTATGACATCGCGAGTCCCGCCTCGAGCCAGCCCGCCGCATGCAGCACGAAATTGGCCCCGGCAAGAAATGCGGGCCACATGGAGTTCGCGCTCTCCGCGGCCGCCTGTGCATCCGCGACCTTGGATGCGCACAGATTACCGCCACAGCGCAACGGCACGCCGAGCCGCCGTGCGAGCTGGCCGATGGCGAAGTAGGCGAGTGCCGGCTCGGGCGTGCCGAAGGTAGGCGCGCCGCTGCGCAGCGACATCGAGGAGAGAAAATTACCGAGGATCGCCGGTGAGCCGGGGCGCTCGAGCTGTCCCAGCGCGACGCAGAAGGTCGCTTCTGCGAAGCACTGCGCCAGGCCGCCCGCGGTGGTCACGGGTCCCATGGCGCCACCGAGAATGAAGGGCACGCACACCGGTGCCTGATTGGCAGCGGCATACGTGCGAATGACGCGGCTTGCCTCGCCGTCGAGCACCAGGGGCGAGTTGACGTTCACGTTGCCGAGGATCACGCAGTTCTGTGCCATGAAGTCCGCGCCGAAGAGCAGCCGGCACATCTCGATCGAGTCGGCTGCGCGCGCCGCCGTCGTCACCGAGCCCATGAACGGCTTGTCCGAATAACGCATGTGCGTATAGAGCATGTCGAGGTGGCGCTTGTTGACCGGCAGGTCGACCGGCTCGCACACCGTACCGCCGGAGTGATGCAGCCACGGCGAGAGGTACGCGAGCTTCACGAAGTTGCGAAAGTCCTCGAGCGTGCCGTAGCGACGGCCGCCGTCGAGATCCGATACGAAGGGTGGCCCGTAGGCCGGCGCGAGCACGGTATGCGCGCCGCCGATGATGACGCTGCGCTTGGCATTGCGCGCATGCTGCGTGAACTCGCGCGGCGCCGAGCGCCTCACGATCTCGCGTGCCAGTCCTGTCGGGACGTGCACGCGGCAGTCCTGCGTGATCGTCGCGCCCGCCGTGCGCCAGAGTCGGATCGCCTCCGCATCGCCACGGATCTCGAGCCCGATCTCCTCGAGCAAGCGGTCGGCATGCTGCTCCACCGCCTCGAGGCCTTCCGCGGACAGCAGCTCGTAGGGCGGTATCTTCCTTGTTATGAACGGCGGTGCGACGGGCCGCTGGCTGCGCTGTGCCTTGCGGGCGTCGCGGGCGCTGGGTCGAGCTCTGCGGCTCGTGGGAGCTTCCGACATGGCACGGATCATAGCCGCGGCACTGAAGCCAAGGACATGAGCGGAAGCGGGCACGGCCTTTAACGCAACGGTACCGTTGCGTTTCCAGATGGAGGCGAGTACCGTCCGCTCGTGCGCCCTGCGCAGCCAACCATCTGGAGGGAACCTGCATGTTCGGCCTGAAGCAGACGGTCCTGTCCGCGACCACCGCCGCCACTCTCCTTGGTGCTCCCATCATGCCGGCGCATGCCGGGGGACCGCTGTTTCTGCTGGCGCCGCACGCCCTTGGCGCCGCGGTGAGGCTCGCCACTTGGCCGCTGCTGGCCGCCTCGGCGGCGCTTTCCGCGGCCACGCAGGCACCGTACGCGCCGGCTACCGGCGGCTACGGTGCGCCGCCGGCGTACTACCCGCCGCCAGCCTACTCGGCACCGTATGCGTCTCCGGCGCCGTATGGGTATGCAGCGCCGTATTCGTATGCGGCGCCGTATTCGTATCCAGCACCGTACTATCCGGCCGCGGCGGTGCCTTACTATCCCGCGGCCGCGCCGTACTATCGGCCGGCGCCTTACTATCACGGCGTGCCTTACTATCACGCGCCCTACTATCGGGGCGCGCCCTACGCCCGTGCGCCGTACGCCTACGGAGGCGGTTACCACTACGGGCGGATGTCCGGCTACCGCGCCGCGCACGCGGGCGGAGGTGAGTTCGCCTATCGTCGACGTTAGGGAGCGCCGCCGTGCGCCGGCGCGCAAGGCGCAACGCGGCGGGAGACCATCGCGCAGTGACGCCCTCCTGTTGGGCGATAAGATTCTGGAGGCCGCAACCGAGCTGTTCCTGGAAGAGGGGTTCGGCGCGGCCAGCATCGAAGCCGTTGCTGCGCGCGCCGGTATCTCCAAGCGCACGTTCTATCATCGCTTCGCCGACAAGACGGCGCTGTTCGTCGCGGTCGTGCAGCGGATCATCGAGCAGATCCGGCCACCCCGCGAGGTGCCGCTGCTCGAGGGTGCGACTCTGCACGACATCCTGCGGCGCCTCGCTGGATTCATGCTGCACGCGGCTCTCGCGCCGCGCGCGATTGCGCTGCATCGTCTGATCAGCGCCGAGTCGGCACGCTTTCCCGAATTGGCGCGCGCCGTCTACGACCAGGGCTGGTCAGAGGCGATCGCCCTCATTGCAAATTTGCTCGCGCGCGAGCTGCACGATGCGCACTTGACACCCGAGCTGCGTACCTTCGCCGCCCAGCAGTTCATCCACATGGTGGTGGCGCTGCCCCAGCGTCGAGCCCTGATGCTCGGAGCGCCGCTCAGCGCCAAGGAGCTCGAGCGCTGGGCCGATGACGTCGTCAGATTGTTTCTGGAGGGCTGTCGTCGGCTGGCTGCACCGTGAATCGGCCGTAATGCAATGCGAGGCTCGGCAGCAGCAGAAGGTTGAGTGCCATCGAGGTGAGCAGTCCCCCGAGCATGACGACCGCCATCGGCCCCTCGATCTCCCGGCCCGCCTCGTTCATGCCGATCGCGAGCGGTAGCACGCCCAGCGCGGTGACGAGCGATGTCATCAGAATCGGCGCCAGGCGATCCATGGCGCCGGTGATTGCCGTGGCGAGCGACCAGACATGCCCCTCGGCATCGACGAGATGCTGATAATGAGCGATCAGCAGGATCGAGTTGCGCAACGTGATGCCGAGCAGGGCGACAAAACCCACGAGCGATCCGAGGGAGAGCACCGCGCCAGTGGCGAACGCTGCGACTACGCCCCCGATGAAGGCGAACGGCAGGCTGAGCAGCACCAGCGCTAGATTGCGACCGTTGCGCGCGATGATCGACAGCAGCAGCACAATGCCGACGAGCGCGATGAGCGAGTTCACGAGCAGATCGCGCTGCGAGCGCGACTGCGCCTCGGCCTCGCCGGAGAGCTCGAGGTAGCTGCCCGGAGGCAGTACGACGTCTCTGGCAAGGCGTACTCGAAGCTCTGCGACGAAGGAGCCGAGATCGCGGCCGACGACAGAGGCGGTGACGGTCTGCAGCCGTTGCGCCTGCTGATGCAGCACCTGATAGCGTCCGGATTGGGCATAGATGTCCGCAATCTGGCGCAGGCTCACGTAGCTGCCAGTGGGAGTGCGCAGCGGCAGCTCGGCGACCTGAGCCACCCGAGTGCGGCTCGCCGCATCGAGCAGCGCGATTACGGGAAACACACGGTTGCTGTCGAAGGTCTCGCCCACCGTATCGCCTTGATACGCTGTGCGGATCGCATCGAGTGCCTCCACCGGAGACAGGCCCCAGCGCTCGAGCTCCGCTTTGCGCAGACGGATCGAGAGTTGCGGAACGCCCGGCGGCGCGGGCAACGTCACGTCCGTGGCGCCCCGGATGCCGCTCACCACTTGTGCCACCTCGCGTGCTTTGCGATCGAGCAGCTCGAGATCACTGCCGAAGATGTTCACGACGACCGGAGCCGCATAGCCGGACAACGTCTCGTCGATACGTTCCGAGAGGAAGGTGTAGACGACGAAGTTGGCACCCGGAATCGCGGCGAGCCGGCTGCGAATCTGCGCCTGCACGCGCTCGTTCTGCGCGCCGCTCAAGGGTTTCAGATCGACCTCGAACTCACTGTAATGCGGCCCGTAGGTGTCATCCGCGAGCTCCGCGCGCCCCGCGCGCTGGGCAACCGAGCGCACTGCCGGTAGCGCGCGCAGATCCTGCGTGACGAGGCCACCGATGCGCAGCGACTCGGCGAGCGAGGTGCCCGGCACGGTGGCCATGTGCACGATGAAGTGTCCCTCCTTGAGCTGCGGGATGAAGCTCACGCCGAAGAAGGGCAGGAGCAGGACGCCCCCCAAGATGAGTAAGGCGGCCACAGCGGGCGCGGCGCGCGGCCGGCCGATGTTGCGTTGAAGAAATTCACCGTAGTGTGTCTTCGACCAGCGCAGCAGTGGCGGCTCGACGGGACGGACGTGCTCGTCGGTGAGGAGCACCATGGCCAGGGCCGGCGTGACGGTGAGCGTGATGAGCAGCGAGGCGAGGATCGCGAGGGCGTACGCAATGCCAAGCGGTGCGCACAGTCTGCCGGCGAGTCCCGAGAGTGTGACGATCGGGAAGACAACGAAGAGCACGGCGAAGGTCGCATACACGACGGCACCGCGCACCTCGAGACTGGCATCGAGCACGACGCGCGCGCGGCTGAGAGGTCGGCCGCGCCGCTGGTTCTCGCGCAGCCGGCGAATCGTGTTCTCGATGTCGACCACGGCATCATCCACCACCACACCGATCGAGATCGCAAGACCTCCGAGCGTCGTCGTGTTGATGGTGATCCCCAGGCGCTGCAGCACGATGATCGCGGCGAACAGCGATAACGGAATTGCGATGCAGGAGATCGCAGCGGAGCGCCAATCGAACATGAAGAGCAGCAGGATCACGATCACCAACGCTCCCCCGAGCAGCAGGGAGAAGCGGACGTTGGCGGTGGTCGTCTCGATGAAGTTTGCGGCACGGAACAGATCATCGTGCAAAGTAATGCCGCTGCGCTCGAGGCCCGGGCGCAGCTCGGCGAGGGCGCTCGTCAGGCTGCGGCTCACCTCGAGCGTGTTCGCGAGGTATTGCTCGGAGACGTTGAGCACCACCCCCGGCTCGCCGTTGATCAGGCCGCCGCCGATCGCAGGCTCCGCGGCCTCGACCACGGATGCGACGTCCGCGAGCACGAGGCTGGTGCCCGCGCCGCTCGTGAGCACTGTTCTGCCCAGTTCCTCGGGCGTGAGCGATTGGCCCTGCGTCGCAAGCACGATGCGCTGGTTCGCGGTCTCGATGAAGCCGCTGCCGCGGATGCCCGTGGCATTGCGCGCGGCATTGAGCACATCGTTGATGCCCAGCCCGAAGCGCACCAGCGCGTCCGGATGGATCTGGATCTGCAGCGACTTACGCTCGCGCGCGAACACGGCGACCTTGGAGACGCCGGGCACCGCCTGCAGATGCGGCCGCACGGTCCACTGCGCCGCGGTGTATAGATCCATGAGCGAGCGCTGCTTCGAGGTGAGACCCACGACCATCACGATGCTCGCCGAGGAGGTGAGGGGAGAGAGCGTCGGGGCGCCGACTCCAGTTGGCAGCGCGGCGGCCGCCTCCGCCAGACGCTCGGAGATGAGCTGCCGATCGCGATAGACATCGGTGGCCGGATCAAAGGTCGCGGTGATGACGGACAGTCCTTGAATCGAGCCTGATTGCAGCTTCGTGAGCCCAGGCACGCCGTTGATGAGATTCTCGAGCGGCTGCGTGACCAGAATCTCCACTTGCTCGGGTGCGAGCCCCGGGGCCTCGGTCTGAATGGAGGCCTCGGGTGGTGCGAACTCCGGGAACACGTCGTACTTGGCCTGCGCCAGGGTGTAGAGCCCGTACGCAAGCAGCACGCACGCGAGCGCGATGCATACGCCGCGAAAGCGGATCGAGAAACGGATGAGCGCTGCCTGGGGTCCGCTGGCCACGGGCGCTGCCGTCTCAGTCACTCACCTGCGCCTGCGCGCGGAACTCCTCGGACAAGAGCATCTGCGCGCCCTGCACGACCACTTCGAGGTCATCAGGCGCGCCGCGCACCACATAGCCTCCGGTAAGGGCCGGCAGCTCGGTCGCGATCGCGCGGCGCGCGAAGCTGCTCGCGCCCGTCCGAAAGTAGGCCCAGGAGCCGCCCTCGGCCCAGACGATTGCGCTCAGCGGCACTACCACGCCGCGCACCGCAGCCGTGGCGGGCACGAGCGCAGCGACGCCCATGCCCGGCAGGAGTCCGCTCGAAGCGGGTGCGGTTAGAAAGAAGCTCGCTCCTTGAATGCGCGGATCAGTCTTCGTAGCCGCCGAGATGTAATGCAGCGGCACGCGCGCGCCGCCCGGCAATTCCACCAGTGCGCCGCTCAGGGGTGCGGCGGCGCTCTGCCCCGGCCGTAAAGTGATCTGCACGAGCACATCCTCGCGGTTCTTGAGCCGCGTGAGCAGTGGACCGTCCTGCATCAACGCGCGCGCGAGCGCAGCTCCCCAGTTCTCCTGTGCGGTTACCTCGAGCGTGCTGCGCAGCGCCTGCGCCGCCGTGAGGGCCGCCTGATCGGCCTGCAAAGCGGCCTCGGCGGCCTGCAGTTGCGCGGCCGACATGTTCTGCTGATCACGGTAGAGCGCTTGCGCGCGTGCGCGGGCGGCCCGTGATACCTCGAGCTTGGCGCGCGCCGTGTTCTCCTGCGCCCTTGCGTTGGCGTAGTTGTTGCCGAGCTCGCTCAGGGTTTGCAGTTCGAGCACGACGCCATACGCGCGCAGTGTGACGGGCTGCGTCGTGTTGCTGAGCTTTTGCGTCTCGATGCCGTTGCGACGCTGGGTCTCTAGATCGAGCGAGATGACCGACACGCCGTTCTGCGTCGATACGCGTTGCGGAGCCTTGATCCTCTCCTCGGTCTCCTGGGAATCGCCGCTGCGGCTGCACGCCGACAACAGCACCAGGAGCCACACGCCTGCGGTGAGCGCGACCCGAACACCGAGGCGCTGCATCATGGCCGACCCCCTCACGGCACGCTCGTCTTGACTCATCGAGGCGCCGGACTTCCTGCCAACCGCGGGTTCTGCTCGAGGCTAGGCGTCAACGCGGGCCCGAAGAAGGAGTGCTGCAAGGCATCCTCCAGCGTGCCGACCGCGCGCTGCGCCTGCAGCAGGGCCTCGAGGCGCGCCTGCTCGGCGGCGAGACGCTCCAGTTGCACGGCGAGCAGCGTTGGACGGTCTATCGCGCCCGCCTGGAACGAGCGCAGTGTGCGTTGCTCGCGGTCCTTCTCGCCCGCAAGCAGCGCATCCGCGGTCTGCATCGAGCTCGCCGAGACCCGATACGCGAGCGTCGCGCCATCGATCGCATCGATGATGCGGGTCTGCAGAGCGGTGAAGCGCGCCGCCGCCTCCTCGCGCCGCGCCAGGCTCTCGGCGATGCGTCCCTGATTGTGATTGAAGAGCGGCAGCTCGACGGCGGGCAGCAGTAGATAGCGATTCTGCGTCGAATCGAACGAGTAGCCCGGGCTCAATGTCAGATTTGGATATTGATAGGCGGTCTCGAGCGCGAGCGCCGATTCGGCGGCTGCATACTGAGCGAGCAGACCCTGTACGTCACTGCGTTGCGTGAGTGCGACCCGGCGCAGCTCACCCGAGGCGCTCTCATCGCCCAGAGACAGCGGTTGATCAAACATGCCGAAGGAGATTTCGATGCCATCGAGTGCCCGGAGAGGAATGCCGATGGCTGCAGCGAGTTGCGCGCGCGCCAAGCCGGCTTCGCGCTCTGCGTCGCGCGCAGCAAGGCTCGCCTCGTTGCGATGGGTGCGCTCGCGGGCCACATCAAGCGAGGAGGCCTCGCCGGCTGCGAAGCGATGCTCCAGAAGCGTGGCAAGCTGATCGGAGAGCGTAAGCCTCTGGCGCAGCAGGCTGAGCCGCGACTGCGCAGCCCAGAGCGCGAGGAGCGCATCGCGCACGCCGCCCCGCACCTGCCAGGAGGCGCCGCTGAGATCAGCCCGCGCGGCCGCCGCGAGCGCCCGAGCCTCGCTCGTGCGCAGGCTGCGCTTGCCGGCTGTTTCGATCAGGAAGTTGATGACGGGAGCAATGGTCCACTGCGCGGGACCCGCGCCGCGGGGCGCATAGCTCAGATCCTCGAAGCTCAGCGAGGGGTTCGGAATCTGCTGCGCGGTCACCACGTCGGAGCGCGCCGCCGCCGAGCGGGCGCGCGCGATATCGAGATCCGGATGGTAGTACAGGGCTGCCAGGGTCAGGCTCGTCACGTCCCATGCGATCTGCGGGGTGCTGCCGGCTGGCGCCGGGTGCTCGGCGTCGCCCGCGGCCGCAATGAAGGCCTCGAGCCTGGAATCCGTGAGTGTGCGCGCCTCGATCGCTTGTGCGTTCTGGGCCGCTGAGAGGGGAGCCGGCTGATAGCTCGCACAGCCTGCAAGCCATGCGAGTGCGCAGAAGCCAGCGATCGTGGAGCGCGTGCGATGCATGCCGGGCGCGAAATTCCCGTGGGCCATCCATCCTAGGCTCCCGAACTGAAGCCACGATGACGCGCAGATAACGAAATCGTAAGGTCAGGCAACGGGGGGCGCCGCCGATGCCGCCTCACTGCGGCAACACGAGACACACGCGCGTGCCGCGCTCGATCTCACTTTCGATCTCGACGTGCCCTCCGTGACGCGTGGCGATGCTCTTGACGACGGCGAGGCCGAGCCCGACGTTCTGCGCCGAACTGGCGCGCGCGGGATCCACGCGGTAGAAGCGCTCGAAGACACGTCCCAGGTGCTCCGCGGGAATGCCGCAGCCGGTATCGCTCACGCAGAGCCTGAGCGCCCCGGGATCGGCATGCGCAGCGAGCGTAATGGCCCCGCCCGCCGGCGTGTGCTCGATGGCATTCGACACCAGGTTGCCGAGGGCCTGCTGCAGCAGCGTGCGATTCACACTCGCCGAGAGACCCGCGGCGCCCGTCGTGCGCAATTCGATGCCGGCATCCGTGGCGGCAGCGCCGTAGAAGGCCTCCACTTTGGAGAGTTCCGCGCTCACATCGATCTGCTCGCGCTGCAGGAGCTGCGTCGTCGTGTCGGAGCGGGCCAAGAACAGAAGCGTTTGAATGAGCCGCGAGATACGCGTGCACTCTTCGAGGCACGACCCGAGTACCTCGCGATATGCCTCGCCGGAGCGCGCCTTGCCCAGGGCCACCTCGATCTCGCCGCGCAGGTTGTTGATCGGCGTGCGCAGCTCGTGCGCCACGTCATCGGAGAACTGCGATACGTGCTTGAATGACTCCTCCAGCCGATCCAGCATGTGGTTGAACGAGTCCGCGAGCTCGCGCAGCTCCGCAGGCAGGCCCTGCATTCCAATGCGCTCGTGCAGGGTTGCCGAGCGGATGTGGCGCGCCGTGCGGCTGATGTTCGCGATGGGCCGCAGTCCGGTGCGCGCAATCAGGTAGCCGGCGACGCAGCAGCACAGGAGCGCCGCACCGACCACCAGCCACAGCCGCTCGCGATACTGACCGAGCAATGCCTCATCGTGCTGGCGATCCATGGCGACCTGCATGAAAAGCGGCGCATCAAGGGTGCCTTGCTCGCGCACGCGCACCAGCAGCATCAGATAGGGCTTGCCCGAGCGTGACAGTACATCGCGCCTGCTGCCCTCGGTGCCACGCCCGGTGCTGCCCCCGCTGCCCTCGGCGCTGGCAATCGCGGCGAGCTCCGCGCTGGCCGGCGGCGCGAGCTCGCGCCCCATGCCGGGCGTCTCGGTGAGCGTGCGACCCTGGCTGTCGAGCACCCGCAGATAGATCTGCGGCTGCTGCGGCGGCGCCCAGGAAGGGCGCTCCTGCAGCGGTGGCAGCGCCGCGCCCGGTGGCACCGAGCGCAGCAACAGCCGCGCATTGTTCAGATTGTCGGCGAGGTCGCGCAGGTCCTCCTCGTACAGGCTGTTCACCACGGTGAAGTACAGCAGCCCAGCGGTCACGAATACCAGAG
>Ga0335077_10006240_pt1 | contig 14718 bp, 10 predicted proteins | sample Lox_Sample_31_FD_207151 | JGI IMG/M metagenome (GOLD analysis project Ga0335077, IMG submission 207151) | Soil microbial communities from Loxahatchee National Wildlife Refuge, Florida, United States - Lox_Sample_3.1 | ecosystem: Environmental > Terrestrial > Soil > Wetlands | place: USA... | reverse complement strand
TGTACCATCAGTTTCGGCACAGTTTCGATTCTGACCACGTTACGCCGTTCTTCTCCGAATTCGCCAATCAAATAACCGTCCGCGGTATATACCCGCAGCGGAATCTTGGGTCGGTAATCAGTCAAGGTTTCAAGTGACGGCAGGCTGGGGTACGCAATTATCGCGGCAAAGGCCGCGAGTAGCGCCCCAAGTAAGCCCGCTCCAAGTATCGCAAGCAACAGGAATCCCAACCAACGAGCAACGATCATAACGTTTTCATCTTAAAGGTAAGATTCATGAATTTGGGCGATTATAGGCGCACTGAGCTCCAAAAGAAATTTGCCAAAAATTTACTTTACATGGTTTGGGCTTGTTGCTAGGATTTAATGTAAATTATATAGATTGCCTCTAACCGGTATATGCCTAAAGGGAAATTCAATTTCTTTGAAATGCCCACGCCGCCTTTGATCGGCGTGGATGTCAGTTCGTCCGCAGTAAAGATGGTCGAAATCTCCGAAGCAGGAAAAAGCGGGTACCGGGTCGAGCGCTATACGATCGAGCCGCTGCCTAAGGATTCGGTAGTAGATGGCAATATCTCCAATCTGGAAGCGGTGAGCGACGGTATCAAGCGTGGATGGAGAAGCATGGGCACGCGCATAAAGAACGTTGCAATGGCATTGCCTGCAGCGGCGGTGATTACCAAGAAAATCGTTCTTCCCGGCGGGCAACGCGAGGAAGACTTGGAACAGCAAGTTGCGGCCGAAGCCAACCAGTACATCCCTTTTGCCATCGATGAAGTCAATCTGGACTTCCAGGTGCTGGGGCAGGCGCCTAACAATCCTGATGAAGTCGAGGTTCTTATTGCGGCATCGCGCAAGGAAAAGGTTGAAGACCGCGTAGCGGCGGCCGAGGCGGCCGGTCTCAAAGCTATAGTCATGGACGTGGATTCCTTTGCCACGGAAACTGCTTTCGAGTTGATAGAACCGCAGTTGCCGGACGGCGGCCGGGATCAAGTTGTGGCAATTGTCGATATCGGCACTGCGATCATGAATATCAATGTGCTGCATAACAACCAGTCGGTGTACACCCGAGAACAACCGTTCGGCGGCAATCAATTGACACAGGAAATCCAACGCAGGTTCAATCTCTCCTCGGAAGAAGCGGAAAAAGCAAAACGAGATGGGTCGTTGCCCGATAATTATCAAACCGATGTGCTGCAACCGTTTATGGATACGCTGGCACTGGAAGTTGCGCGCGCCTTGCAATTTTTTTTCACGTCCACGCAATTCAGCCAAACCCACCACATTCTCCTGGCCGGTGGCTGCGCGATGATTCCGGGTCTCGATGACGTGGTGGCGAGCCGCACGCAGGTTAACACAATGGTTGCCAATCCGTTTGCAAACATGGCGCTTTCCAGCAAGGTACGGCCGCGCCAGTTGAGCACCGACGCGCCCGCGTTAATGGTCGCGTGCGGGCTTGCCATGCGGAGGTTCGATCAGTGATCCGCATCAACCTGCTGCCCCACCGTGAGCTTAAGCGGCGCGCCAGGCAACGCCACTTTTACATTCAAGCTGGCATGACTGTTGGCTTGGGGCTGCTTATTGTCTTTTTTGTGCACGGCATTATCAGCGCCCGAATCTCTTACCAAGCGGAGCGCAACCACTTCCTGGAAAAGGAAATCGCTATTCTGGATACACAAATTAATGAAATTAAAAAGCTCAAAGAGCAAATCCAGGTGCTGCTGGCACGCAAAAGAGTGGTCGAAGCGCTGCAAACTAACCGCTCGGAAACGGTTCATTTGCTCGATCAGCTGGTGCGGCAGCTTCCCGAGGGTGTTTACTTAAAGAGTGTTAAGGAAACCGGCAACAAGGTTGATCTCACCGGTTACGCCCAGACCAATGCTCGCGTTTCCACCTTGTTGCGCAATCTTGAATCAACGCCCCAGTTCGAGTCTCCGAACCTTGTGGAAATCAAAACCGTCATCCAAGGTACTAACAGGCTGAGCGAATTTAATTTGAACTTTATCCTCGCGCGCGCAAAAGAAGAGACCAAACCCTCGCTCAAACCTGGTCCCAAACATGGAGCTTAAGCCAGGATGACTTTAGACGACTTAAAATCCCTAGACCCCAATAACATAGGCAACTGGCCGATCGCGCCGCGATTAGGGCTATTGTTGGTCGGTCTCTTGTGCATCGTATTCGCAGGCTACTGGTTTGACTGGCAAGGCCAGCTTGCTGATCTTGAAAAAAGCCAGAATAAGGAGGAGCAACTGCGTCAGACTTTTCTCGACAAAAAGAGGCAAGCAATTAATCTTGAAATTTATAAAAAGCAGCTCGCGGAAATTCAAGACTCGTTCGGAACTTTGCTCAAGCAATTGCCCAATAAATCGGAAATGGACGCGCTGCTAACCGATATTAATCAAGCCGGTCTTGGCCGCGGCCTGCAATTTGAACTGTTCAGGCCGGACCCCCACGAAAAAGTTGAAGAGTTTTACGCCGAATTGCCGATTCATATACGGATAACCGGCAATTATCATGAGCTCGGGGCGTTCGCAAGCGATATTGCAAGAATGCCACGCATCGTAACGTTGAGTGATATCAACATCAATCCGGTTAAAGACGGCGCATTATCAATGGACGGAATTGTTAAAACCTATCGCTATCTCGACGAAAACGAGATGGCTGAGCAAAAAAGAGCAGCTAAAGGCAAGAAAAAATGAAGCGCGGTGTTTTTATTTTATTGCTGGGATTACTGCTAACGGCGTGCAGCGAGCAATTCCAGGATCTCAAGGACTTCGTCAAGGAATCAGAAAAAGGACCGAGGGCAAGGGTCGAACCGTTGCCTGAAGTCAAGCCGTACGAGCCTTTTATTTATAGCGCGTTCGATCTGCCGGATCCTTTCAAGCCGCGAAAAATCGAGCCCATTAAAGGCGCAGGAGGTAGCAAGTTGCAGCCGGATTTGAACCGGCGCAAGGAAGCGCTAGAAGCATATCCTCTCGAAAATCTGAGGATGGTCGGAACTCTGGAGCGAGGCAAGGTCATCTATGCGTTGATCAAGTCTCCGGATAATAATCTCTTCCGCGTCACAACCGGCAATTACATGGGTCAAAATTTTGGACTTGTCACGGCGGTAACTGAATCATCCTTGAAACTCAAGGAACTGGTCCAGGATAGCACAGGCGACTGGACTGAACGGGATAGCAGCTTGCAGTTGTTGGATGATCAAGGGGGCAAAAAATGATTAAATCAGTGGTTCTGTTTAACCGGTGGTCCTGCCTTGCATTAGGAGCCATGCTGTATTGTTCCAGCTATGCTGCTGACCCTGCGCCTGCCGCAAGCGGTGGCGAGAGCGCGGCGCAAAATAGCATCGAAGCAATAAATGTTACCGGCTTGCAAGGTGGCGCAGTATCAGTCAGGATTACCTTAGATCAGGCGCTCGCCAATCCTCCCGCCGGGTTTACCGTTAATAACCCGCCCAGAATCGCTTTTGACTTTCCGAATACCGCAAACGCGCTTGGCAAAAGTACCCAGGAGTTCGAAAAATCCGGTTTGCGAAGCATCAACGTTGTGCAGGCAGGCGGGCGCACCCGGCTGGTGATGAATTTGACACAACCCTTTGGTTACGATACGAAAATTGATGGAAAAGATCTGGTTGTTACACTCCAACCGGTGGAGGCCGGCGCGGGTGCCACTTCAGTTACGACGCGTTTTGCAGAAGCCAAACCCAGCGCAACCAAGCACAGCGTACTTGATATCGACTTCCGCCGGGGACCCAATGGCGAGGGCCGCGTAATAATCGACCTCTCGGATAGTTCTACCGGAATTGACTTGCGGCGCCAGGGGAAAAATATTGTGATCGACCTGATCCAGACCTCGCTTCCTAGTAACTTGCAGCGGCGTCTCGATGTCGTTGATTTTGCAACCCCAGTTCAGATGATAGACGCTTACGGCGAAGGCAATAACGTACACGTGGTGGTGCAGCCGAGCGGGCTGTGGCAACAATCGGCATACCAGACGGATAACCGATTTACCTTGGAATTGAAGCCGGTCGTGGAACAACCGAACGAGCTGGTGCAACCCGGTTACACTGGCGAGAAGCTGTCGCTGAACTTTCAGAATGTGGAAGTACGCGCAGTGCTGCAAGTCATCGCTGATTTCACCGGCCTTAACATCGTTACCAGCGATACCGTTACCGGCAACTTGACGTTGCGCCTGAAAGATGTGCCTTGGGACCAAGCATTGGACATCATCTTGCAAGCCAAGGGGCTGGATATGCGCAAAACGGGCAACGTGGTATGGATAGCGCCGCGCGATGAACTGGCGACACGGGAGAAACTTTTGCTCGAATCTAGGCAGCAGATCTCCGAACTTGAACCGCTTCATACCGAGAGTTTTCAACTGAACTATCAAAAAACCGATGCAATGGAAAAGTTGTTGACTAATCCTCAACAGAGAATCTTGTCGAAGCGGGGAAGCGTGGTGGGTGATGCCCGCACCAACACGCTTTTTGTGCAGGATACTTCGGCCAAGCTCGAGGAAGTGCGCGCGCTCATAAAAAAGATTGACGTGGCAGTACGACAAGTGCTGATTGAAGCACGGATTGTCAACGCAACGGATAACTTTAGCAAGAATCTCGGAGTCAAGTTTGGCGGCACCACGGGAAGTTTAGCCATTCCGGGCAATGCGCGAACCTCAGCAGGCGGCGATTTAGGCACGAATGCAGCAGGGATCGGGGAACCCAACTCAACCGCCATAGCCATTCCGCAATCGCTAAATATTAACCTGCCGGCAGCCGGCATAGCGGGCGCTCAACCCGGCGCACTTTCGCTGATTCTTTTTAACAACGCCGCTACTCGCTTTCTCAACCTTGAGATAAGCGCGCTTGAAGCTGACGCAAAGGGGAAAATCCTTTCCAGCCCGAAAGTGGTAACTGCGGACCAGGTGGAGGCTACGATCTCGCAGGGAACCCAAATCCCCTACCAGCAGGCAACCTCGAGTGGCGCAACCAGCGTCGCCTTCCAGAACGCCACGCTCAGTCTCAAAGTCAAACCGCAGATCACACCGGATGATAATGTGATCATGGGTCTTGATATCCACAATGACTCAGTCGGGCAGTCTACGACAGCCGGGCCAGCCATTAATACTCAAGCCATTCAAACGCAAGCGCTGGTTGAAAACGGCGGCACCGTCGTGATCGGTGGAATTTACATTCAAAACCTGCAAACCACGATAAATAAGGTTCCCCTTTTAGGCGATATCCCCGTCCTGGGCGTGCTATTCAAAAACACCAGCACTCAGGATAACCGATCGGAACTGTTGATATTCATTACGCCTCGAATCCTCAAGGATGTCCTGACAGTACGCTAGGCCACCCGACACGCGAGCCCTGACGGGTCCCTGTGCTGCAGCTTCCGTTTACCCGGCACTTCGTCGCGCGCCAGAATTCCGTTACAATTCCCGCTCATGGAAAGCGGTGGCCCAGATCATCCCAAAGGCGGCGCACCCAGCTCTAATTCCGGCAACATATTCCTGGTGGGCTTAATGGGCGCCGGGAAAACTACCGTGGGAAAGCTGCTCGCCAAGCACTTCAACAAATCCTTCTTTGACACCGATCACGAAATCGAGCGCCGCACCGGTGTCAATATCCCGCTAATTTTCGAGATCGAGGGTGAGGCGGGGTTCCGCGCCCGCGAGCAAGCCATTTTACGGGAGCTGGCAAAGCGCAATAATATAGTGCTGGCTACCGGTGGCGGCATCGTATTGAGCAAAACAAACCGTGATATTCTCGCCAAAAGCGGCACGGTTATTTATTTGCGCGCCGTCGCAGCCGATTTGCTGCAACGAACGCGCTACGACAAAAATCGTCCGCTTTTGCAAACCGCAGACCCCCTCGCCAGGCTCACGCAATTGTATAAAGAGCGCGATCCGTTATATCGAGAAGTGGCGCACCTTGTAATTGACACGAGCAAACAGAGCGTGCGTGTGCTGGCCCGGGAAATTGAGAAAAGATTGGTTCAATTTTAAAAGGTGCGCGAAACGCACGATCTGAAGCATGTCGATGCTGATTTTAAGTGTTGATTTGGGGGAACGCAGCTACCCGATATATATCGGTGACGGGCTGTTAAATCGTTCGGAATTGCTGCTACCTGCCCTGGTGCAAAAAAAAGCCGCAGTTGTTACCAATTCTACGGTGGCGCGCCTTTATTTGAACCCGTTAACAGCCGTACTCGGCGAGCAGCGGGTGGAAGTAGTTCCGATAGTGCTGCCAGACGGCGAAAAATATAAGAACTGGGAAACGTTGAACCTGATTTTCGACGCGCTGCTTTCGCACCATTGTGAACGCAAAACGGCGGTAATCGCCATGGGCGGGGGGGTCATTGGTGATTTAGCCGGCTTCGCGGCTGCGGTTTACATGCGCGGAGTCCCATTCATCCAGATTCCGACCACACTGCTCGCCCAAGTCGATTCTTCCATCGGCGGGAAAACCGCCATAAATCATCCGCAAGCCAAGAATCTTATAGGCGCTTTCTACCAGCCGAAATTAGTGTTGGCGGACACCGCTACACTGAATACTCTTCCGGAACGCGAGTTCTGCGCGGGGCTTGCCGAGGTCATTAAATACGGGCTTATCCGAGACGGGATATTCTTTGAGTGGCTGGAAAGCAACATGGAAAAACTCCTCAAGCACGATAGCGAAGCGCTTGCGTACGTGATTAAGCGATGTTGCGAGAACAAAGCCGCAGTTGTGGCGGCCGACGAGCGCGAGACCGGAATGCGTGCGATTTTAAATCTAGGACATACATTCGGACATGCAATTGAAACCGGTAAAGGATATGGAACCTGGCTGCATGGAGAGGCGGTGGCTGCTGGAACTTTGCTTGCCGCGCACCTGTCGCTGCGCATGGGCTTAATCCGGGAAAGCGAGGTGCGGCGCATAACCGATCTTTATCGCAGGGCAAGGCTTCCCGTTTCCGCACCTAACCTTGGTGCGGAGCGCTACTTGCAATTAATGGCACTGGATAAAAAGGTCGAAAGCGGGAAGTTGCGATTTGTACTCCTAAAGAAAATCGGCGCAGCATTCCTAACCGCGGACGTGCCCAAAGACGTTGTTACGGCTACCCTTAACGCAATCCCTGAAAATGCCTGAATTGGCGGTCTACGCTACCCGCCCTGAACATTCCCGCGGCAGGCGCTACCCGGAGGCAGCGCCTCAAGGTCGCAGTGAATTCCAGCGCGACCGAGACCGAATCATCCATTCCACAGCATTTCGTCGCCTCGAATACAAAACCCAAGTGTTCGTCAACCATGAAGGTGATCTGTTCCGCACGCGCCTCACCCACAGTCTGGAAGTGGCGCAAATTGCGCGATCGATCGCTCGCGGATTGCGCCTTAATGAGGATCTTGTGGAAGCAATCGCGCTCGCACATGATCTTGGCCACACTCCTTTCGGCCATGCAGGCCAGGATGCTCTTAATTCATGCATGAAAGACTGTGGCGGCTTCGAGCACAACTTGCAATCATTGCGCGTGGTTGATCTGCTCGAGGAACGCTACGCAGCATTCGACGGGCTGAATTTGTGCTATGAGACGCGCGAGGGCATACTCAAGCACTGCTCGCGAAAAAACGCCAAGGCCTTAGGGGAGCTGGGTGAACGCTTTCTGCGCAAGCGGCAACCTTCTTTGGAAGCGCAGTTGTGTAACTTGGCCGATGAGATCGCCTACAACAACCACGACGTCGATGACGGCTTGCGTTCGGGTCTAATCAGTCTGGAGCAGCTTCTGGAGGTCGACATCTTCAGGCGCCATTTGCATGCGGTACGGAAACAGTACCCGGCGATACCGGAGCGGCGCTTAATCCATGAGACCGTACGACATATGATCAATACGCTCGTATCTGATGTTACTGGGCAGAGCTTGAAAAATATTCGGCAGATCTCACCGAAAAACCCCGATGAGGCGCGCATGGCAAAGCCGCTGATCGCTTTCAGCGCGAGTATCAGCGAAGAACAACAAGAACTGAAACAGTTCCTGCGCCTGCAGCTGTACCAACACTATCGAGTAGCGCGCATGAGCAGTAAGGCAAGACGCATCATTTTCGACCTGTATCACGCGTTCATTGAGGATGTTAAATTGTTGCCCCCGCAATTTCAGGAAAAAGCCGGCGGCGACAAGGCAAGAACAATTTCCGATTACATTGCTGGAATGACCGACCGCTACGCTATACGCGAGCACCGGCGACTGTTCGCAGTCGAAGAATTATGGTCGTAAGCTATTTATTGTTTGTGGGTTGCTCGCATCCGATGTCGCGATTCTAACGCTGCTATACCGGCGCCTCCGCATGCGAGTTGAAGTAGGCTATTGAAAGATGTAGACTTAAACGCTTTCAGTGTAATTTTTCGGTTCTACCAGAGCACAGGATACTTGCTCGAAGTTTTTGCTCCGCTGGTCGTCCTGATTGCATATTCACGAGAGTAAACAGTGAGTCAAGCGCCCCCAAAACAGGGTTTGTATGACCCCGCCCGGGAGCACGATGCGTGCGGGGTGGGCTTCATTGCTCATATCAAGGGTAAGAAAAGCCACAGTATCATCGAGCAGGGCCTTCAGATCCTCAATAACCTCACGCACCGCGGCGCGACCGGCTGGGATCCGCTGCTAGGCGACGGCGCAGGTATTTTGATTCAAATTCCCGATACTTTCCTGAGGTCGGAATGCAAAAGGGCCGGATTTTTGCTGCCGGAGTCGGGAGCTTACGGAGTGGGAATGGTTTTCCTGCCGCGGGTCCGCGCAAGCCGCGCCGCCTGTGAGCGGGTGATCGAGCAAATGGTTGCCGATGAAGGCCAGTCTGTACTCGGCTGGCGCGACGTATCCACCAATAATGAGTGCATCAGCGAAGATGCCAAGCGACAGGAGCCAGTAATCCGGCAGATATTCGTGGGCCGCGGCGCCTCTTGCTCCGACCAGAACTGTTTCGAGCGCAAATTATTTGTGATACGCAAGCGCATCGAACATGCGGTGCGAGCACTCAATCTCGCCGATGGAAAAATGTTCTACGTTCCTTCGTTGTCGAGCCGCACTTTAGTGTACAAAGGTATGCTGCTGGCGCACCAGGTGGGGACCTATTATCGGGACCTGCAGGATGAACGCATGGATTCTGCACTCGCCTTGGTGCACCAGCGCTTCTCAACCAATACGTTTCCCACCTGGGAGCTGGCGCACCCGTTCCGCATGATTGCGCACAACGGGGAAATCAACACGTTGCGTGGGAACATTAATTGGATGGCAGCGCGGCGGCAGGCAATGCGCTCGCATTTGCTTGGCGCTGATCTCGAGAAACTGTGGCCGCTGATTGTCGAAGGCCAATCGGACACCGCCTGTTTTGACAACGCCCTGGAGCTTCTGGTTGCGGGCGGTTACCCACTTGCCCATGCCATGATGCTGCTTATTCCTGAAGCGTGGGCGGGCAACCCGTTAATGGATGAGAGCCGCCGCGCATTCTATGAATATCATGCGGCGCTGATGGAGCCTTGGGACGGTCCGGCGGCGGTGGCGTTCACTGACGGCAGGCAAATTGGCGCTACACTCGACCGTAATGGTTTACGCCCCGCGCGCTACCTCATTACCGACGACGACATCGTGGTCATGGCATCGGAAATGGGTGTGCTTGACGTACCGCAGCATAGAATCGTCAAGAAATGGCGGCTCCAGCCTGGCAAGATGTTTCTAATTGATCTCGAGGCGGGGCGCATCATTGACGACGTCGAGCTCAAGGCGCAATTATCGGCTGCCAAGCCTTATCGGACGTGGATCAATCAGTCCAAGGTCGCGCTGGAAGAACTGCCCAGTCAGGAATACAACATTGAGTCCAGGGTTGATCTGCTGGACCGCCAGCAGGCGTTTAGCTACACCCAGGAAGATTTGAAATTCATTCTCGCACCCATGGCGGCAGCGGGTGAGGAAGCCGTGGGCTCAATGGGCAATGATTCACCGCTTGCGGTGCTGTCTGACCGGCCAAAACCGCTCTACCATTATTTTAAGCAGATGTTCGCGCAGGTGACCAACCCGCCGATAGACTCGATCCGCGAAGAATCGGTTATGTCACTGGTATCCTTCATTGGCCCTCGTCCTAATCTTCTAGGAATTGAACTTGCCGCACCACCGGCGCGGCTTGAGGCCAAACAGCCGGTGCTCGCGGGCGAGGATATGGGCAGGATCTTGCGCATCGCTGAATTAACTGCTGGCGCATTTCGTTCTTGCGCTCTCTCGATTTGTTATCCGCTTGCTCAAGGCGCAGCCGGGATGGAGAGCGCGCTCGATACGTTGTGTCACAAAGCCGAAAACGCGGTGCGCGAAGGCTGCAACATCTTGGTATTGAGCGACCGGGACATTGCACCCAATTTCATCGCCATTCCGGCGTTGCTCGCGACTTCGGCGGTACATCACCATTTAGTTGGAAAAGGGCTGCGCACCAGTACCGGCTTAGTGGTTGAAACGGGCTCGGTGCGCGAAGTGCACCATTATGCTCTGCTTGCGGGTTACGGCGCTGAAGCGATTTATCCTTATCTCGCGTACGAAACGCTCGCACATCTCGGTGACTTCGCACCCAAGGACCTAAAGTACAAGGATGCGGTGAAGCGCTATGTCAAGGCAATTAACAAGGGATTACTCAAGGTGATGTCCAAGATGGGCATCTCGACCTACCAGTCCTATTGCGGCGCACAGATTTTCGAGGCGGTAGGGCTGAACACCGAGTTCGTGCAAAAATATTTCACCGGTACCGCCAGCCAGGTGGAGGGTATTGGAATTCTCGAAGTAGCTGAAGAAGCGGTGCGCATGCATAGGCTGGCATTTAGCGATCATCCTTTGTACCGCAATGCGCTTGATCCGGGTGGCGAATATGCCTATCGGGTACGCGGCGAAGAGCATATGTGGACGCCCGAATCCATAGCAAAGCTTCAACATTCGGCCCGCGCTAATAATTTTAAAACCTACAAGGACTACGCCAAGCTCATCAATGAGCAAAGCAAGCACCTCATGACGCTGCGCGGCTTGTTCGAGATCAAAGAATCCGCCAGCCCGATTTCCATTGACGAAGTTGAACCGGCCAAAGAAATCGTCAAACGCTTCTCTACGGGCGCCATGTCGCTGGGTTCGATCTCGCAGGAGGCGCATACCACGCTGGCGATCGCGATGAACCGCATCAAAGGCAAATCCAACACCGGCGAAGGCGGCGAAGATCCGCAGCGCTACAGGAAAATCGAAGCTGATGGAATGCTCGCCGATTATGTCCAGGGCGTGCTGGTGGATATTCCGGTAAAAGCGGGTGATTCTTTGCGCTCGGCAATTAAACAAGTTGCTTCCGGCCGGTTCGGCGTCACTACTGAGTACCTGGTGAATGCGGATCAACTGCAGATCAAGATTGCCCAGGGCGCGAAACCCGGCGAAGGGGGGCAACTCCCAGGCCACAAAGTAAGCGCTTACATTGCTCAAGTGCGCCACACGGTACCGGGTGTAGCATTGATCTCACCACCGCCGCATCATGACATCTATTCGATCGAGGATATTGCGCAACTCATTCACGATCTGAAAAACGTCAATCCCGACGCCAGCGTAAGCGTCAAATTGGTATCCGAGGTCGGAGTGGGGACAGTTGCCGCGGGCGTGTGCAAAGCCAAATCCGATTATGTCACCATTGCCGGCCACGACGGCGGTACCGGAGCTTCCCCATGGAGCTCGATCAAGCACGCAGGAACGCCGTGGGAGCTGGGGCTGGCGGAGACACAGCAAACGCTCGTGCTCAACCGCCTGCGCGGTCGCATCACGGTGCAGGCCGACGGCCAAATGAAGACCGGGCGCGATGTCGTCGTTGGCGCTTTACTCGGAGCTGATGAATTCGGATTTTCCACGGCACCCCTGGTTGTAGAGGGCTGCATCATGATGCGCAAGTGTCATCTTAATACCTGCCCAGTGGGCGTAGCCACTCAGGACCCAGAGCTGCGTAAGAAATTCACCGGCCAGCCGGAGCATGTGGTGAATTATTTTTTCTTCGTCGCCGAGGAGGTACGCGAATACATGGCGACGATGGGGTTTCGCACGTTCAATGAGATGATCGGGCGTTCCGACATGCTGGATACGAAGAAAGCCGTGGACCACTGGAAAGCCCGGGGATTGAACTTCACGAAAATTTTCCACCGCCCTGACATGCCTGCTGACGTCGCGAGATACCATTGCGAGCGACAAAACCATGGCCTGGAAAAAGCTCTCGACCACAAGCTCATTGCTGAAGCCAAGCCGGCGCTCGAGTATCGGCAGCCGGTCGCAATCGAGAGTCCTATCCGCAATACCAACCGGGTGGTGGGCGCAATGCTGTCGGGAGAAGTCGCCAAACGTTTCGGCTATGAAGGACTGCCCGACGATACGATTTACGTCAAGTTTAAAGGCACGGCCGGCCAGAGCTTCGGCGCGTTCCTCGCCCACGGCGTAACCCTGGAACTTGTAGGTGAAGGCAATGATTACGTTGGAAAAGGGCTGTCGGGAGGACGCATAGTCATTTATCCTCCAGCGGACTGCCCTATCGTCCCGGAGAATAACATTATTGTGGGCAACGTCGTGCTGTATGGCGCGATTGCCGGCGAATGCTATTTCCGCGGTGTCGCAGGCGAGCGCTTTGCGGTGCGCAATTCCGGTGCAGTTGCGGTGGTGGAAGGGGTAGGCGACCACGGGTGCGAATACATGACCGGTGGCACCGTGGTGATACTCGGTTACACGGGTCGCAACTTTGCCGCCGGCATGAGCGGCGGCGTCGCGTACGTTCTAGACGAAGAAGGTGACTTCGAGCGTCGTTGCAATTTGGCGATGGTCGAACTGGAGGCCGTGCCCGAGGAAGCGCAGGCCATGGAACAACTCGGCGGCGGAGATCCGGAGAGCCATGGCCGAGTCAACGTAAAGCAACTCGGGCAGTCGGACGAGCGGCTGCTTCGCGTTTTGATTCAAAAGCATCTCCATTATACCGGCAGCCAGCGTGCCAAAAAGATCCTCGAACATTGGGAGAAATATCTGCCCAAGTTCGTCAAGGTAATGCCGACCGAATATCGGCGCGCCCTGAAGGAAATGGCCGCAGCCCAGGAGCAAGCACAACCCAAGGTTGAAATCGCGCAGCATGGGTAAAGTCACCGGGTTCATGGAGATCGCGCGGCACGATCTGCCCGCCCTCCCGGTGGAGGAGCGGGTGCGCAGTTTCCGCGAGTTCTATCTGCCGCTGCCCGATGCCGAGATGGCAAAGCAAGGCGCGCGCTGCATGGACTGCGGCATTCCCTTTTGCCAGACCGGCTGTCCCATCAACAATATCATTCCGGACTGGAATGATTTGGTTTACCGCCAGAACTGGCGCGAAGCGCTCGAAGTTTTGCATTCGACCAATAATTTCCCGGAATTCACCGGACGCATTTGCCCCGCGCCCTGCGAGGCAGCGTGCACACTAAACATTAACGATGATCCGGTCACCATCAAGTCCATCGAGCACACGATAATCGACAAAGGCTGGGAGATGGGCTGGGTGGTGCCGCAGATTCCAGCGCACAAAACAGGTAAACGGATTGCAGTGGTCGGATCCGGGCCTGCCGGAATGGCCTGCTCACAGCAACTGGCGCGCGCCGGCCATGATGTTGTGCTGTTCGAAAAGAACGACCGTATCGGGGGGCTTTTGCGCTATGGCATCCCGGATTTCAAGATGGAAAAACACCATATAGACCGGCGTATGGAGCAAATGCGCGTCGAGGGCGTGGAATTCCGTGTCAATCAGCACGTAGGGGTTAATATTCCTGCAAACAAGTTGCTCGATGAATTTGACGCCGTAGTATTGACGGGCGGTTCAGAACATCCGCGCGACCTGCCGGTGCCGGGGAGGGAATTGCACGGGATTCACTTCGCCATGGAATTCCTGCCTCAGCAGAACAAGGTAAATGCCGGTGATAAAGTTTCGAACCAGCTTACTGCCGAAGGCAAGCACGTCGTGGTAATCGGCGGAGGCGATACCGGTTCCGACTGTATCGGCACCTCTATACGACAGGGAGCGATCGCCGTGACCAATTTCGAACTCCTGCCCCAGCCTCCGATCGAGGAAAACAAGCCGCTGACCTGGCCTGACTGGCCGATGAAATTACGCACATCTTCATCGCACGAAGAAGGCTGCTATCGAGACTTCAGCATCGCTACGCGGCGTTTCTCGGGGAAAGACGGACATGTCACCACCTTACATGCCGTGCGGCTGGAATGGAAGGATGGCAAGATGCAGGAAATGCCCGGCACGGAATTCGAAATCCGGGCTGACCTTGTGCTGCTTGCAATGGGCTATCTGCATCCGGTTCACGAAGGCATGCTTAACGAACTGGGCGTCGGGTTCGATGCCCGCGGCAATGTCAAAGCGGATACCAACCGTTACCAGACCTCGATTCCCAATGTATTTTCTGCAGGCGATATGCGCCACGGCCAATCGCTGGTGGTATGGGCAATTCGCGAAGGCCGTCAGGCAGCGCGTGCCGCGGACGAATTTCTGATGGGCTCTTCAGACCTACCCCGTTGACCCAAAGGCTAATGCCGGACATTGAGGAATTTTCCAAAGCTGTTATTGCCCTTACAGTTTTAATCTCACGATGTCCAAATTGAAGAACGACACGGTGCTGCGCGCGCTGCTACGCCGGCCCACGCCTTACACACCAGTGTGGATCATGCGGCAAGCGGGGCGC
>Ga0335077_10006237_pt1 | contig 14722 bp, 16 predicted proteins | sample Lox_Sample_31_FD_207151 | JGI IMG/M metagenome (GOLD analysis project Ga0335077, IMG submission 207151) | Soil microbial communities from Loxahatchee National Wildlife Refuge, Florida, United States - Lox_Sample_3.1 | ecosystem: Environmental > Terrestrial > Soil > Wetlands | place: USA... | reverse complement strand
CTCCACCCCGGCGACCTCCTGGCCGCCGCGGTGCCGGAGGCGGTGCGGTTCTGGCGGCGCTAGCTCTCCCGCGTCGGCGGGAGGGGGACCCTCGCCTACAGGTAGCCCTTCGCCCGGAGGTTCCGGCGGATCCGATCCTCGACGCTTCCCACCTCGGAGTGGAAGGTCTCGCCGGTCAGGCGCTCGTACGCCTCGATGTACTTCGCGGCGAGGAGGACCCGGATGTCGTCGGTGAGCGGCGGCGGCTTTCCCTGGCCGGAGAAACCGTGCTCCCGGATGAGCCACTGGCGGATGTTCTCCTTGTCGAGCATCTCCTGGTCCTCGCCGGCCGCGAAGTGCTCCTCGTAGTGGCTCGCGATCCAGTAGCGGGAGCTGTCCGGGGTGTGGATCTCGTCGATGACGACGAGCTTCCCGTCGGCGATTCCCATCTCGTACTTCGTGTCCACGAGGATGAGGCCGCGGCTTTGGGCCCATTCCTGGCCGCGGGCGTAGAGGCGTCGCGCGAGCCGGGTCGCTTCCTCCCAGGTGGCGGCCGGGACGAGGCCCCGCTCCACGATCTCCTTCTCGCTGATGGGCTCGTCGTGCTTGCCGTACTGCGCCTTGGTGGAGGGGGTGAGGGCGGGCTCTGCAAGCCGCTGGTCCTTCTTGAGGCCGCCCGGCCAGGGGATGCCGTAGGCCCCCGCCTTCCCCGCCTGGTAGTCCCGCCACAACGAGCCGGAGATGTAGCCCCGGATGATGACCTCCACGGGGAGGGCCTTCGCCCTCTTCACCACCATGACGCTCGGGTCCGGGGAACCGACGAAGTGCGTCGGGGCGATGTCCTTGATCTTCTCGAACCAGAAGGAGGTGACCCGAGACAGCACCTCGCCCTTGAACGGGATGGTCCCGAGCACGTGGTCGAAGGCGCTCACCCGGTCGGTGGTGACCATCACGATGTCGTCGCCCCGGCTGTAGCAGTCGCGGACCTTGCCGCGGTAGAGCGGGCCGAGCTCGGGAGCGTCGAACTCGCGGAGGGTGTGCGGGAGCTGCTCGCGGAGCTTTCGGTCGGGAATCATGGCGGCGGATGCTAGCATCCCAGTCCCACCATCCGCGACGCATTCCAGAGGCGCGGGGAAGGAGCGCTCCTCTTGGGGCTCGAGAACGTGACCGTGGTCCTCCACCGCCCCTCGAGCGCCGAGAACTTGGGCGCGGTGGCCCGGGTCCTGAAGAACTTCGGGCTCCGTCGCCTGTCGGTAGTGGAGCCGCCGGCCTGGGCCGGGAGGCCCCGGAGCGGGAGGGGAGGGAGCGCGCGCGCCGACGTGCTCGCGCGGGCCCGGAGAACCGCCCGGAAGGCGGCGCCGCTCCTCGCCCGCGGCGAGTTCCACCGGGACCTCGCCTCGGCGCTCTCCGGCACCACCTGGGCCTGCGGCACGACCTCGCGGGGCGTGGAGGGCCGCCGCCCGCTCGTGCCCCGGGACATGGGCCCCGAACTCGCGGCCCGCGCGCGCCTGGGGCCGGTGGCGCTCGTGCTGGGGGAGGAGCGGCGCGGGCTCTCCGACGCCGAGCTCGAGCTCTGCCAGGGGGTGTGCACCATCCCCACGAGCCCGGAATACGACTCCATGAACCTCGCCCAAGCAGCCGCGGTGCTCGCCTACGAGGTCGCCCTGGCAGACGGAGCGGCGCTGCCGGTGCCGAGGCGGGAGGAGCCCGCCCGCCATCGCACGGTGGAGGCCCTGTGGGTGCGGATAGGGGCCCTCCTCGGCGCGGCCGGGTACTTGAACCCCCAGAATCCCGAGGCCATCCTGGCGGAGTGGCGGCGGCTCTTGGCGCGCGCCGATCCCTCGCAGCGGGAGGTCGAGCTCCTCATCGCCGCGGCGCGCGCTCTCGAGCGGCGGATGAAGCTCGACTAGGAGGCGGCCGGGGCCTCGGGAGCCGCGGCGGCCTCAGGCGCGGCCGCCGGGGCGCCCTTGCGGCTCTTCTTCCAGGCGTCGTAGTGCTCCTGGCAGAGGCCGTGGCCGAACACCTTCTTCTTGCACTCTTCCTTGCCGCAGGTCTTGTAGCGGCGCGGCTTCGCCTCGAGCTCCCCGCGGCGCCACTTCTGGTAGTGGAAGAAGCAGAGCCCCTTCGCGCGGTAGGCGCGCTTGCAGCCCGCCACCGTGCAGCTCTTCTTCCCGGCGCCCTTCGCCTTGGGGGACGTCTTCTTCGCCTTCTTCTCGGTCGTATCAGCCATTCGAGCGTTCTCTCGGGTGCTTTCTTCGAAAAAAGGATATCCGTCCGCGCCCTTGCCAAGCGCGGGTCGCGCTAGATAACCCGACCGGCGCTCGAGATGCAACTGCGCGATTCGCCTCGCGGCGAGCGGGATCCTAACGGGAGGGTGCGGCGTGCTCGGCGACGATCCGGTCGAGAGCGTCCCGGTCGGCGGCGGTGTGGCGCTCCTGGGACGCGGGGGGCTCCTTCGCGGCCGCGGGAGCGCCGCGGGCGCCCGGGCGGGCCGCCGCCCGCGACTGCAGGGACGCCCGCGCGCTCGACCGCTTCGGCTCGGGCTTCTCACCAGCGAGCCCCCGAGCTCCCCCGGCGAGCTCCTTCATTCCTTCCTCGGCGAAGGCAAAGGCCGACGGGGCCGCCTTCCAGCGCTCCGCGATGGTCCGCCCCCGGATGGGGACGAAGGTGGCGACGAGGAGGAGGGAGCCCACGACGGACGCCCAGACCAGGAGCCGGGACATGTGGGGAAGGGTGCCACCCCGGCGCTGCCGCGTCGAGTTTTTGGAACCCCGGCGAGTCCCCGGGCGGCCCCGAGCCTAGGGAGCGGGAGCGGCTTCGAGCCAGGGAAGGAGGTCGGCGGCGTCCTTCGCGAGAGGCTCGGCGGGGCCGGAGGAGAGCTCGCCCGCCGGCGTGAACCCCCAGGCGACCGGGAGGAATCGGACGCCGGCGGCGGCGGCGGTGGCCCGGTCGACGAGGCTGTCCCCGATGAAGACGGCCTCCTCGGCCCGGGAGCCGAGCCTCGCCAGGATCTCGAGCGTGCCCGTCGGGTCCGGCTTCCGCGGCGCCTCGTCGCCTCCCACCACCGCCGAGAAGCGGTCGAGGACGCCGAGCCCGGAGAGGATCCTCCGGGCCATGGCCCCCGGCTTGTTGGTGTGGACGGCGAGGGGGAGGCGCGCGCCCGCGAGCGCGGCGGCGATCCCGGGGTAGAGGCGGGTGTGGTCGAGGAGGTGCTCCTCGTAGTGGGCGCGCCACAGGGCGAGAGCCCGGTCGACGAGGTGCTCCTCGGGAGCGACGGCGCGGGAGAGGAGGCGCCGGGCGCCCTCCCCGACGAAGGCGGTCACCTCCTCGAGGGAGCGCGGCGGGAGCCTGAGCTCCCGAAGCGCGTGGGCGACGGCGCAGTGGAGGTCCTCCCGCGAATCGACGAGGGTCCCGTCGAGGTCGAAGATGGCGACGCTCATTTCCGCTCCTGGCTCTCCGAGACGATGACGAATTCCACGCGGCGGTTCTTGGCGCGGCCAAGCGCGGTGGCGTTCGAGGCGATGGGGCGGGTGAAGCCGTAGCCGGCTGCGACGAGGCGGCTCTGGGCGACGGACCGGGCGACGAGGGCCCTCACCACCGCGCGGGCGCGGCGCTCGGAGAGGCTCTGGTTGTACTCGGCGCTCCCCACGATGTCGGTGTGCCCTTCGACGCGGATGAGCGTGAGCTCCGGGTGGTCCCGGAGCACCGCGGCGATGTCGTCGAGGATGTGGCCCGACTCCGGCTTGATGGTGTCCCGGCCGAAGTCGAACTGGATCATGTCCCGGAGGGAGAGGCGCTCGGCCTGGATCTCCACCACCGGCTCGTCCCCCACCGGGCAGCCGTCGTTCTGGGCCGGCCCGGGCTCGAGGGGGCACTTGTCGTCGATGTCCGGGACGCCGTCCCCATCCGTATCCGGGCAGCCCTCGAGCTCGCGGGGCCCCTTCTCGTCGGGGCAGCGGTCCCTGTAGTCCGGGACGCCGTCGCCATCCCGGTCCGGGCAGCCCTCGAGCTCGCGAGGCCCCTTCTCGTCCGGGCAGCGGTCCAGGATGTCGGGGATGCCGTCCCCGTCCCGATCCGGGCAACCCTGCAGCGCCTCGGGCCCTGGGTCGTTCGGGCACAGGTCCCGGTCGTCCGGGACGCCGTCCCCGTCCCGGTCTCCGTTCACGTGGCCGAAGCGCACGGCGACGAAGGCCCGGAAGACCTCGCGGCCGTAGGCCCCCCCGAACCCGGATCCCAGTCCGACCTCGGCGGAGAGCTCGGGCCCGAGCGTGGCGCGGACCCCGGCGCGGACATCGAGGGGAAGCGAGTAGCGGGCGGAGCCGTTGTCGCCGTCGGGCACCTCGCCGGTGACCTCGGCGACGGCCTTCCAGGCATCAAAGCCCAGGGCCGGGGGGAGCGGGACGGCTGCCCCGAGCCCCCAATCGAAGCAGCCGGGAACGACGAGGTTCAGGTATTGGCCGGTCTGGGCGCGGTAGGAGTAGCCGAGCTGGGCATCGAGGCGCACGCCTCCCGCCAGGGCGGTGAGGACCGCGGACGGGGTGGCGACGAAGCCGTTCGAGGCGAACGCCTGGCCGCTCCCGGTGGGGAGCTCGAGGTCGGCGACGAGCGACGCCTGGAGGGGCACGGGCAGGCGGAGGAGGGAGCGCGGCCCGGCGTTCAGGAGCGGGAGCTTTCCCACGATCCGGAGGTCGCCGAGGGCGACCGCGGCCACCGGGGCCGCGAGCGCTCCCCCGACCCCGAGCGAGGTGAGGGGGGAGAGGTTCGAGGACTGGTAGCCCACCACCGGCAGGGCTGCCCCCACCTCGACGAGGCCGAAGCTGTAGCTCCCCAGGAAGTGGAGGGTGAGCCGGTCCGGGACGACGTAGCCGACGGGGGCGGTGCCCTCCTTCCAGGGAATGAGGCCGTGGAGGTAGTCGACGACGAGTGCGGCGGAATAGCTCCGCTCGAACGGGACCGATGCAGTGGGGACGCCGAAGTTCGAGTCGATGAGCGGCGCGAGGCGGAACGGGTCGGCGTCGAAGCCGCGAGCCGCCGGATCATCGGCGAAGGGCCGCTCCGGCAGGAGGGCGAGCGCCAGGGCGAGGGCGGCCGCGCGCATCGCCCGCAGAGTAGGGGAGCACCATCCGGTCGGCAAACATTCCGACCCCGCGCGGCCAGGTGGCCGTACCCGTGGCCTTCAGGCGGCGCCGCGCATCCGGCCCACCGCTCCGCCGGTGAGGCGGTGGAGGACGGCGAGCAGCGCGTCGTGCACGGTCGGGTCGATCTGGGCGCCGCGGAGCCGCCCCAGGATTCGGACCGCCTCCTCCGGCTCGAGAGCCGGCTGGTAGGGGCGGCTCGAGGTGCAGGCGTCCCAGGTGTCGGCGGCGTTCACGATGCGCGCCACGATGGGGATGTCGGTGCCCACGAGGCCGTCGGGATAGCCTCCCCCGTCCCAGCGCTCGTGGTGGCTGCGGATGGCGGGCAGGGCGTCGCGCAACAGCTCCACCTGGCGGACGATCTCGGCGCCGATGGCCGGGTGCCGGCGCATGAGGGAGATCTCCGGGCCGGTGAGGGGCACGGTCTTGCGCAGCAGCGCCTCCGGGACGCCGATCTTCCCCACGTCGTGGAGGAGGCCGCCGTACTCGAGCGCCTGGAGCGTCCTCGCGTCGCAGCCCATCTCCCGCCCGATCTCGACCGCAAGGTCGGCGACGCGCCCGTTGTGACCGCGCGTGTAGGGATCCTTCGCATCGATGGCGCCGGCGAGGCTCTTCACGGCCTCGAGCGTCCCGCGCTCCAGCGCCTCGATGAGGCGGGTGTTCTCGGCGTTCTGGCGCGCGAGCTCCCGGGACATGTAGTTGAAGGTGTAGGCGAGGTCGCCGACGTCGCCCCGCCGCCCCGGGAGCGTCACCTGGCGGCCGAACCGGCCGCGGGCAATGTCCAGGGCCCCGCGCACGAGCTCGGCGAGCGGCTCGGCGAGACCCCGGGCGTAGGCGGCGGCGAGGAGGGTGGCGAAGACCAGGGAGGCGCAGGAGGATCCGAGGGCGAGGACGGGGTGGCCCGCCAGGGCGAGCTGCGCGCCGAGGACGGCGGCGGGCACGGCCGCGGCCGCGAGGGCGAGCGCCAGGAGCTTGGGGGCGAGCCTCATGACGCGCGCAGCGCCCGCTCCAGCGCCCGGGCCACCCCCCGGGCGTCGAAGGGCTTCTCCAGGATCACGTCGGGCGCGTCCGCGCCGGTGGCCTCGCGGACACTGGGGGCGCTGATGGCGGTGAGGAGGACGGCGGGGACCCGGGTCCCCTCCTGCCGCATCCGGGCGAGCGAGTCGATCCCGGAGAGGCGCGGCATGAGGAAGTCGAGGATCACCGCATCCGGACGCTCCCGGAGGAAGAGGTCCACCGCCTCGGACCCATCGGCAGCGTTCACCACCTCGTGGCCGAGGCCGACGAGCACGTCCGACAGGAGCGCGCGCACCAGGCGATCGTCGTCGGCGATGAGGATCTTCACGCGTCGTTCCTGATTTCCCGCCCCGTGCGGCCAGGATAGCACCGGGGTTCGGGGGGATCGCGGACGCGGCCCTTGGCCGGTGTGGGGGGATCAGGGACCGAGTCCCACCCACTCCGACCCGTCCTCGAAGACCTCTCGCTTCCAGATGGGAGCGTCCCGCTTCAGCCGGTCGATGGCCGCCTCGCAGGCACGGAAGGCCGGCTGCCGGTGCGGAGCCGCCGCGGCGATGACGACCGCCGCCTCACCCGGCTCGAGGATCCCCACCCGGTGGGAGATGGCGACGAGCGCGCCGAACTCCCGCCCCACCGCCTCGCCGATCTCGGCGAGCTTCTGCTCCGCCATGGGCACGTAGGCCTCGTACTCGAGGCGCAGGACGCGCCGGCCGTGGCTCGTGCTGCGCACGTCGCCGCTGAAGGTGACGACGCCGCCCCGCTCCGGGCTTGACACGGCGGAGAGGACCTCGGCGAGGACGAGGGGGCGGCTCGTCACCGAGAAGCGCCCGGCCCCGCCGGAGACCGGCGGGATCACCGCGGCCTCGGCGCCCTCCGGGACGGGCTCGTCGTCCTTCGCGAACTCCTCGTCCACGGCGATGCGGCACCGCGGGAGGATGCGGGCGAGCGCGGGGTGGCGCGCGGCGAGCACCTCCCGGAGCTCCCGCACCGAGGCCGGCCGCGCCGCAAGCTCCTCCCGGCCGGTGCCGGCCGCCTCGCGGGCGGCGGCGAAGTAGAGGACGGTGAGCCCCATGCGCTGATTCTAACCCGATCGCTCAGTGCCGCAGCAGCCGCGCCAAGTCCCCGAAGATGGTCACGGCGACGAGGAGGCCCAGGAGCGCCATGAAGCCGACGAAGTGGACCACCCCCTCCACCTTCTGATTCACGGGGCGGCGGGTCACCATCTCGTAGGCGAGGAAGACGAGCCGCCCGCCGTCGAGCGCGGGGAGGGGGAGGAAGTTGAAGAGCGCGAGCATGATGGAGATGAGCCACACCATCATGAGGAAGGGCCCGACGCCGGCGCGGGCGCTGTGGGCCATCTCCTCGGCGATGCCCACGGGGCCGCGGAGCTCCGCCTTCTGCTTTCGGCTCGCCACCTGGGCGAGCCCGCTCAGGATCTCGCCCGCCCTCTCGTTCGTGCGCTCGAACCCGGCCGCCAGGGCCTCGAGCGGACCGGCCCGGAGGGCTACGAGGTGGGGCGCCATCCCCACGCGGCCGATCCCGTTCGAGTCCTCCGGGCGGGTCATGATCCTCACCGGGGGCGAGTCCGGGGAGGCCCCGGCGCGCCGGACCTCGAGGGCGAGGTCCACTCCCGGGTGGGCGCGCACCGCGGAGACCAGGGCGGCCCAGGTGGCGATGGGCTGCCCGGCGGCGGAGACGACGCGGTCGCCCGGGGCGAGCCCGGCCCGCTCCGCGGCGCCCCCCGGCACCACCTCGCCGACCACCGGCGCCGGATCGGGCTCCCGCAGTCCCAGGGTGGCGATGAGGGCCACGGCGAGCACCACGGCGAGGAGGTAGTTCGCCGCCGGGCCGGCCAGGATGACGAGGAAGCGCCTCCAGGCGGGCTGGTGACAGTAGGCGCCCAGGTCGCCTTCGGCCACGTCCTCGCCGGGGGCCATGCCGGCGATCTTCACGTAGCCGCCGAGGGGCACGGCGGAGAGCGCCCACTCCGAGTCCCCGCGCCGGCGCGACCAGACGACGGGGCCGAAGCCCACGCTGAAGCGGTCGACGCGCATCCCGGAGAGGCGCGCCGCCAGGAAGTGGCCGAGCTCGTGGATGACGATGAGGAGCCCGAAGGCCACCGCGGTGGCGGCGGCGACGGCGAGCGAGGACAGGAACGAGGTCATCGGGCTTCTCCGCGGTGCGCTAGGTGGAGGGCGTGGGGTCGCCGAACTCGTCGGCGCCGAAGATCTCGATGACCGTTTCCGGCTCGCGCCAGGCATCGGGGGGGAGGCTCGCCTTCAAGCAGGCGTGCTTCAAGAAGGTCTCCGCGTCCCAGCCGTGCTCTACCGCCACCACCGGCAGGAGCGCCCCTCGGTGCCAGCCGCGCTTCACGAGGAGGCCGTGCTCGCCGATGCGGAGGTCCGACAAGGAGGCGAGGGGGCGCCGGGCCTCGAGCGCCGAGATTCGGACCGAGAGGTCGTCCACCTCGTCGGCGCGAACCGGGGGGAAGCGCGGGTCCTCGGTGGCGGCCGCCACCGCCATGGCGGCCACGGTGCGGGCCAGGGTCCCGTCCGGGTCGAAGCGGCCGATGCAGCCGCGAAGCTCGCCCTCGCGGGTGTAGGTCACGAAGGCGCCCCGCGCCGCTCCGAGCGCGCCCGACTCCGGCACGGCCGGGCGCGGGCCGAGCCCGAGGTGGTGGCGCAGGGCGGCCCGGGCGATGCCGAGGAGGGCCGCCCGTTCCGAGGCGGACAAGGGCTCGCTCACAAACGCCTCCGCACCCCGGTGAGGGCGTAGCGGCGGACGTCGGCGAGGATGGCCCGGTGGTCGAAGGCGATCGCGTCGGGGAGCTCTCCCCACCCGAAGGCGCGGGCCTCGGCGGCGTCGTCTCCTCCCCGCGGCTCGCCCACGGCGCCGCCGACGAACACCGTGGTCATCGTGTGCCGACGCGGATCTCGGGAAGGGTCCGAGTAAGAGTGGAACTGCTCCCGGAGTGCCACCTCGAGCCCCGTCTCCTCGAGGGCCTCGCGGGCCGCCGCCTTCTCCAGGGTCTCGCCCTCGTCGACGAACCCGCCCGGCAGCGCCCAACCGTGGGGAGGGTTCTTGCGGCGGACGAGGACCACTCGGTCGCCCGGCAGGAGAATGACCACGTCGACGGTGGGGGCCGGGCCGCGAGGCGAGTCCATCAGCGCGGGGGCACGAGCACGGACTCGGTGGAGTCCTTGGGTGAGCTGCGGGCGGCGGCTTCGGGGAAGGCCTTCTCCACGAGCAGGCGCGCGAAGGGGATCCGGCCGGCCGGGGCGCCGGCGAGAAGCGCCCGGGCCGCGGCCGCGGCCCACCTCGCGTGCTCCCTTTGCCCGAGGGTCTCGAGGTGCGAGGCGGCGACGAAGAGGCGCGCGCCGAGGCGCTGCCGGCGCGGACCGTCGAAGTACGCCTCCACGGCGTCCGCGATCCGGGCGGACGCCTGGGCAGCCCGCTGCGCCTCGTCGATGTAGAGCGGGGACACGGCGATCTCGTCGAGGGCATTCGCGAGAGCCCGGAGAGGCGCCTCGTCCGCCATCCACCCGCGGAGCATGGGAAGGTCGTGGAGGCGCCCGGAGCTCTCGACTGCGGCCCGCTCCTCCTCCTCTGGGAGGGCGGGGAAGGCCGCCGCCGGGTCGGGCAGGGGCTGTGCGGGTCCGAGGCGGGCGAGCCAGGCGTCGCCTCCCTCCGGCACGCGCCGTCCGCTCCCCTCGTTCAGGCGGCGCGCGGCGGCGACGAGCGAGCGGGCCAGCCCGGCACTGACCTCGGCCACCCCCATGGAGCCGCCCCGCTCGGCGATGTCGCGGCTGAAGGCCCGGAACTCCTTGCGCCCGAGGACGCCCACCTTGAGCTCGGTGAGGCCCCCCACGTCCGAGACGATGGCCTGGCCGATCTCGATGCCCCGGCCCGGGACGTTGCGGGAGATCCAGACCGCCCGCTCCCCCTGGCCGTCGATGGAGGACGCGAAGCAGGGGAAGACCTCCTCGGCCACCGGGACCGGCGCCGGGGTCGGCGGGCGGGGAGGCTCGGGCACGGCGACGCCGCGGGAGCGCAGGATGTGGAGGCCCCGCTTCGCCTCCTTGGCGACGCCGCGGTCGGAGGAGGCAGCGAGCGCGGCGAGGAGGTCGCCGCGGCCGGAGGCGACCGCGGCGCGCAGGATGGCGCCGAGGAGCGGCTCGGGGAGCGAGGCCACCTCCTCCGCCCCCGCCTTGGCGAGCCCGACGAGGAGCCGGGCGGCCCGCGCCGCCTCCTCGCGGGAGGTGCCGGTCTGGGCCGCGACCTCCTGGCTGTCCACGTTGGGGTCGCGCAGCAGGAGGAGGATCGCGTCGGGCTCTTGGAGGGCCATCCGGGACGGAAATCTACACGCCGTTCCCGGGCCCTTACAACGCCGGAGCCGGCCCTTCGGGGAGGTTTCGGCCGCCCGGAGGGTTCGCCGCCAGTTCTTGACAGGGATCCGCCGGGTCCCGCAAAGTACCGCGGCGGGCCGGCCGGCCGCCCCGAGACGGTTGCGAAAGGCCCCAAGGAGACAGGTACCGATGACCCGACACCCAGTCGCCCTCTTCGCCCTCGCCGCCGTGGGTGCCCTGGGCCTTGCCCTCGCCCACCCGGCGCTCGCCTGCGACTGCGCCGCCATGAAGAAGGAGGCCAAGAAGGCCGAGCAGGCCGGCGACAAGGTCGCGGCGGGCTGCGAGTGCGGCGCCAAGCAGCACAAGGACTGCACCTGCAAGGACGCCTGCAAGTGTCACAAGGAGAAAGAGGAGAAGGAGAAGCCCAAGGCGGGCGCCGCGGTCGCGCCCAAGGACCTCCTCGCCGCCGGCTGCCAGTGCGAGAAGGGCGGGAAGAACTGCACCTGCCCGAAGGGCGACTGCCACTGCCCGAACTGCGCGGACGCGAAAGCCAAGGCGAAGGGCAGCTAGCTCGGACGCTTAGGCTCCGACGCGCGCCGAGGCGCGGGTCCGCATGCGGTGGCGTGCGAGCGTCTCGGCGAGGTACTGGCCGGTGAAGCTCTCCTTCGAGCGCGCCACCTCCTCCGGCGTGCCCTCGGCGATGACCCGTCCGCCCTCCTCGCCCCCCTCGGGTCCGAGGTCCACGATCCAATCGGCGGCCTTGATGACGTCGAGGTTGTGCTCGATGACCACCACGCTGTTGCCCGCGTCCACCAGCCGGTCGAGGACGGCGAGGAGCTTCTTCACGTCCTCGAAGTGCAGGCCGGTGGTGGGCTCGTCGAGGATGTAGAGCGTCTGCCCGGTCCCGACGCGGGCGAGTTCCCGGGAGAGCTTGATCCGTTGCGCCTCCCCGCCCGAGAGGGTGGGAGAGGGCTGCCCCAGTTTCACGTAGCCGAGCCCGACGTCGTCGAGGGTATGGAGGATGCGGAGGACCTCCTTGTGGTTCTGGAACATCTCCATGGCCTCGCGCACCGAGAGGTCGAGCACCTCGGCGATGCTCTTCTCCTTGAACTTCACCCGCAGGGTCGCCTCGTTGAAGCGCCGGCCCTGGCAGACCTCGCAAGGGACGAGCACGTCGGCGAGGAAGTGCATCTCCACGAGCTTCATGCCATCGCCCTGGCAGGCCTCGCAGCGCCCCCCGCGCACGTTGAAGCTGAAGCGGCCGGGCTGGTAGCCCAGGGCGCGCGCCTCCGGGGTCTGGGCGAAGACATCGCGGATGAAGTCGAAGACCTTGGTGTAGGTGGCCGGGTTCGACCGCGGCGTGCGGCCGATGGGCTGCTGGTTGATGTCGATCACCTTGTCGATCTGCTCGTGTCCGACGATGGACTGGTGCTTTCCCGGCACCTCGCGCGTGCCGTAGAGGAGCCGCATGAGCGCCGGGTGGAGGATGCCGTTCACGAGGGTGGACTTCCCGGCGCCGGAGACGCCGGTCACCGCCACGAAGCAGCCGAGCGGGAACGAGACGGTGACGTCCTTCAGGTTGTTCTCCCGGGCGCCGACCACGGTGAGGCGCCCCTTCGCAGTCGGGCGACGCCGCGCCGGCAGGGGGATCTCCGCCCGGCCGGCGAGGTAGGCCCCGGTGAGGGAGGCCGGGTCCGCCCGGACGTGCGCCGGGGTGCCCGCCGTGACCACGCGCCCCCCGTGCTCTCCGGCCCCCGGGCCGAAGTCCACGATCCAGTCGGCGGCCTCCATGGTCTCCTCGTCGTGCTCCACCACGATGACGGAGTTGCCGATGTCCCGCAGCCGCTTCAGGGTGGCGAGGAGCTTGCCGTTGTCCCGCTGGTGGAGGCCGATGGAGGGCTCGTCGAGGATGTAGATCACCCCGGTGAGCTCGCTGCCCATCTGGGAGGCGAGCCGGATGCGCTGGCTCTCCCCGCCGGAGAGCGAAGGGCCGGGCCGGTCCAGGGTCAGGTAGGAGAGCCCCACGTCCACGAGGAAGTGAAGCCGGTTCCGGATCTCCTTCAGGAGCTCCTCGGCGATCCGCGCCTCGGACCCCTTGAGGTCGAGGTGCCCGAGCCACTCCACCGCCTCCCGGATGGTCTTGCGGGAGAGCTCGACGATCCCCACCCCGCGGATCCGCACCGCCCGGCTCTCCGGCCGCAGCCTCTCGCCCGCGCAGGCCGGGCAGGGCTTGTCCGAGAAGAAGCGCATGTAGTAGCGCCGCATAGCCTCGGACCCGGTGGCCTTGAAGCGGCGATAGAGCTGGTTCAGCACTCCCTCCCAGTGGATGCGGTAGCTCTTCACCCCGGCGGCCTCGGTGCCGTGGAGCACGACGTCCCGGTCCCGCTTGGGCAGCTTCGCCCAGGGGGTGTCGAGGTCGATCCCCAGCGAGCGCGACAGGTGCTCCACGAACTCGAAGGTCCAGCCTTCGCCGCGCTCCATGCCGCTCGCCCAGGGCTCCACCGCCCCGTCGCGGATGGTGAGCGAGGGGTCCGGGATGATGAGGTCGGGGTCCATCTCCGCCCGGGTCCCGAGCCCCTGGCACTCGCTGCAGGAACCGGCGGGGCTGTTGAAGGAGAAGGCGGGTGGGGTGAGCTCGCCGAAGGAGATGCCGCAGGTGGGGCAGGCGCTCTGCTCGGAGTAGAAGCGGTCGTTCTTCTTGTACTCCTCCGGGTCGATCCCCGGGCCCACCTTCTGCTCCTTGTCGGCGTCGGCGACGACGAGGGTCCCCTTGCCCTCCCGGAGGGCCGTCTCCACCGAGTCGGTGAGCCGGGACCGGATGGAGGGCTTCACCACCAAGCGGTCGACCACGAGCTCGATGTCGTGCTTCAGCTTCTTGTCGAGGACGAGCCGTTCCTCGAGGGAGTGGACCACCCCGTCGACGCGGACCCGCGCGAAGCCGCGCTTGTGGGCGTCGCCGAGGAGGTCTCGGTACTCCCCCTTGCGGTTCTGCACGAGCGGCGCGAGGAGCAGGATGCGGGCTCCCTCCGGCATCTCCAGGATGGAGTCGACGATCTGCTGGGCGGTCTGCTTCCCCACCCGGCGGCCGCAGGAAGGGCAGTGCTGCTCCCCGATGGAGGCGTAGAGCACGCGTAGGTAGTCGTGGACCTCGGTGATGGTCCCGACGGTGGAGCGCGGGTTGTTGGATGCGGCCTTCTGCTCGATGGAGATGGTCGGCGACAGGCCGCGGAGAGTGTCGTACTTCGGCTTCTCCATCTGGCCCAGAAACTGCCGGGCGTAGGACGACAGCGACTCCACGTAGCGCCGCTGGCCCTCGGCGTAGAGAGTGTCGAAGGCGAGCGAGCTCTTTCCCGATCCGGACACGCCCGTGAAGACCACCAGCTTCTTCTTCGGGATCTCGACGTCGACGGACTTCAGGTTGTGCTCGCGTGCGCCCCTCACGATGATGAAGTCGGGCTCGCTCATCCGACCTCTTCTAACCTCGGGGTCCGACGTTGGCTAGCGCTCCGAAACCTGATACGGGAGCGGTCCCGATGGCCGAATTGCCGAACGACATCCGCACGCTGCGGCTCCGTGTGGACCTCGTGGACCGCGAGACTCGGTCCCCCGGTCCGCTCCCGGTCGCGTCCGGCGAGGGCCCGGTCCCCTCGGGGCGACTGCTCGGCGCCGCAGCCGTCGAGTACCTCGATCGCCGCGACGGGGAGTGGTGGCCCCTCGCCGAGCTGCCAGTGCTCTACCTCTCCGCCGAGGAGTTCCGGTCGCTCTCCGGGCAGCTCGAGGGCTTCCTCCGCGGCGCCGTGGCCGGTTTCGCCTGGCAGTGCGGGGAGGGCGGAGCCCTGGGGCTCCAGCTCGGGGCGGCGGCCGAGCCTCCCGGCGGGCCGCTCGTCCTCGAGGTGGGCATCGACCTCTCCCTGTTCCTCGCCGAGGCCGGGCAGGCGCCGCTCCGGCGGGGGGCGGAGCTCGCCCTCTTCCGCTGGCTCGCAACCCGCCCCGCCGCCGTGGCCTTTGCCGAGGCCCTGCGCCGGGAGGGGGAGGCGCTCCTTGGCGGCGACTAGCCCAGCGGCGGCCCGCGAGGTGGCCCGGGAGGCGGAGAGGCCGCCATCGAGGCGAGCCCGCCCGCGGGCGCGGCTCCTCCTCTTCGGCTCCGCGGTCCTCTTCGGCCTCCTCGGGGTGCTCGCCCGGACGTCGGCCAAGCTCGGGCTCTCGTCCCCGCAGGTCTCCACGGTGCGCTTCTTCGTGGGGACG
>Ga0335077_10006236_pt1 | contig 14723 bp, 13 predicted proteins | sample Lox_Sample_31_FD_207151 | JGI IMG/M metagenome (GOLD analysis project Ga0335077, IMG submission 207151) | Soil microbial communities from Loxahatchee National Wildlife Refuge, Florida, United States - Lox_Sample_3.1 | ecosystem: Environmental > Terrestrial > Soil > Wetlands | place: USA... | reverse complement strand
TGACTCCCCAGGCGAGGGTCGTCCAACGCGCAATTCCGAGGAAATAAGACTCGGGCTGCTGGCCATGTCTCGCTCCGAACAGAGGTTTGTAGAAGTCCATCACCGTAGTGGAAGCGAGCGCATTCAAGGCCGCGCTCAGATTCGACATGCCTGCGGCGAGAATAGCGGCGATCACCAGGCCTGCCACTCCCGGGGGCAAATTTTGCCAGATGAAAGCGGGATAGATGGACTCCAGCGGCATGGGCGCCGCCAGATGCGCGTCGGAATAGTGGACGTAGAGCAAGAGTCCGATAAACAAGAATAGTGCAAATTGGAAGAAGATCACGACCCAACTGGAGAAGAGCGCCGCGCGACTTTGCCCCTCGTTCTTAGCCGCCAGCAGCCTTTGCACCAGCAACTGTTCGGTGCCGTGACTGGCCGTGGTAAGAAAGCAGCCGCCGATCAAGCCGGCCCAAAAGCTGTAGTTTCGAGCAAAGAACTCGGCTGAGAAGGCAAATCGAAAATCGAAAACCTGGAATTTGTGCGCGGCGCCAGCCACTTGAGCGACGTGCGCCCAGCCGCCCGGGATTTGCTGCAGGATGACGAAGTAACTCAGGATGGCGCCGGCGACATAGAGGAACATCTGCACGACATCGGTCCAGATGACCGCGGTCATTCCGCCCTCGAAGGTATAGAAGAGGGTCAGGCACACGATCACGGCGATGGAAGCGACTTCGCCGGTACCGAGAATAATCGAAATGACGATGGAGATTGCAAATACACGTACTCCTTCGGCCAGCGCGCGCAAGAGGAGAAAAGCGCCGGCTGTGAGCCTGCGTATTCGCTCACCGAAGCGGCGGCGCATTAATTCATAGGCAGTGTACATTTCCCCGCGGAAATAATGCGGGAGGAACAAAACCGATATTACGATCCGGGCCAGCAGGTAGCCCAGGATCAACTGGAGAAATTCGAAGTTGCCAGCAAATGAGAGGGCCGGGGTACCGATGACGGTGAGCGTGCTGGTTTCAGCCGAAACGATCGACAGCGCGATGGCCCACCAGGGAGCCGCGTGCCCGCCCAGAAAATAATCCTTGAGGCTGCGCTGGCTCTTGCGGAAGCGCGCTCCGAACCAGGTGATCGCGATCAGATAAGCGGCGATGGCGGCCAGATCGAGAAAGCGCACGAGAAAGCGGATGATAGCACGGGCAGTGAGAAGGATCGGTTGCGGGCTGGTGCTTATGCGAGGTCAGGTGCGAGGCTGACGCTTTTGAATTCAATGGCGACCAGCGAGCCTTCTACCCGCCTGACCGTACCGAGGCCCCAAGATTGGAGAGGCTTATCCTGATAGAGCAGGACACTACAGAGCAGTTCTTCACCCAGGCGCAGGTCTGGGGCCCGCGCCAGGTTCACCAACATGCCGCTGCCGCTGATATTCAGTGTGGCGGCGCTCAGCTGTTCCCCGGTTTTTCGCTCCAAGATTGCTTGGGTATCGACCGGATAGCGGGTCTCTTTTCTTTTGTTCACGGACTCGTGTTGCATGCCATCTGGCTCTTGGGACTCGGCGAACGCTACTTATCATTTCGGCAAAACAGGGCCGGCTATTAGCTCGGCGAAATGACCTAAAACCCTTCTAGTGCAATCAAACCTCATACCGATATGCACCAGTAAGCGCGTCTGACGCGCGGAGAACGATGGCTGTCGCCCAGACTAAATACGATCCGATCACCGGTGGTCAGGCCGAAGCAGCCCCGCTCATTCTGATTGTGGATGACAATGCGTTGAACCGCGATCTGGTGAGCCGAATGCTTCGCAAAGAGGGTTTCCGCACTCTGGGGGCAGACAGCGGCGAAGAAGCCTTGCGGTTGTGCGCTTCGAAGCCGGTAGACCTGATTCTGCTGGATGTCATGATGCCTGACCGCAGCGGGTTCCAGGTCTGTTCCGAACTCAAGTCGATGCAACATGCCAGCGATATCCCAGTCATTTTTCTTTCCGCGCTGGATGATTTACAGAGCCGTCTCAAGGGTCTCCAGGCAGGCGGCGTGGACTATATCTCCAAGCCTTTTCATCATGAGGAGGTTTTGGCGCGGACGCGCGTGCACTTGCGCATCCGGCGTGTGATGCAGTATTGGACCGAAGTGCAAAAGGCGCGCATCGAAGAGCTGCGCCAGGCGCAACAGTCGATGCTGGTGAATCCGGACGACATTCCCGAGGCCTGTTGCGCAGTTCATTACTCTCCGCTGGAGGCAGTGAGCGGCGATATTTACGACGTGCTGCAGTTAACCGACGAGCTGATGTCCTATTTTGTGGCCGACATCAGCGGTCACGGCGTGGGCGCATCGTTCCTGACGTCTGCGGTCAAGGCCTTGCATCGCCAGTATTCCACTCCGATGTATTCGCCCGAGGACACTATGCGGGGCATCAATTCGGTGATGCAGGCCACACTGACCAATGGCAACTACCTGACGGCCTGCTATGCACGCCTGTACAAGCGCCGGCGAATGCTCGCGGTAGTGAGCGCGGGACACCCGCCCTTTATCCAGGTATCCAACGGAAAAGCCACCACGGTCAGCGTGGAGAGCGATCCACTGGGGGTGTTTGGGTCGGTGGTGCTACAGAAGGTCGAGGTCAACGTGAAGCTGGGCGATCGTTTCTTCCTGTATACCGATGGCTTAATCGAGGGGTCGGTTTTCTTGGGCGGCGGCCGGCAGGCTGGCCTGGAACGGCTGCGCAACGCCTGCGAACAGCGTCATAGCGTCCCGCTCCAGGAAGCGGTGCATGCCATCGTCGAGGATGTAAAACAAGCCGGACAAAGCGTAGAGGATGACCTGTTGCTGATGGGCGTGGAGATCAGGACATGAAACGGGGAAGCAGGCTGCGCCGCCGGATCCCCGCGCGGCTCGGGGCCGTGGACTCGTTCTGCGGAGAACTGCGGGGAAGCCTGCTCTGCCAGGTGCCGCAAGAGGAACGTTTCGGGGTGGAGTTGTTATTGCGGGAAGCGCTGACCAACGCGGTTGTGCATGGCGCCAAGCAGAAGCCGGAAAGTCACGTTCTCTGTGAAATCCGGATGGTCGAAGGCGGAATCCAAATGCGTATCGCGGACTCTGGCGACGGATTCGATTGGCGGGCGCGCCTGGAGGCGAAGCCCCAGCCGCTGGCCGAATGCGGACGTGGGCTGCACATCCTGAATCACTACGCCAGCGAGTTTCGATTCAACGAAAAAGGCAACTGCTTACAGGTGACGCGATTATTCCGCCAAGGAGAGGGACATGCCGGAATTTGAGATTCAACAGGAAGGGAATTTGGCCCGGGTGGCTCCCGGCGGAGATGTGCTGGCCTCGTCGATGTCCGGATTGCGGCCGGCCATGCGCGACCTGGTGCGGTCTGGAGTGCGCGAGATCGTGGTGGATCTGGCGGCAACGTCGATGATCGACTCCACCGGCGTGGGTCTGCTGCTGGCCGCCTTCAACTCGATGCAGGCGGCCGGGGGCAAGTTTTCGATCGTGCATGCTTCCGATGAAATTCTGGAGCTGTTGCGAACCATGCGCATGCACCAACACTTCAGCGTATCGGGGCGGTAAGGAAAATGCGATGAATCCCTTCGACGACGAGGTAGTCCAAGAATACTTGGCGGAGTGCCACGAGCATCTGAGCGGGATCGAGAGCGATTTGCTCAGCATCGAGCAGGATGGGGCCGAAATCGACGAGCAGCGCGTAAACAAGGTATTCCGGGCGGCGCACTCCATTAAAGGCGGCGCGGGTTTTTTCAACTTCAACAAGATCCGCGACCTGGCGCACAAGACCGAAAATGTACTGGATCTGATCCGCTCCCGACGTACCGTGCCAACGGCGGAAGTAGTGAATGTTCTGCTGCTGGCATTCGACAAATTGCACGATATGATCGCCAATCCGGCCGAAAGCCAGCAGGCTGACATCAGCGAATTCGCCGGCGCTCTCGAACAACTGGCCACTTCCGGCCTGCCGCAGGAATCGAGGCAGAGCCTTACGCGGCAACTCCATTTCGCGATTCCGGGGCGGCGCGGCTCGGTGTCGGCGACGGAATTTGACGTAGATGCGGCCAGAAAGACGGGCAAGAGCATCTATCTGGCCGAGTACGACCTGCTGCACGACGTCCCGCTCCGGGACACCAGTCCGCGGGCGATCCTCACCAAGCTGATGCAATACGGCTCGCTGCTGGACACTGCCTTCGACCTGGAATCGGCGGGGACGCTGGAAGAGGAACCCTCAAATACTTTGGGTCTGCTGGTTCTCTACGCTACTTGCGTAGACACCGATCTGATCGGAACAGTGATGGACATTCCCGAGAGCCGGATCTGGAGAGTATGCCGGGACGGCACCTGCCAGGCCTTGGGGCAGTCGCCAAACTGCGACGAGTGCGAAGAGCCGGAGGAGCAAGAGGCTGCAGCGGTCGAGCCGAGGGCCGGCACGCCGGCGGAAGTAGAGGCCGAAGCTGCCCGGGCGCCGGTCGAAACGTGTCGGCAAGGCCCGGCCCGGCCGGCGCCCAGCCATCCCGAAACTGCTCCCGGCAGCGGGAGCGCGGCAGCCGCCGCGGGCGACACGACGGTCCGGCTGAACGTCGGGCTGCTCGATTCGCTTATGAACCTGGCGGGCGAACTGGTGCTGTGCCGGAACCAGTTGACCGACGCGGTGGGACGCGCCGATCAAGCCATGGTTCAAGCCGCCAGCCAGTCGATCAGCGCAGTGACTTCGGAGGTGCAGGAGGCCGTCATGCGCACCCGGCTGCAGCCGGTGGGCAACCTGTTTCAGAAGTATACGCGCTTTGTCCGAGACACGGGAAAGAAGCTCGGTAAGCGGGTGCGCCTGGTGATGGACGCCAATGAAGTCGAACTGGACAAGACCATCGTCGAAGGGCTGAGCGACCCACTGTCGCACATGGTGCGGAACGCGATGGATCACGGCATCGAAGCGCCCCAGGCGCGTGCCGCGCAAGGCAAAGCGGCCGAAGGAACGGTATCGCTGAAAGCCTGGCACGAAGCCGGCCTGGTGGTGGTGGAGGTAGCCGACGACGGCAAAGGCCTGGATGGTGAGAAGCTCGCGGCCAGCGCGGTGGAAAAGGGACTTCTTTCGGCCGAAGCAGCCGCCGCGATGAGCGACGAGCAGAAGCTGAATCTCATCTTTCTTCCGGGCTTCTCCACGGCCGAGAAGATCAGCGATATTTCGGGACGGGGCGTGGGGATGGACGTGGTCAAGACCAACCTCGACCGGCTGGGCGGCAAGCTGGAAATAGCCACCAAGCTTGGCAATGGATCGGCGTTTCGGATCAAGCTGCCCTTGACGCTGGCCATCATTCCATCGCTGATGGTATCGGCCGGCGAGGAGCGCGTGGCGATCCCGCTGGTCAACGTTCAGAAGCTGACGCGGATTGCACCCGACGAGCGGCAGGAGAAGATCCAGCGGGTCGGCGATGCGGAGCTGCTGATGCTCGAAGACTCCGTGCTGCCGCTGGTGGATCTGGCCCAGGCGCTGGGGATCGAAGCCAAAACCTCGGATAATTCGGGGGCTCAGCCCCCGGAGGCGATGAACGTGGTGCTGGTGAGTGCGGGCGCTTTTCGGTATGGCTTGGTGGTCAAGGGTCTGCACGACACGCTGGAAATCGTGGTGAAACCGCTGGCCCAGCGCCTGAAGCATCTGCAGGAATACGCTGGCGCGACCATTCTGGGAGACGGCTGCGTGGCGCTGATTCTAGACATTGCCGGGCTGGCGAAGGTGGCAGGTCTGGCGCCGGAGGGAGCCCAGGCCACCGAGGTTGCCAGCCTGGCGGGCGACACGCATCAGCTCCTGTTATTTCACAATTCGCCGACGGAGGCCTGCGGATTGCCGCTGGGCGTGGTGGCGCGCGTGGAGAAAGTGCGGGCCGAGCAGGTGGAAACGGTGGGAGGGCGGCGCAGCATGCAGTACCGCGGCCGCAGCCTTCCGCTGGTGACGCTGGCCGATACAGCGCAAGCGGGCGAGCTGGTGCTGGACTCTGAGCTGGTGGTGGTGGTTCTCGAAAGAGGCAGCCGTGAGATCGGCTTGCTGGCCGCCCGGCCGGTGGACGTCATGGAGGCCGATATCGAGATCGACCCGTTCACCTACCGGCAAACCGGCGTTATCGGATCGGCGATTCTGCGCGAACGCACCACGCTAATCCTGGATCCATTCGAAATCGCCGAGAAGTCTTGGCCGGGCTGGGGCGACGACAGTAAGCCGGACCAGACGACTGCTCCGGCGGGCAGGCCGGGTGCGGCGATTCTGCTGGCTGAAGATTCGACGTTCTTTCGCGAGCAGACCTTGCGATTGCTGGAGGAAGCCGGATACCGGGTGCGAACGGCTGCGGATGGCCAAGAGGCCTGGGAGATTCTCGCCCGCGACGCGGCCTCGTTCCAACTGGTAATCACCGACGTCGAGATGCCCCGCATGGACGGCCTGCAATTGACTCGAAAAATACGAGCAGACCGTCGGGCGGCGAGCTTGCCGGTGCTCATGCTGACGTCACTGGCGGGCGAAGAGGATATCAAGCGGGGCCAGGCCGCGGGCGCGACCGCCTATTGCGTCAAGCTCGATCGGGATCAATTACTGGGCGCTATCGGGGACCTGCTGGCAGGAGCCAGTCAGCCCGCTCTGGCGGAATTGTCGCGAAGCTTGGCGGGCGAAGGAAATACGGACCGCGCGCGGTGCGATTTGGAAATTGAAGGAGAAGGAAGATGAAACGGCTATCGAATATGAGGTTAGGGAAAAAGATCGGGATTGCGTCCGGGGCGATGATGGCGATGCTGATCGGCATTTTAACAGTCTCGTTGTGGACTATGGGAGGGATTAAGTCCGCCGAGGAGTCTTCACATCGCGAGGCTATAAGCGCCTCGCTGGCTCAGAATGCCCAGACGCACATTATCCGGGTTGTAATGCATGTCGGAAACATCCTGGTTCATGAACAGGGAGCCGGATTGCCGGGCGGAGCCTCGCGGAAGTGCAATTCATGTCATTCGGACCGGGATAAAGGCGAACTCCTGGCGCCGGTCGAAACAGAAAGAGCGGCCTATGGCCAGGACCTGCACCAGCTCAAGGACGCTGCCCTGACAGAGGAAAGCAAGCGACTTCTGGCGGCTGTGGAACAGGCGACCGAAGTGTTGCGAGTCGCCGACAGTAAGGTGCTTGAGCTTTGGAAAAGAGGCAAAATCCAAGACGCCTGGACGTTGTATGCGACTGATGGCGTTCCGGGAGTAGCAAAGGTGGATCAGGCCATCGAGAAGGTGGTACAGGATCGCAAGCTTCAGCAGGATTCGATCGCACGGGCGGCCTCCGACAGGTTGTCCTTCATTCGCGTGATTCTCCTTGTCATCGTGATCGCGACCGCTCTTATCACAATCCCGGTGTCCTTTTTCATGTCACGCGACGTGACGCGTCCGGTGGCGGCCGTGATCGGGAGTCTGGGCGCGGTGGGACGCGGCGATGTCTCGCACGACGTGTCCGCGGAGCTGTGCGGCCGGCTGGACGAAGCCGGCGATTTGGCCAAGGCGACGCAGCAGGTGATCACCAACCTGCGGCCCATGATCAAGGAAGTCGCCGACGGCGTGCATACGCTCTCAGCCTCCTCAACTGAGCTCTCGGCCGTATCCGGCCAGATGTCGGAAGGGAGCCGGCAGACCTCCGAGCGGGCCGATTCGGTAGCCGCTGCCGCTGAAGAACTGAGCGCTTCCATGACATCGCTGTCGTGCGCGATGGAACAGACCTCGACGAGTCTGACGTCGGTAGCCGGCGCCACGGAACAGATGACGGCGACCATCGGAGAGATTGCCGCCAACTCCGAAAAGGCTCGGCGGATCACCGGCGACGCGACCCGTCAGGCTACCGAGGTATCGGAGTCGGTGGGAGAACTGGGACGGGCCGCGCAACTGATCGGCAAAGTGACCGAGACCATCAGCAACATCTCCGCCCAAACCAACCTGCTGGCCTTGAACGCGACCATCGAAGCGGCGCGCGCCGGCGCGGCGGGAAAGGGTTTTGCCGTGGTGGCTAACGAGATCAAGGATCTGGCGCAGCAGACCGCCAAAGCCACCGAAGACATCAAGGACAAGGTCTCGGGCATTCAATCCTCGACGTCGGAGACAGTAGTGGCCATCGGCAACATCTCGCAGACCATTCATGACGTGAGCGAGATTGTTACTTCGATCGCGACCGCTATCGAAGAGCAGGCGGTAGTGACCAAAGACATCGCCGGCAACATCGCGCAGGCGTCCACGGGCGTGCAGAGCGCCACCAGCCAGGTGACCCAGACTTCGCAGGTGAGCGTGCAGATTGCGGGCGACGTGCACACGGTAAATCAGGCGGCGGGTGAAGCAGCCAATGGAAGCGCGCAGGTGCGTACGGGCGCCGAGGACCTGTCAAAGCTGGCCGAGCACCTGCGGACCACGGTGGAGTTATTCAAGCTGTGAGCGCCACAATCCAGTCCAAAGCCAGTGAGAACGGCGCAGGTCTCGAGCGGGGACCATTGCTGGTCTCCACGTTCTGCCTGGGAAATGGAGTATACGCGCTCGACACGGCGCTGGTGGAAGAAGTGGTGCGGCTGCGCCGGACCACTCGCGTTCCGCACGCGCCGGCCTACGTGCTGGGCGTCATGAACCTGCGCGGGAAAATTGTAACGGTTCTAGACCTCGGACAGATCCTGGAACTGGGCAAGACCACGGCTGACGAGGATAGCCGGCTGTATATCGTCCGTGACGGCGATGGGACCACCGGGTTGCTGGTAGATCGCGCCGCGGACGTGGTTGAGTTGGACGGCGGCGCGATGGAGCCGCTTCCGGCCAGCGTGCGGGAGTTGCAGAGCCGCCTCTTTCGCGGTATGGCTCGCGCCGCCGGACGCCTGATCGCGATGCTGGATGCCGCCGCTGTGCTTTCGCTGGATCTGCCGAAAGAGGGCCCTGGGCGGAGAATATGAGCCTGCGCGTGCTGGTGGTGGACGATTCGACGGTATTCGTTCATCTGATCAAGCAGGCCCTGGAAAGCATCGACGGCGTGCAAGTGATCGGATCGTGCCGCAATGGCCGCGCCGCGATGGAAAAATTGCGGACCACGCCGGTAGATCTGTTGACGCTCGATATCGAAATGCCGGAGATGAATGGCCTGGAGGTGCTGGAGGCCATGCGGCGGGAGGGGATCAAGACCACGGTAATCGTCCTGAGCGCGGCCGGCGACCGGGCGCGCGATCTCACGCTGCGGGCGCTGGAACTGGGCGCCCTGGATTTCATTCCCAAACCGGACGGATCGAGTGCCGACGGCCCGGCGCTTTTACGGCAAAGGCTGGCGCCCCTGGTGAAAGCGGCCGCCCACGGCAAAGAGGTCCGCTCGATTCTGTTGAGTGGGCAAGCGGGAAGGAAATCCTCGCCATCGCGTGTGGCGCCAGTCGCCGCGCCTGCAACCCCCAATCAAACGGCTCAGCGAATGAACCGCCTGGTGTTGCGCACGCGGGCAGCGATGGTTTTGATCGGAGTCTCCACCGGCGGACCCGCCGCGTTAGCGCGCATTATTCCTCACCTTCCCGCGAGCTTGCGTGTCCCCGTACTGATCGTGCAGCACATGCCGCCATTGTTCACGCAAAACCTCGCCGAGCGGTTGGGCGCCAACTCCGTTCTGCGGGTGCAGGAGGCGCGCGACGGCGAAACGGCAGTGCCCGGCACAGTCTATATAGCGCCGGGAGGAAGCCACCTGAAGGTGATGGCCGGCGCGCAGCGCCAGATCGTCATGCGCGTCACCAGCGACCCTCCGGAAAACAATTGCAGGCCGTCGGTGGACTACCTGTTCCGGTCGGCGGCAGTCAGCTTTCCCGGCCTGGCAGTGGGCGTGGTCCTGACCGGCATGGGACATGACGGCACCCTGGGCCTGCGTCTCTTGAAGGCCTCCGGCTGCGCTTCGATCGCGCAGGACGAAGCAACCTGCACAGTATTTGGAATGCCGAAAGAGGCCATTAACGCCGGGGTGGTAGACCTGATCCTCCCGCTCGATTCCATTGCGTCCGAGATTGTTAAGGCAGTGGGCTAGGCTGGCGAATGGCTGGGGCGGCGCTGCGGGTGGATGAGCGGAAACTTCTGGCGAATTACATCTATTCCATTTGTGGCATTCAGCTCGATGATTCGAAACAATACTTGATCGAAAGCCGCTTGGGTGGCCTGTTGGACGAGACCAGATCGGGAACCTTCAGCGAGTTGTACCACAAGGCCCGGTCGGACCGGACCGGATCGCTCGCCGTTTGAGCTGCTGCGGTACAAGATCATTCCCGATCTCATCGATCGCCGCAGCAATGGCGGCGCCTCAAAGATCCCCATCCGCATCTGGAGCGCCGCCTGCTCGCATGGCCAGGAGGTCTACACCATCGCGATTGTGCTGCGGGAACTTCTGGGCAGCGCCGAAAAATATGATATACGGCTTTTAGGAACCGACATCTCGCCGGACGCAATCGCACGGGCGAGCCGCGGAATTTACAACAAGATCGAAATGGGCCGGGGCATCGAGGCTCCTTTAATGGCGCGGCACTTTGTGAGCCATCCGGAAGGCTGGAGAGTGCGGGATGAGATCCGCGCGCTGGCGGCGTTTCGGAACGCGAATCTGTTGCGCGATTTTTCGTCTCTGGGACAATTCGACATCATATTTTGCCGGAATGTCGCCATCTATTTTTCGGCGGAAGACAAGGCTCATTTGTTCGCCCGCATGGAGCGCTCCCTTGCGCCGGATGGATACCTGATCATTGGGTCGACCGAATCGTTGGCGGGCCTGGGCTCCAATTTCGAACCCAAACGTTATTTGCGGTCCGTGTTTTATCAGCGCAACGAGCCGTCTGTGGGGTCAGCGCCTGGCGGGCGCACGTAGAAATGCGTGAAATCCCGGTGGTAATGTAGGGCATTCTTCGGGCGAGAACCCGCGATAAATCGCATGCCAAACCTCCCCGGATGAGGTAGAGTCGTTAACAGAAGGAGGCCGCTATGCGAGCACTGACATTGTGCTCTGTCACCATGGCCGCGGCATTGCTGGTACAGGCGCAGACGATACCGGCCGGCACAACGGTCAGCGTGCGGCTGGGCCAGAGCATATCGTCCGACAAGGCGCGTTCCGGCGACACCTGGGCGGGAACGCTGCGCAACGATATTGTCGTGGAAGGACGCGTGGTGGCACGTCGCGGCGATCCCGTGGAGGGAAGGGTAGTTGACGCCAAGGCCTCCGGCCGGTTGTCGGGGACGGCGCTTCTGGCGCTGCAACTGACGGCGGTCAATGGAGCGCCGGTGATCACCAGCACGGTGAGCCGGAAGGGCGACTCGCATAAAGGTCGCGACGCGGGGGCAATCGGCGGGACGGCCGCGGCCGGGGCAATTATCGGCGCGCTGGCAGGCGGCGGCAAAGGCGCAGCTATCGGCGCCGGAGCGGGAGCAGGCGTGGGAACGGCGGGAGCGGCGGCGACGGGGAAGAAGGACATCCGCATCCCGGTGGAGACGATTCTCAGTTTTCGAATGCGCTAACGAAAGGCGTTCACAGGAATGTGCACGCGGCCACGAACGAGTGCGTGCGCCACCATCAGCTACGGCTGCTGCATGGTCATGCAATGCAGCGTTCCAAGGCCCAGGACCAGATCTCCGCAATAAATTCCGGTGACTTCACGATCAGGAAAAAGCGCGGCCAGCACGTTGAGCGCGACACGATCCATGGAGTCATTGAATGTCGGAACCAGCACTAGTCGATTTGCGATATAGAAATTCGCATAGCTGGCCGGCAATCTTTGCCCGGCGAAATAGACCGGCTTGGGCATGGGGAGCGTCACCACGCGAAGCCCGGTGCGCTCGAGCAGCGCGAGATTCTCCTGTAGAGGCTCGTAATTGGCCTCGTCTCGATTTTCCTCGACAACGGTGACTACTGTGTTTTCATCGGTGAAACGCGCCAGATCGTCGATGTGGCCGTGAGTATCGTCGCCAGCGATTCCGTTCTTGAGCCAGATTGTCCGAGTGATCCCGAGGTAATCCGCGAAAAACTGTTCCAGTTTGGCGCGCCCGAGACCCGGGTTTCGGATCTGAATCTTTTCGCTCAGCAGGCATTCCTCGGTGGAGAGCAGGAGGCCTGCGCCGTTGACATCGATGCTGCCGCCTTCGAGTACGACGCCGGGCTCAAATTGGCGAAGCTGCAGTTTCTTCGCAACAAACGCCGGGATTTTGTTGTCGTTCTTCCAGTTGTCGTACTTGGCCCAGCCGTTGAAGATCCAGTTAGTGATGGCCGTTTCGCCGCGCGGGTTGCGAACGAAGATGGGGCAATAGTCGCGAGTCCAGCTCCGGTTGGTTGGATGGCGAAAAAACTCGACCGCTTGCATGTCGACGCCGCACTTCGCCAGAACGCGGCGGGCAGTTTTCTCTGCGGCGCCCGGCGCCAGAATGCGCACCTTCTCCTCGCGGGCGAGGCGGCGCACGATATCGCCATAGACCCAGGGAATGGGCGTGAACTTCCCGGGCCAGTCGGTGCGCTCGTGGGGCCAAGCCAACCAGGTGGCCTCGTGAGGCTCCCATTCGGCCGGCATTCGGAAGCCGAATCGCGCGGGCGCTAATCCAGCCATCGCTTCAGAATAGGCGCATAGGCATCCACACGCCGGTCGCGCAGGAAGGGCCAGTTGCGGCGCACTTCCTCCATGCGATGCGGGTCGCATTCGGCCACCAGGATTTCTTCAGCGCTGGAGGAGGCTTGGGCGATGACCTGTCCAAACGGATCGGCGATGAAGGACGAGCCCCAGAACTCCAGGCCGCGATCGGGCGGACCTTCGAAGCCCACTCGATTCACGGCCGCCACATAAATCCCATTGGCGATAGCGTGAGCGCGCTGGATGGTGCGCCAGGCATCCAACTGCGCGGCCCCGTATTGGGCTTTTTCCGCTGGATGCCAGCCGATGGCGGTGGGATAGAAGAGTATGTTGGCGCCGGCGATACTGGTGAGGCGGGCGGCCTCCGGATACCATTGATCCCAGCACACCAGCACGCCGAGCCGCCCGAAGCGAGTGTCGAAGTTGACGAAGCCCAGATCGCCCGGCGTGAAGTAGAATTTTTCGTAATACAGCGGGTCGTCGGGGATGTGCATCTTGCGATAGATGCCGGTTATCTCGCCATCGGCGCCAATGACGGCCGCCGTATTGTGATACAGGCCGGCGGTCCGGCGCTCGAAGAGCGAAGCGATGATGACGACGCCGAGCTCACGGGCCAGGTGTCCAAGAGTCTCGGTAGTGGGCCCCGGAATCGGCTCGGCGAGCGCAAAAAGGTCGGCGTTTTCCTCGCGGCAGAAGTATTGAGAGCGGAAAAGCTCCTGAAGACAGATGATCTCGGCGCCTTGCGCCGCGGCCTCGCGAATCCGCCACAGGGCTTTCTCCAGATTCTCGTTGGGGTCGACGGCGCAGCTCATCTGCACCAGACCGACACGGAACTTGTCCATGCTCGACGGCTTCATTTCTATATTGTGTGAAATCACATGTAGAGCCCGCCGTTGACGCTCAGCACGTGGCCGGTGATATAGCCGGCCTCTTCGCTGGCCAGAAACCGCACCGCCGCGGCGACATCGTCCGGCCGTCCCAGGCGCTTCAACGGAATATTGGCGAGCATCTTTTCTTTCAACTCGTCGGAGAGGCCGTGAGTCATGTCGGTTTCGACGTAGCCGGGCGCTACCGAATTCACCGTAATATTCCGGCTGCCCATTTCCTGCGCGATCGACTTGGTGAGCCCGATGAGCCCCGATTTGGACGCGGCGTAGTTGGCTTGCCCGGCATTTCCCATTTCACCCACCAGCGAAGAAATGTTGATGATGCGGCCCCAACGCTCCCGCATCATACTTGGAAGCACGTGCTGGATCGCGATGAATGGGCCGGTCAGGTTGGTCGCGATGACGACGTCCCAATCCGGCTGCTTCATGCGCATGGCCAAGCCATCCTTGGTGATTCCGGCGTTGTTGACCAGAATTGCAATCGGCCCGAATTCCTTGGTGGTCTTAGCGATCGCATCCTTGATCGATTCAGCGTCGGCAAGATCCATGGGCGCGACGAAAGCGTCGCGATTGCGGGAGCGGATCTCGGCTGCCAGCGATTCCAGTTGCTCGACGTTGCGCGCCGCCAATGCGACGCGAGCTCCGGATTCCGCGAGTGCCAGCGCGCACGCACGGCCGATGCCGCGGCTGGCGCCGGTGACCAATGCTGTTCGATTTGTCATCAGGCCCGAGTTTCCATCATAGTAAAACGTGGACAGTCCACTTCCTTATGGCCTATAGCGACCTGCGCGACTTCATCACCGCGCTCGAAAAACATAAAGAACTGCGGCGAATTCCGTTCGAAGTGGATCCTTACCTGGAAATCACAGAATTTGCCGATCGCGCCGTGAAGCACGGTGGACCCGCGCTGTTATTTGAACAGCCCAAAGGGAGCAGCGTTCCGGTTCTCATCAACAGTTTCGCGAGTCAGCGCAAGATGGAGCTCGCGCTCGAAGTAGATTCGGTAGAGCGGGTGGCCGGCCGCATTTCGGAATACCTTGAAATGCGGATGCCCGAGGGGCTGATCGGCAAATTGAAGATGCTGCCTAAACTGGCCGAGATGGGCGCTTTCTTCCCGAAAATGGTATCGAGCGGTCCTTGCAAGGACGTGATCCGCCGCGATAATTTCTCGCTGTCCGAATATCCGATCCTGCATTGTTGGCCACAGGACGCGGGACGCTTCATCACGCTCCCGA
>Ga0335077_10006234_pt1 | contig 14724 bp, 13 predicted proteins | sample Lox_Sample_31_FD_207151 | JGI IMG/M metagenome (GOLD analysis project Ga0335077, IMG submission 207151) | Soil microbial communities from Loxahatchee National Wildlife Refuge, Florida, United States - Lox_Sample_3.1 | ecosystem: Environmental > Terrestrial > Soil > Wetlands | place: USA... | reverse complement strand
TGGGCTCTGTGAGCACGCGCGCGGTCAATCGGTCAATCTCCTTCTCAGAGTCCGCGCCAAGCAGGACGGCGCTCCGGACGTTTGACTTTTTACTCAACAAAACCTGGTAGAAGAGGCGGTGGCAGTGATAACGCCTTTGGGAATCACTCACGAGTTGTTGAACCGGAGGCTGATCCGGCGGCCTTCGTGGCACACGCGATTTGACGGAAACTCTCTCGAGCCTGCCGGCTGGAAGGACTCGATAGCGGGCGATCTCCGTGCCTAAGAAGTTTGCCAGCCCATGCTTGGGTAAGCCCTCGCGAAAGTAAGCATTTTCAACGCGAAGTTCGGTGAGTGGGCGCAGTTCGACCCAGCCCGGCCCGACCTGTGTGTAACGGCTGAGGACTTCCGGAAACGGAATCTTGGCGGAATCCGGGGAGACAAGCAAGTAATCCGGACGGCCTGGCAGGACCCGGAACGCTGTTGCGGCTTGGCGAGTGGCGCAAGACACGGTGAACGCGAAGACGAGGGCGAGGGCGACGATGGACCGCACGGTCACGCCTCCGTCAGCCTCACCACGGCGCTGATGGCACCGGCGAGCCGTTCCCAGTTGGCGGCTTCCTTGGCGAGTTTTCTTCGGCCCAGCCGGGTGAGCGAATAGAACTTTGCGCGGCGGCCGAGTTCGCTTGTCTTCCACTCGGCTTTAATCCAGCCCTCCTGCTCGAGCTTGTGGAGCGCCGGATAGAGGGAGCCGTCGCTTACCTGCAACACGTCGCGCGAAACCTGTTTCAGCCGTTGGCTGATGGCCCACCCGTGCATCGGTTCCAGAGCCAGAATCTTGAGAAGCAGCAGGTCCAACGTTCCCTGAACCAGATCGGACGGTTTGCTCATGGACGATGCCCTCGGTTACCGAGGACATTGTACGACAACCCGGCCTCGGCGGGCAAATGACGTTTCAGAGTGCAAAGGCTGAAGACCATTTCGCGCGACCCGGTTTCGCTCGAAACCCCGGTTGGGCGCGACGGCGAGTCAGCGCTGGGCGATCTGATTGAAGACCGCTGGGTGGGATCGCCGGTAGATGCAGTGATTGAAGGCAACGTGCGCGATGAGACGGCGGGCATTCTCAAGACGCTCTCTCCCAAAGAGGAGAAAGTGATCCGGCTGCGTTTCGGCACCGGCTGCGAGCGCGAGCACACGCTGGAAGAAATCGGCCAAGAGTTCGACGTCACGCGCGAGCGCATCCGGCAGATTGAAGCCAAGGCGCTGCGGCAGCTGCGCGCCCCCGAGCGGGCGCGGCGGGGCAAGCAGAGCTACTCGTTCCGCAAGGCCCGCAGGGGATCCAGCCCAGCGGCTCGCCGAGCCGGCAGATAGCTTGCCGCGGCGCTGACCAAGAGCAACGCCAGCGGAACCAGCGCGTACACAGCCGGGGATGATACGCCGAGTCCGGGAAAGCCCGCGGAGAGGATGGGCGACGCCGCCACGGTCAGCACCCCGCCAATCGCGATGCCGGCGACGGCCAGAATCAACCCGCGGCGCTCAACCAGCCAAACGACGTCGCCGTGGCTTGCTCCAAGGGCGACGCGTACGCCGAACTCTTTGACGCGACGGCTCACGGTGTAAGCGATGAGCCCGTAGAGGCCGGTCATCGCGAGCGCCAGCCCGATGCATCCCATCGTCCCAACGATTTCCAACAACTGCAGCCACGTGCCGGTGGCGCGGCTTTCGTAGAGCGTGGCCACCGTCCGGAGGTTGAACACCGGCAGGTTGGCGTCGATCGACCGAACCGCCTCGCGCAAGGGCGCCGCCAGCGCAGCCGGATCGCCGGTTGATTGCACGATCAACGTCATCTGCGCGCGCGGGTTCTGCTGGTAGGGCACGTACACGTACGCCTCCGGCGCCTCGTTCACAAACAGGTAGTGCCCGGTCTTGGCAACCCCGACGATCTCCGCCGACGGCCCCTCCGGGCCATCCAGCCGAATGCGCTTTCCAATCGGATCCTGGCCCGCCCAGTAGGTTTTGGCGAACTGCTGGTTCACAATCGCGACGCGGCGCGTTCCGGCGCGATCGTCGTCCGTGAAGGGGCGCCCGCGTGTGATCTCGACGCGCATGGTGCGGAAGTAACCGGCGTCAACGGCGGCGCCGAACACAACCGTTTTCTCACGGCCCTTGGGAAGCTGGTAGCCTTCGGGCACGACCGTCAGCGTGGTCTGCGAAGGAGACAGGGGAAGAGATTCGGTCATGGCCACGCCGGCAACACCAGGCATCGAACGAACGCGCTCGACAAGCTGGCGGTAGAAGACCATCGTCTGTTCGGGGGAGTAGTGCAGCAGCGCCGGCGCCGTGTCCATGCTGATCACGTGGTCCGTACGGAAGTCAGGCGTCATCACCAGCATCTTCCGGAAGCCCGCCAGAAACATTCCGGCAGCAATCAGAACGACCACCGCAAGCGCAATCTGGCCGGCGATCAGGACATCGCGAGCCAGTGTGCGCGGCTGTCCGGAGGTTCCGTCTCCCCCAGCTTTTAGCGCGCTGACGAAGTCCATCCGCACGGTCTGCCAGGCTGGAGCCAGTCCGAAAAAGACACAACTCACCAGCGCCGCCAAGAAGCTGAACTGCACAACACGCCAATCCAACTGCACGCCCAGCACAGACGGCGGCTCGCTCGGCACGCTGAGGGTTTGCAGCAGCAAGATTCCGGCATACGCGACAAACAATCCGACTACGCCGCCGAACACCGCCAGGAGGAAACTCTCGGTCATCAACTGGCGCACCAGACGACGACGCCCCGCTCCGATGGACAGCCGGATGGCAATTTCGCGGCTGCGGGCGCGCGACCTGGCGAGCAGCAAATTCGCCAGGTTTGAACACGCAATGATAAGGATCAGCGCCACCAGCCCCATCAACATCTTGATGAGCGCGACCATTTGCGGCGTTTGGCGGCTGCGCCTTTGCAGTTCCGTGCGCACCGCCGGGCGCCGGTTGTGGTTCGTCTTCGGATACTCGCGTTCGAGCGCCGCGCCGATGGCGGCGATCTCAGCCTGCGCCGATTCCTGCGTCGATCCTGCGGTCAGCCGGCCTTTGACCACCCATTCGTGGCGTCCGCGGTCCAGGAGCGGATCCGCCGCCTCGCCTGCCAGGCGCTGCGACATTCCGAGCGGTACGTAGATGCTTGGACGCACGAAGCGGTCAAGCCCGGTAAAGGACTCCGGAGTGACGCCGACGATGGTGAACACGATCCCGTTGAGGCGCAGGCCGGCGCCGATCACCGACCGGTCAGCGGAGTATTGCTGCCGCCAGAAATCGTGGCTGATCAGCGCCACGGCCTGGCCGGGCGCTCGGGCTTCCTCCGGCAGAAACGCGCGGCCGGCAGCGGGCGCGACCCCGACCAGCGGAAAGAAGTTGTCACTCACGAGCATGGCGAGGCGAATTCGCGCCGGCGCCGCGGGATGGCTGGCGGCGGCAAGCGTCGTGAGGCGATACGCAGCCAAGCCGGCGAACGACCGGCTCTTCTCGCGCAGATCACGGTAATCGGGGAACGACATGCCTTCAAAAGCATTGTCGGGAGTGGTGCTAATGACGTCGAACATGGCGGAAGGGTCCGGCACGGGCAGAGGCCGCAGCAGCAGCGCATCGGCGAAGCTGAAGATGGCGCTGTTTGCTCCTACGGCGAGAGCGAGCGAGAGCACGGCCACTGCCACAAAGCCTGGCTGGCGGCGCAGAGTGCGCAGCGAGTAGCGGATGTCCGCGACGATGCTTTCGAGCCACGTCCATCCCCAGGTGGCGCGGGCATCCTCCATGGCCAGCGCCAGGTTGCCGAGTTCTTTGCGGCCCGCGATGGCGGCGAGGGATTCCAATTCCTCGCGCATGTCGCGCTCCTCCCGGCGGCGCCAAGCCGGCCAGAGGTATTTCAGCCGGTTCCAGATGCTCATCCCTTGGCCTCCGGCGCCGCGCCCATGATGCGTCCCACGGCGCCGACGAAGTCCGCCCACTTGGAGTGCTCCCGTACCAGGTGTTTGCGGCCGGCGGCGGTGAGCTTGTAATATCTGGCGCGGCGATTGTGGTCGGAAGTCTCCCACGTGGACGCAATCCAGCCTTTCGCTTCCAGCCGCTTCAAGGCGGGATAGAGCGAACCGAATTCGATATCCAGGGCTTCATTGGATGTGGTGCGGATGTTTTTGGCGATGCCGTAGCCGTGCAGGGGACCGGCGCGGAGGGTCCGGAGCACCAGCATGTCGAGGGTACCTTGCAGCAGATCCATATTATGACAGTCTATATAAAGATAATCTATATGTCAACGGGCGATGGGAGCTGAAGCCAGCCAAGGCGGCGGTCTGCGTGCCCGGGGCATTCCCAGAGCTTTCTGATTTCCGCTAGTATGGGTCGGATGAGAACGCGTATGGGGATGCGCTGCGCTGCATTATGTCTGCTAACGGTACCCGCATTTGCTGCGGGACCTTCCAGTGATGATTTTTACAAGACGATACGCGCCAACGACCTTGGGCTGCTTCAAACTCTAATCGCCACCGGCGACGTGAATGTCAAGGACCGGCATGGCGCCACGCCGCTGATGTATGCGGCGGCCGTGGGCAGTGTCGACGCCGTGAAAGCGCTGCTGGCCAAAGGCGCGGACGCGAAGGCGAAGAATGCCTTCGACGCTACGGCGCTGATGTGGGGCGTGGCCAATCCTGAAAAGGTGCGGCTGTTGGTGGATGCCGGGGCGGATGTGAACGCGCGCTCGAAGCAGGGCATGACGCCGCTGCTGATCGCGGCGTGCAATGCCGGATCGATTGAAATTGTGCGCCTGCTGATAGCCAAGGGCGCGGATCCGAGGGCCACGAATGACGGCGGGACCACGTTGCTCGCGGCCGCGACGGCCAACGATCCGGACATGGTGCGGCTGTTCGTCGAAAAGGGAGTGGATGTGAACGCCGCGGACGGGAAGGGGAACACTGCCCTGCAGTTCGCAGCATCCAACGGAAACCTGCCGATGGTGAGGCTGCTGCTGAGCAAACGGGCGGCCGTGGACGCAGCGACCACCGGGGCCAACCAGGTAAGAAAGGGCCCCATCGCGCTGAATCATCTCACGTCACTGATGTACGCCGCTCCGTATGCCACGCCAGAACTGATGCGCACACTGATCGACGCCGGCGCGCAGGTGAATGCGCGTGACATTCGCGATATGACGCCGCTGATGCTCGCGGTTTCTTCCGAGACTCAGGACCCAGAAGTGGTGCGGCTGCTGTTGCAAAAGGGCGCGGACGTGAAGGCCAAGAGCAATTTGGGTGAAACGGCGCTCGATTGGGCCAGAAAATTTGGCAATCCGGAAGTCATGCGGATGTTGGAGCAAGCCGGCGGAACGGCCACGCCCGCTGCGCAGACAAGTTCCGCCAGCATCCTGCCCGTGGCAGATTTGAAGCCGGAGGCAGCCATCGCGAAGAGCCTAGCGCTGCTGCAACAATCCGGCACGGGATTCTTCAAAGAGAGCGGCTGCGTGGGCTGTCATCATCAGAATTTTACAGCCATGGCCGTTGCGGCGGCACGCAGAAAAGGCATCCGGGTAGATGAAGAGGCCGCGGCGGAACATCTGAAAGTGGTAAAGGCCCAGTGGACGGGCGCGCAGGAGTTTCTGCTGCAAAGGCTCGACCCGCCGGGGGCGTCGGACACGGTGGCCTATTCGCTTCTTGGCCTTGCGGTGGAGTATCCGGCCGACGCGGTCACGGATGCCATGGTGGTAAACCTGGCGCAAGAGCAGCAGCCGGACGGGTCTTGGGGCACGGGCAGAGTGCCGCGATCGCCGCTCGAAGAAGGCGCCATTGCGCGAACCGCCATGGGAATCCGCATGCTCCAGCATTACGGGCCTAAGGGCCTGCAGTCCGAATTCGACAAGCGGTTGGCGAAAGCCCGGGATTTTCTTTTGGAAGCACAGCCAAGAACGACCGACGACTGGGCGATGCTGTTGTTGGGATTGAAATGGTCCGGGGCCGGCGTGGAGAAGACGAGTGCGGCGGCGGAGGGTCTGCTGGGCCTGCAACGTGAAGATGGCGGATGGGCGGGGAATCCGCACCTGAAAAGCGACGCTTACGCGACGGGCGAAGCGCTCTGCGCGCTGCATGATTCGGGCACGTTGAAAGCCGGCGACGCCCGTTACCAGCGCGGCGCGGCGTTTCTGCTGAGGACGCAACAAGCCGATGGCTCGTGGCACGTGAAGAGCCGGGCGGTGAAATTCCAACCGTACTTCCAAAGCGGATTCCCTTACGATCACGACCAGTGGATCTCAGCGTCGGGAACGGCTGTGGCCGCGATGGCGCTGGCGAATGTTGTAACGAGTGGAGAGCGGCGGGCGGCGAAGTAGAGAACGGGGCGTGCTCACACAAGAAAGCAGGCCGACGAGGGCGTCGGCCGCGGACCAGGGGGTCCGCCCCACTAGAATTTCGGCGCGCGGCCGCGAACTTTTTTGTTAAAATCAAGTTTCACCTCCCCACACAGGCCGAACTATGAAATTTGGTGTCGTTGTGTTCCCTGGAAGCAATTGCGATCACGACGCCTGGTATGCGGTTCGCGAAAATCTAGGCCAGGAAGCGGAGTTCATCTGGCATGATTCGGACCGGCTGGGCAATCTGGACGCGGTGATTCTCCCCGGCGGCTTTTCGTATGGCGACTATCTGCGCTGCGGGGCCATCGCCAAGTTTTCGCCCGTCATGCAGGCGGTGAAGAAGTTCGCGGCGGACGGCGGGCTGGTGCTGGGCATCTGCAACGGCTTCCAGATTCTGGTGGAAGCCGGGCTGCTGCCGGGCGCGCTGGTGAGGAATGCCGGCCTGAAATTCGTGTGCCGCGAAGTACGGCTGCGGACCGAGACCACCGATTCTCCGTTCACGGCGGCAGCGCACAAAGGGCAGATCCTGCGGGTGCCGATCGCGCATGGCGAAGGCTGCTACGTGGCGGACGAGCGCACGCTGGATGAGCTCGAAGCCGAGGACCGGGTGCTGTTTCGGTATTTGGATAATCCCAACGGCTCGGCACGGGACATCGCGGGCATTGTCAATCGTGAACGCAACGTGATGGGCATGATGCCGCACCCGGAACGGGCGTCGGACCCGCTGATGGGCTCGACCGATGGTCTTGTCATTTTCCAATCCGTGGTTTCCGCATTCGCGCACGCATGACGACTATCACGCCGGATCTTATCGCCACGCATCAGTTGACCGAGGCGGAGTACGACAAGATTGTCGGAATTCTGGGGCGCGAACCTACTTATACCGAGCTCGGCATTTTCAGCGTGATGTGGAGCGAGCACTGCTCCTACAAGAGCTCCCGGCTGCATCTCAAGAAACTGCCGACACGCGGCAAGATGGTGGTGCAGGGTCCGGGTGAAAACGCGGGCATCATCGACATCGGCGGCGGCTACGTCGCGGCTTTCAAGATCGAATCGCACAACCATCCGAGTTTTATCGAGCCGTTTCAAGGCGCGGCGACGGGCGTCGGCGGGATTTTGCGTGACATCTTCACCATGGGCGCGCTGCCGATTGCGGTGATGGATGCGCTGCGGTTCGGGCCTCTGGATGATCCGGCGAACGGAGCGCGCAACCGGCGTATTCTCGAAGGCGTCGTCTCGGGCATCGCGCATTATGGCAACTGTTTCGGCGTGCCGACGGTGGGCGGCGAGTGCGTGTTCGAATCCTGCTATAACGGCAATCCGCTGATCAACGTTTTTGCGCTGGGGATTGCGAAGAAGGACGAAATCTTCTACGCGAAAGCGGCGGGTGTCGGCAATCCCGTGATTTATGTAGGCGCGAAGACGGGCAAGGACGGCATTCACGGCGCGTCGATGGCGTCGGCCGAGTTCACCGAGGAATCGAAACAGAAGCGGCCCAACGTGCAGGTGGGCGATCCGTTTCTAGAAAAACTGTTGCTGGAAGCGTGCCTGGAAGCCATGCACACCGGCGCCATCGTCGGCATCCAGGACATGGGCGCGGCGGGGCTGACGTGCTCGACTTGCGAGATGGGGAGCCGCGGCGGAACGGGCATCGAGATCGAGTTGGACCTGGTGCCGCAGCGCGAGACCGGCATGACGGCCTACGAGATCATGCTCTCGGAATCGCAGGAGCGCATGCTGCTGGTGGCGGATCACGGCCGCGAAGAAGAAGTCTTCCACGTTTTCAAGAAATGGGGACTGGACGCGGTGGCTGTCGGCAAGGTGACCGGTGACGGCCTGTTGCGCGTGCGGCATCACGGCGAGATCGTGGCGGAGATCCCCAACCAGCCGCTGGCGGATAGCGCGCCGCTTTACGACCGCCCGCACACCAAGCCACTGCGCCAGGCGCCCATGGAAGCGCCGGAGTTTACGAGCCAGGATCTGACGCGCGATTTGCTGACGCTGCTGGGGTCGGCCGATATCTGTTCGAAGCGCTGGATCTGGCAGCAATACGACTACCAGGTGCGGACGAATACCATCGCGGGGCCGGGATCGGATGCGGCGATTCTGCGCGTGAAAGAAACGGGCGAATCGCTGGCCATGTCGCTCGACGGCAATGCGCGTTATTGCTATCTCTCGCCGCGCGAGGGGGCGCAGTTGATCGTGGCCGAGTGCTGCCGGAATCTCGCGGTGGTGGGCGCGGAGCCGGTGGGGGCGACGAACAATCTGAATTTCGGAAATCCCGAGCGGCCCGAGATCATGGCGCAGCTGGTGGATGCGATCGAGGGCATAGCCGACGCCTGCCGGCATTTCGAAACGCCCATCACGGGCGGCAACGTCAGCTTGTATAACGAAACGTTGGGCGAAGGCGTCTGGCCGAGTCCGGTGGTGGGCATCGTCGGCCTCATGAAGACCGGCGCGCCAGTGGGAACGCATTTCCGCGAACCGGGCCGCGCGGTGATGCTGATCGGCAGCCTGGACGAATCCGATCCCGTGCGATTTGGCGGAACGCAGTACGCGAAAGTGATTTTGAAACAGCTCTGGGGATTGCCGCCGGCGCTGGATATGGATTATGAAAAGCGCGTGCAAGCGGCGGTGCGCGAGATCGTGCGCGCCGGGCTCACCGAATCCGCGCATGATTTGAGTGATGGCGGCCTCGCGGTTGCGCTGGCTGAGTGCTCGTTTGGGCCGGACTCCACCGGCGCCTGCGTGTATGTAGACGAGGAGGGGAGCCTGCCTATCGCTCTTTTCCACGAGGGGCCGTCGCGGATTTTGATTTCCACTTCTGAACCCAGGCGAGCGCAACAGATCGCGAGCGCCCACGGCGTGGACGCCACACAAATCGGAGTCACAATCAAGGACAGGCTGCAAATTATCAATCACGGGACGATGTTGATCGACGGCGAGGTTCAAGCGTTGAAGCGGGCCTGGGAGGGCGCGCTGGAGCACATGCTGCATTCTTAGCGAGGTGCGATGTTCGACAAATTCCACGACGAGTGCGGGGTTTTCGCCATCTTCGGCCATCCCGAGGCGGCGAAGATGGCGTATCTGGGGCTGTACGCGCTGCAACACCGGGGGCAGGAGAGCGCGGGCATCTGCACCAGCGACGGCGACGGAGTCCACTGTGAAAAGTCCATGGGCCACGTGGCGGAGATTTTCACCCCGCACGTGATCGACACGCTTCCGGGCGAGCTGGCCATCGGTCACACGCGCTATTCCACCGCGGGCGACACAGCCCTGCTCAACGCGCAGCCGTTTTCAGTGGCCTGCAACAAGGGGCGCATCGCGGTGGCGCACAACGGCAATATCACGAACGCGGCGGAGCTGCGCCGGGCGCTGGAGCGGGAGGGGTCCATCTTCCAGTCAAACAGCGACACTGAAGTGATTCTGCACCTGGTGGCGCATTCGCGCGAGCGGACGCTCTCGGGCGCACTGCGCGATGCGTTGCTACAACTGGAAGGCGCGTTTTCGCTGGTGTTTTTGGCCGAAGACCGCATCATCGTGGCGCGCGACCCGCACGGATTCCGGCCGCTGGCGACCGGGCAAATGGAGTTCTCGGGTGGGAAGATCGCGCACGTGTTTGCGTCGGAGACCTGCGCGTTCGATCTCATCGGCGCGGTGTATATGAATGATGTGGAACCGGGCGAGATGGTCATCGTGGGGCCCGAAGGCGTCACCCGCGAACGGTATGCGCCGGAGCAATCGCGGTCGCAGTGCGTGTTCGAGCATGTATACTTCTCGCGGCCGGATTCAATTGTATTCGGACGGCCGGTGCAGGCATCGCGCGAGATGCTGGGCCGGCTGCTGGCGCGCGAAGCACCCGCCGACGCCGACGTGGTGGTGCCCGTCCCGGATTCAGGCGTGACCGCGGCCATCGGCTACGCCGACGAATCGGGACTGCCGTTCCGCCAGGCGCTGATTCGCAATCACTACGTGGGACGGACTTTCATCGAGCCCTCGCAAGCTATCCGCGATTTCGGCGTAAAGCTGAAGCTCAACCCGGTGCGCGCGCTGCTGGAAGGCAAGCGCGTGGTGCTGGTGGACGATTCCATCGTGCGAGGAACCACATCGCGCAAGATCGTGCGCATGGTGCGCCAGGCCGGGGCGCGTGAAGTGCACGTGCGCGTCTCGTGCCCGCCGACCATCTCTCCTTGCTTTTACGGCGTGGACACGCCGACCAAGAACGAACTGATCGGCGCCAACAACACCGTCGAGGAGATCCGGCGCTTCATTGAAGCCGATACGCTAGCCTATCTTTCCCTGCCCTCTCTGCGCAAAGCCGTGGAGGACGACCGGAAGCACGAATACTGCTACGCCTGCTACACCGGCGACTATCCAACCGAGCTGATCAATATTGAAGAGCTGATGGCGGCCAAGAAGCGAGGATAGGGCAGCCACTTTCCTCCGCTCGTGATAAACTCCAGGAAATCCTCATGGAGGAGACAATGCAAGCATCGAGCGCGTTACCCATAACCGGCGTGCGAGTTCAGACCATGGCAGACCGGTGGCCTGCACTCGCGGTTGTCCTGCTTGGGCTCATTGTTGTTTACGCGACGGGTTTCTCGGATTTTACCCGCGTTCACAACGCCGCCCACGACACACGGCACGCCAACGGGTTCCCCTGTCACTAAGGAGCATCGGTGAGCAGGTTTAGAGCGCTGATGCTGGTCGTGCTCGCATCGGGAGGGCTGGCCGGGCTCGCATTGTTCGCCGTTCAGCAGTTCACGGTGATTCCGCTGATCGAGACAGCCGAGACATATGAGGCGGCGGGGCAGCACTCCGCTGTAGGAATGGCCCATGAGGACGAAGGATGGCAGCCGAGGAACGGCTGGGAGCGTACCTCTTTTACCGCACTCACCACGATGCTGAGCGGGATCGGATTTGCGGCGCTGTTGTTCGGGTCCTTGTCCTTGACCGGGAGACCGATCAACACGCGCCGTGGCGCGCTTTGGGGGCTGGCCGCGTTTGCATGCTTCGGCCTGGCTCCGGCGCTTGGGCTGCCTCCGCTGCCTCCCGGCGTCGCGGTAGCGGGCTTGTATCAACGCCAGGTCTGGTGGGTGACCACGGTGGCTGCGACGGCTCTCGGATTGTGGCTGCTCGCCGGCAAAGGGCGGAACTGGCTGCTGCGAATCGGCGGCGTAGCTTGCGTGACGCTGCCCCACCTGATCGGAGCGCCGGCCGCCAGCGGTCAGAACACCGTGCCGGCCGAGCTGATCCATCGATTCACCATCGCTTCCCTGGCGACCACCGGCCTGTTCTGGCTTTTGCTCGGGACAGTCGGTGGATTTCTCTCCAGCCGCAATGAGGCGGACTGCCGTTGAAGGATGATGAGGCGGCCCAGAGCAGTCTCATCCGCCACCCGGCGCTCCCGTACGTAATCCCGTTCGGGGTGTTTCTGGCGTTTCTGGCGCTGGATCGATATTTGCCGTTCAGCTCGGAAACCAACTACGCTGTCCGCTTTTTCGTGGTGTTCGCGGTGCTGGCGCTCTTTTCGCGGAAAGTGATCACTCCGCAGTTCTCCCATTTCTGGGGAAGCTTGGCTTGGGGAGTGGCGCTGTTCACCATATGGGTGGGTCCCGACGTGTTGTGGCCGGCGTACCGCCAGAGTTGGCTGTTCAACAACAGCATTGTGGGCGCGCCGAAGAGTTCCCTGCCGCAGGGCGTGAAAGCCAGCCTGACGTTTATCATCTTTCGCGTGCTCTCGAGCGTGGTGAATGTGCCGGTGCTGGAAGAACTCTTCTGGCGGGGATGGCTGATGCGCTGGCTAATCTCCCCGGATTTTCTCAAGGTGCCGCTGGGAAGTTACACGCGGCAGTCGTTCTGGCTGGTAGCGGCGCTGTTCGCGTCGGAGCACGGGTCCTATTGGGATGTGGGGTTGATCGCGGGCGTTGTGTTCAATTGGTGGCTGATGAGAACCAAGAGCCTGGCGGACTGTATCCTGGCGCATGCCGTGACCAACGCGTGCCTGGCCGCGTACATCCTCATTCGGGGGCAGTGGCAGTACTGGCTATAACCGCTGGCACTTATTTGTCCACAAACGCTAAAACCAAATGGCTGCCGGATGCATCTTTAATAGAGACAGGCCATTTCCTTCTCCTGTCGGGGCACCGGAAAATTGCCGCGGAGACTGTCGGGGCTTCGCGGCCCGGCGCTCTGGCCTCTGGGCTATGATGTGAAAACGCCATGCAGCTAGGAGAAGAGATGAGCGATTCGGTTTCGTCGAACCCCCACCAGGAGCGGATCTGAGCGGCACCGTAACGACTCCCACTCTCCGGCGCGAGCTGGGGTTACGGGACCTTGTCCTGTTCAACATCGCAGCCGTCGCCGGCATCCGGTGGCTGGCCGCGGCAGCGCACACCGGACCAGGATCGATCACCTTGTGGGTGCTGGCGGCGGTGCTGTTTTTCGTGCCGTCGGCGCTGGCTGTAGCGGCTCTCTCGCGAAGATTCCCCGAAGAAGGCGGCATCTACGTTTGGACGCGCGCCGGGTTTGGCGATTGGCACGGGTTCCTGTGCGGGTGGTGCTACTGGGTGAGTAACGTTTTCTATTTTCCGAGCCTGCTGCTTGCGGGCGTCGGCATGGCGGCCACCGCACTGGGCTTCGGCGAGAACCGGACGTGGCTGGTGATTGTGTGTCTCGCGATTTTGTGGATTGCGTCGATCACAAACATTGTGGGGCTTTCGGTGGGTAAGTGGACAGGCAACCTCGGCGGGCTTTCCACGTTCCTGGGAGGCGCGCTGATCATCGTGCTCGGGTTTCTGGTTTGGCTTCGATTCGGATCGGCGACGGCCATCCGGATTGCGCCGGAGTGGAACCTGGACAAACTCAATTTCTGGTCGCAGATCGCCTTCGCTTTCGGCGGGCTCGAACTGGGGGCCATCATGGGCGGCGAGATTCGCAATCCAGAGAAAAACGTTCCGCGCGCGGCATGGATTGCGGGGCTGGGCATTGCCGCTTTCTATATTGCAGGGACGCTGGCCATGCTGGTGCTCCTGCCGCCCGACCGCATCAGCATCGTGACGGGACTGGTGCAAGCTGCCAGCGCAGCGGGCGCTCGTTTGGGAATCGGCTGGCTGACGCCGGTGCTGGCATTCGCGATCTGCTTCGGCGTGATGGGGCAGCTCGGCGCCTGGATCGCGGGGAGCGCGCGGCTTCCGTTTGTGATCGGAATCGATCATTACCTGCCTTCGATTTTCAGCCGCCTTCACCCACGCTATCGGACGCCGCATCTTTCCATCCTGATCCTCAGCGCAGCGTGCACGGTTTTCGTCTTCGTGATGCAGGCGGGCGAGAATCTGCGGATTGGCTACCAGCTTCTGGTGGATATGACGGTCATCATGTACTTCGTGCCCTTCCTTTACATGTTCGGAGCAGCATGGAAGTACGGCCAACGCGCGAGCGGCGCTGCCGGCCTGCTGGTCACGGTGCTGGCGCTGGCGCTGTCGTTTGTTCCCCCGGCGGACGTGGCGTCGGTTTGGCTGTTTGAGGCGAAGCTGGCGGGAGGTTTTTTGGTGCTGGGGGGAGGGGCGTGGATGTGCTTCTCCAGGTATGAACTCCAACGAAAAAGGGCGTAATCCGGGGCATGTCTCCTATTCTTTGTTAAGCGGCGCCGTGCGATGATGAACCTGACGGCTGGATCTATGGGAGACATCGAAGCAGATTCAAATTCGGGCACTCCCCCTAACATGCCGAATCCTCTATGGGACCTGTACGGAATCGCTAAAGAGGTCTTTGCGGAGCTTGGCGGGGGCGAGGCATTCATCATGAACGAGCGCGCCACGTTCTCCACCTCTGCTCTGCGGGCTGACAGCGAGCATTTACAAAGGGATGATGCAGAAGAATGAGACCGCTGTCGCGTGTCTGGAGTCGGAAGTCATCTAGCCTCCAGCCTCTGGCGCGATAAAATAAAAAAGACTCCGCGCTCGATCCTCAATGATTCAACTGACAGGCGCGCTCAAGCGCTTCGGCCCGAAAATCCTATTTGACGAACTCGACTGGCTGGTCACCACCGGCGAACGCACGGGGCTGGTGGGCGCCAACGGCACGGGGAAAACCACGCTGTTGAAGATTCTGGCGGGCATCGATGGAGTGGACGGCGGAACGATCACCGTCATGAAGGGAGTGACGGTGGGATATCTGCCGCAGGATGGGCTCTCGCTCTCGGGCCGCTCGGTATTCGCGGAATGCATGACGGTATTTGCCGGGCTGCGCACGCTCGAAGAGGAGCAGGAGACGCTGGCCGCCCGCATGGGAGAGCTGGATCCGTCGAGCGCCGAATACACACAGGTGTCGGAGCGCTTTCATCGCGTGGAGAACGAATTCCGCGCGCGCGA
>Ga0335077_10006233_pt1 | contig 14725 bp, 12 predicted proteins | sample Lox_Sample_31_FD_207151 | JGI IMG/M metagenome (GOLD analysis project Ga0335077, IMG submission 207151) | Soil microbial communities from Loxahatchee National Wildlife Refuge, Florida, United States - Lox_Sample_3.1 | ecosystem: Environmental > Terrestrial > Soil > Wetlands | place: USA... | reverse complement strand
CGGCGGTCGGGGGTTGCGGGTCGCTGTCTGAGGGAGGTTTGATGTTTCGAAGGGTTGTCGCCGCGACCGTCGCGTCGTTCACGGTGGTTGCCTGCTCGGCGAACGCCGCCACTGCGGTAGGAGTTGGGGGTGGCGCCGAGCCGTCGCTTTCGGTGTTCGCGCTTGCGCCGGCGGACTTCGACTCCGGGGCGAAGGTGGAGAGCAGCACGATGGCCTCGGTGGCCGGTCTTCCGACGTTCGTGCGTGTGTTCAGGCCCGGCGCACGTCTTGGCGGGAGCAGGTTGGCGGTCGTCGTCTCGGTGGCGATGCTGGAGCAGGACGCGCCGAGCGCGGCTGGTGACTTCGCACAGGTGAGCACTGCCGCTCAGAGCGCTGCCGGCCGGGCTGCGCTGGCGAGGGAGTTTGGGCTCGCCTTCGTCAAGGGCGCTTCGATCGCGCCCGGGAAGAGTGCGCCGATCGTCAAGAGCACTGTGGTCGGTGCGCCGGTGGAGATGGGCGGTTCTGCGATCCGGTTGCCGCTGACGGTGGTGACCAACCAGGGTGTCCTGCACATGTCGCTGGGCTTCGCGCAGGGTGATCGGGTCGTGACCGAGGTGGTGTTGATGGCGCCCGCGCACATGCGGGTGAGTGCGTCAGCGCAGACGAGGGCGTTGGCTGCGCTGCAGCACCATCTCCAGGTTGGGTTCACGATCGCGAACACGGCCACGCCGTCCATCGGCGGCACCGTGACGCAGGGGCAGACGCTGACCGCCACCGCCGGCTCGTGGACGGGCTCGCCGAGCAGCCTCACCTACAGCTGGTCACGCTGCGACACAACCGGCGGAAACTGTGCGTCGATCGACGGCGCCGGCGGCGCGACGTACGTCGTCGGTCCGGCCGACGCCGGATTCACGTTGCAGGTGACCGTCACCGCCGGCAATAGCATCAGCACCGGGCAGGCCGTCTCGGCCGCGACAGCGGTGGTCGGCTAGGGGCCGCGATGACGCTCGCCCCCGTCTCTGCCGCGCTGGCAGCGGCCGGCCTCCTGCTGCATCCGTCGCCGGCCGTGGTCGCGCGGACCGCGTCCTCGAGCTCGGGCTGCGGGAAGCAGGGTCTGGTCTGCATGACTGTCACGGTCCCACTCGACCGCAGCGGTGGTGTTGCGGGCAGCGTCGGCCTCCACGTCGAGGTCCTCCCGAACACGGGCGCGCCGCTGCGCGGCGTGATCTTTCTCGTCGCCGGCGGCCCCGGCCAGGCCTCAGCGCGGACGTTCGATCTTGGCAACCCGACCAGTGCGGCGTTCTTCCGCTCGCTGTTTCCCGGCTGGACGCTCGTCGCCTTCGACGACCGCGGCACGGGCGACTCGGGCCCCCTGGACTGCCCGACGCTCGACCAGTCCGGCCAGAGCGATCTTCCCGCCGACCAGACGGCGTCCCTCGTCGAAGGCTGCGCCGAATCGCTCGGGTCGGCGCGCGACTTCTACGGCACGGCCGACCAGGTCGAGGACCTCGAGGCGGTCCGGCAGGCGCTCGCCGTCGACCGGATTGCGATCTACGGCGTCTCCTACGGAACGAAGCTCGCCCTCTCCTACGCGACCGCGTATCCCGACCACGTCGAGCGACTGCTGCTCGACTCGGTCGTGCCGCTCGACCGACCCGACCCCTTCGCCACCGACGAGCTGCAGGCAATGCCGGCCACACTCGCCGCCTACTGCCGCGACTCGAGCTGTCGCGCGGTTACTCCCGATTTCTCGGGTGATGTCGTGGCGCTTGCGAACACGCTCGCCGCCGCTCCTCTCCACGGATCCGTTCGCTCCGCGAGCGGCCGCACGACGATTCAGCTCGGAGCCACCGACTTCCTCGGGCTCGTCTTCTCGGCCGACGTCTGGCCCGGCCTCGCAGCGGAGCTTCCCGCCGCAGTACGCGCAGCAAAGCAGGGCAACCCTCAGCCCCTGCTGCGGCTGGACGAGATCGCCAACGAGAGCTCCGCCGGTCCCACGGCCGACATCAGCGCGGCGCTCTACCTGGCGACCACCTGCCACGACGGACCGTTCCCCTGGCAGCCGGGAACGCCGACCGCCGACCGCGCAACCAGCCTCCAGGCGGCGCTCGCCGCCGCTCCAGACACCCTGCTCGGCCCGTTCGGACCCTGGGCTCTCACAATCGGCACCGCCTCCACCTGCGTCGGGTGGCCGACCGCGGCCGGCGGCGCCGGCCTCGACCCGCACCCGCTCCCCGACGTACCGGTGCTGGCCCTCAGCGGCGGCCTCGACCTCCGCACGCCCACCTCCTGGGCCGCATCCGTCATCGCGGAGTTCCCGCACGGGCAGCTCCTCGTCGTCCCAGGCGTCGGCCACAGCGTGCTGACCACGGACCCCTCCGGCTGCAGCCAGCGCGCCGTCCTCCACTGGATGTTCGGCGCGGCACCACCGGCCGGCTGCCCAGCCGTGAAGCCGCTCGTGCCGGTCGAGCCGGCATACCCGACACACCTGCCGTCGCGGCTCGACGCTCGAGCGACCGTCTCGCTCGCCCAACGAACCCTGCACGACGCCGAAGCGATCTGGCTGCTCACGGGCGGCTCCGGAAACACCAACCTGATCGCACCCGGCCTCGCCGCCGGCACCCTCGACGCCCACGCCCGGTCATTTCGACTCCGCGGCTACGCGATCGCACCAGGCCTGACCCTCAGCGGGACCCTCGACCTCACCCGGCTCGGACCTCCGATCGGCTTCACCGGAGACCTCATCGTCAGCGGGTCGGCAGCAACCCACGAACTGCTCGAACTGAGAAACGGCCGACTCGTCGCCCAGATCCGTATCCCAGGCTGACCGTCGTCCCGGGACACGGCCGGTCGGCACCGTGGCAGGTCGTGCCCAGCCGTGCGGGCGCCACTAGTAGTCGCGTACGGACGCGTCTGCGCGGCGGTGACCGGTGACCAGGCGCTCCCGGTCGAAAAGGCGGGAGACGATGCGCCATGCGGCGGTGTCGGCGGCGAGCAGGGCGAGCGCGAGGCCGATCGCGATCGGGACGGAGGGCTTGATGAGCTGGAAGGAGATGAGTGAGGTGAAGCCGAGTAGGGGGAGGCCGGCGATGGTGGCGAGCTGCTGGGCGACGCGGACGTCGCTGGCGCGGGTGGAGATGCCGATCCCGACCCAGATCGACCAGAGCGCGAGGAGCGGGGTGAACAGGATCTGGGCGAGCAGTTGCGGCGGGTGGAAGACGACCGACCGGACGACGTGGGCGGCGCCGAACCGGACGCTGATCAGGACGATGACGTAGATGGCGTAGGAGATCGCGATCGACGGCAGGAATGCGGCCGCAGCTTTCCCTAGCAGCAGCTCGGATGCGCGGACGGGGGCGGTGAGAACCGGTTCGAGCGTCCCCTGATCCCGCTCGCCGACGACCGAGTAGGCCGCGATGACGGGTGGGACGGCGATCGGGATGATCAGCATCAGGAGGGAGATCACGCCGACGGCAGCTTTGACCTGAGGGCCGCTGGCGGACTCGGGGATCCTGAAGATGGTGAGCATCGGCGTGATCAGGAAGAAGAACGGCAGAACGGCCATCGTCACGATGACGAAGCGGTTGCGCCGGAACTCGCGTACCTCTTTGCGCACGACCGAGAGGATTCGCTGCCCGCTCACGTCGCCGCCTCGGCGTCGTCGTCGATGAGCTCGAGGTAGACGTCCTCGAGCGAGTGCTGCGCCTCGGCGAGTGAAAGCAGATCGGCGCCGGCGGCGACGAGTGCCCGCGTCACTGCCGGGGCCGCGACGCGGGCATCGCTGATGGTCAGCACGTAACGGGTCGTGTCGTCGGCGCGCCAGCCGTCGACGCCGGCGACCGCGAACACGGCATCCGGCGAGGCGAGCGGCACCACGGTGCGCACGACGAGCGACTTGGTGAAGAGCCGGTCGCGCAGCTCGTCCGGCCGGCCGATCGTGCGCAGGCCGGTGTTGAGGATGGCGATGCGGTCGCAGAGACGCTCGGCTTCCTCGAGCCGGTGGGTGGTGAGAAAGACGGTGACGCCTCGTTCGCGGAGGCCGTCGATCAGCTCGTGCACCTCGCGGGATGCGACCGGGTCGAGACCGGAGGTCGGCTCGTCGAGAAAGACGACCGCCGGATCGCTGAGCAACGTACGCGCGAGCGCGACGCGTTGGCGGAGCCCCTTCGAGAGGCTGCCGCAGGGGTCGTCTGCCCGGCCGGCGAGGTTGACGGCCGCCAGCGCCCGCCCGATCCGAGCCTTCGGCTCGGCGAGCTCGTACAGTCCGGCGAAGAACTCGAGGTTCTCGGCCACGGTGAGACGCAGGTAGAGGCCGGGGTTCTCGGTCATCACCGCGATCCGCTTGCGGATGCCGACGCCGTTTGCCGGGTCGAGCTGCAGGCCCGCCACGCGGGCCGTGCCGGAGGTGGGGGCGATCAGCGTGGCGAGGATGCGCACGGTGGTGGTCTTGCCGGCGCCGTTCGGGCCGAGAAAGCCGAACACCTCGCCCGCGGCGACGTCGAACGAGACGTCGTCGACGGCGACCCGCTCCCCGAACCGCTTCGTCAGATGCTCGACGACCAGCACCGGCTCGCCCGGCGAGGTCGCCGGCACCCGCCCCGAGGTGAGCGCGCGGAGCGCGAGCCGCTGCTCGACGCCGCCCGCGCCGATCTCGGCCTCGTCGTCGGCCGGCTGATCCTCCGGAGCAGCAGCCCCGGCAGGCGTGGCGCCGCCGGTCGCGAGCGCGACAATCGTGTAGACGGCAACGATCAGGATGACGATCGGAACGCGCGCCGACGAGCCGTGCAGGATCGTCAGAGCACCGACGGCGAGCGCGACGGCGGCGACGGTGACGAGCCAGCCCTGCCACCTGATCGGTCGCCAACCCAGGCCGACCCCGCGCCGGCGGAACCACCGCCTGCCCATCAGGCGCGAAATCTCACTCGGACAACCTCAACTCGGCGGTGGCGGCCGTAAGCCAACCGCCTTGCAGCACCAAGAGCAGGAGCGGCGCGAACGCAGCCAGTACGACGTACGGCGCGAGCTGGATGTCCTCGCGGGCATAGCCGACACGGGCCTCCGGCCCGGACCCGACCGCCTGGCGGATGCGCCGGACGGCCGCGTCGAGCTGCGTCTCGGAGTACGCCGGCCATCCCGCCCGGCGCAGCATGGCGACAGCGCCCGGCTGCGACGCGCGGTAGCTCCCCGCGCCGCGTAGGAAGATCCGCTCGCCGGAGCGCCAGAAGCGCACGACGACCGGCGTCGTTCCGGCCAGCTCCAGCTGCCGCAGCACCGTGCGTGCCTCGAACGGCCGCGCCTCCGCATCCGAAAGGACGACGAGGACGCGCCTTCGCACGCTCGGCGAGAAGAAGCGGCGCACCGTGTCCTCGTTCAGCGAATCGAACGTCGTCACCCAGCGGTCGAGCGTGTGCGCCGGCGGCGGCCTCTGGATTCCGTACGCGTCGTCGAGGACGAGATCGTAGGCGTGCGGGTCGCTCGTCGGGAAGAGGTAGGGCAGGAGGCGGTTCGTGAATGAGCTCAGGCCCAGCGGCACGCCCGGCAGGTCGGCCCGCAGCCGGCGGGCGAACGCCTCGGCGCGCTGCCATCGCTCCGGCGCGCCGGGCGAGGACGCGGCGAGCATCGAGCGGGAGCCGTCGAGAGCGACGACGACCTGCACGTCGGTTCGAACCGTCCGCTCGTTCTGCAGCCGGAGGGACGGGCGAGCCGCGGCGAGCCCGAGCGCGCCGAAGAGGAAGGCGAGCGCCACGGGCCGCACGAGCCCCGCCGCCGGTCGCGGCTCGGGGAGGCCGAGCCCGCGGCGGGCACGGCGTGCGGTGCGGAGGCGGAGGAGCGCGACGGCGACGGGCACGATGCCGGCGAGCCCGCAGAGCGCGGCGAGCGGATGCGCGAACGCCAACCCCATCAGTAGCCGCTCCCGGTCGCGTAGATTCCCGCGTGGAGCTCCTGGCCGTTCGCCCGCGCCGTCTTCTTGCGCCGGTCCTGCGTCGCCGGCGCCTTCTTCCGTTTCCGGGCCGGCGTCTTCTGCTCCGACTGTGCGGCCTGCTGGCGCAGCAGGAACTCGAGGTCGTACTTCGCCGCCTCGTTTCCGGGGTCGCTGCGAATTGCGGCCCGGAAGTCCTCGCGTGCCTGTGCGAGCACCGTCGCGGTCGGCGCCTGCTCGCGCGCCGGCAGGACGGCGCCGAAACCGGCGCCGGCCGAGTACGCGAGCAGCGTGCCGGCCATGACGAGCGCCTGTGCCTGCTCCGAGGGCGAGCGCAGCCGCGGGATCAGCCGCGAGATCCCGACCGGGCCCCGCGGGTCACCCGCCGCCGCCGGGAGCGCGACCGCATCGCGATAGATCGCGACGATCTCGTCGAATGCGTCGGCCCGGTCGGCGTCTAGGAGCGATGACGCCACGCGGTCGGCGAGGCTCTGGGGCCTTGGCCTCGCCTGTGCGCGAGCCGGCCAGCCCGGTGCAGCCCGCTCGACGGCCGCCGGCGTCGCGAGCACGGCGCGGCCGATCAGGGCGAGCGGGATCGAGACGGCGAGCGCTGCGACTCCCGCAGCGACGACGAGGACGCGCCGGCTCACGCACGTCTCCAGGTGAGCGGGTGCAGCACGAGCTCGTACAGCGCGGCGAGGAGCGCGATGGCCGCGACGACCGCGACGAGCGGTGCCGGCGAGCTCGGGTGCGCCACGAGCTGCGCCTGGCCGATCGTCCGAGTGGCGGCCCTCGTGACGAAGCTCGAGTTCGGCAGCTGAAGGAAGCTCGCACTCGACTGGCCAGCCCCCTTCGTCTCCGGCTTGACGGTGATCACGCGCAGGTCGATCTGCTCCCTCTGGTACTCCGCGACGATCGACTGCAGCTTCGGCAGGTCGACGACGCCGTCGACGAGATCGCTGACGAGCAGCACGTGTCGGCCCGCCGCAGGCCGTTGCAGCAGCATCCGGCGCGCGACCGAGAGCCCGCTCGAGATCACGGTGCCGCCGCTGAACGACAGCGTCCAGGGATAGTCCTTCGGCGTCCCGTGGGCGAGGAGCGTGAGCCAGCTTCGCAGCGCCTCTGCCGGCGCGTCGATGGGCAATGCCTCGTAGCCGGTGTCCGAGAAGACGACGAGACCGAGGGTGCGTTCGTTCCCTCGGGTCAGGCCGAGCAGCGCGCCCGCGATCTGCCTCGACGCCTCGCGCGTGCTGCCGGAGAGGTCGATGACGACGACCGTGCTTCCGGTGCCGGGCAGCACGTCTGCGCTCGCGTTCTCCGTCCGCGCCAGGAGCGCGGCGGCCGAGACGAGTGCGACGAGGGAGACGGCGAGCAGCGTCCAGTGCAGGCGCGTGCGCCGTCCGGGAGCCGACAGCGGGCTCGGGTCGGCGAGGGGCAACAGGCGCCTGCTCACCGGCCGACCACCGTCTGCACCCGCCGCGTCAGGTCGGAGATCACGGCCGGCTCCGGCTCGTGCGGCGACCAGGCGAGGACGCGGCTCTCGAAGCTGAGCGACTCGTCCAGCGGCTCGAGCTCGCGGGCGAGCTCCTCGAGCGTGCGTCGCCGCCGGCCGATGTCGCCGTTCGCGCTGCGCAGCTCGCGGAGGATCCGCTCGAGCGGCGTGCCGCGAGCGCGACGCGCCGTCGGCAGCGAAGGCAGGACGGCTCCGGCCACGAGCGCGAGACCGCCGAGCGCGCCCGCGAGCGCGACGGCGAGCAGCAGCCAGCCCGTCACGCCCGGCGGGAAGCGGTAGCTCGGGTGCGCCTGCGGGGCTCCGACCCGCAGGATTGCGCGCGAGAGGTCGGTCGCGTCAAGGCGTGCGTGGACGCGCACCGCGGGCCAGGCCGCGACGAGCGAGCCGCCGCGATACACGATTCGAAGTCGCGGGAAGCGAAACGTCGCCGCTCCGCCCTTCGGCACGCACGCTGCGTCGAGGCAGTCGAGCCGGTCGACGACGCGCACGACGGAGAGGCCGCCGGCCGTGCGAACGGATCGCGTGCTCGACGTGACGGCGAACGGCTTGAACGTCGCGTCCACCCTCATCGACCGCGGATCCACGCGTCGTGTGTCGACGAACACCTCGATCGTGGCGACGACGGAGTCGCCGAACTGCGGCTCGGCCGGCGACATGCTCCTGAGCACGGCGACCGGCCTGCCTGCGAGGTGCACGGCGCTCTGCGACGGCCCGCGAAGCGCGGCGAAGGCGAAGACGGCGGCGAGGCCGGCGGCGAGCGCGAGCGGAGCGAGCCCCAGGGCGCGCCGGGCGTTCACCGCTGCCTCAGGCGGGCGTGACGCCGGTCGTGCCAGCGAAGGAAGGCGGTGAGGATGTCGAGCGGTTCGTGGCTGCCGAGCAGCACGGGATCGATGCCGAGTGCCCCGAAGCCGTCGAGGAGCACGCGCAGGCGATTCTCGTTGGCACGGCGGCGCTCGGCGGCCTCCCGGCGGGTGAGCCTGACCGGGCCGGGCGCGAACGGGAGCACGAGTCCGCCGACGTCCGGAAACGACTGCTCCCAGCGCGGGTCCTGCACGATCACGGGGACGACGTCCCAGCCCTGTTCGGCAGCCATCCGCCACAGCGCGGCGGGCGGCGGCTCGAGGAAGTCCGAGAGCACGAACACGAACGTGCCGCGCGGCAGGTCGGTGCGGGCCAACTCGAAGTGGCGGAAGCCGAGCGCGAGGTTGTCCTCCGGTGCGGTCCACGCCGTGCGAGTCAGCTCGTGGTCCCGGATCCGGACGGCATCGCCCTGCTTCCGCGGCGGCAGCCAGCGCGGAGCGTGCGGATCGGCGAGATCGAGGTACCCCGGTAGCCCCTGGGCGGCGATGGTGCTGTCGACGATCATCCGGCCGGCCGTCGCCACCGCCGCTGGCTTGCGGAGCCAGGGGAACTCCGGCGGATAGAGGCGCATGGCGGGCCGCCGGTCGGCGAACACGACGACGCGCGGGCTCTCCTCGGAGAAGTACTCGCGGACGATGAACTCGTCCGAGTCGCGCGCGCTGGAGAGACGCGCGGAAGCGCCCCAGTCGATCGCGTGCATGCTGTCGCCCGGCTGGTACGGGCGCGAGCTCGCCATCTCGTAGCCGGTGCCGCGGTGCGTGCTCGTGCGCTCCCTGCCGAAGACGCCTATTCCGCGGCGCAGGCCGAGCAGCGGGAACGTCTGGCGCTCGCCGGTCACGCGCGACCGCTCAATCGGCGGAGAGGACGGCGCCCGGCCGCGGCGCGATCTCGCGGCAGCGGCGCGCCAGGTCGACCACGCCGCCGTTCTCGCTGTCGCTGCCGTCGAGGCGATACGGGTTGAGGAGCACGCGGTGCGCCAGCACCGGCTCGAACAGCGTCTCGACATCCTCGGGCAGCACGAACGAGCGGCCGTGGAGGAGCGCCCAGGCTCGGGCCGCCCGCTCGAGGGCGAGCGAGCCGCGCACCGATGCGCCCACGCGCACGATCTCGAGCTCGCGTGTCGCACGGACGAGCTCCACGAGCCAGCGCTGGATGATCGGGTCGATGTAGACGTGCTCGGTCGCCGCCTGGATCTGCCGCATCTCGTCGAGGTCGATGGCCGGGCCGAGCGTGCTGAGCGGGTGGGCGTGGCGCTGTTCCTGCACGATGCGCAACTCGTCGTCGACGTTCGGGTAGCCGAGGGTCGTCCGCAGCATGAAGCGGTCGAGCTGGGCCTCGGGCAGCGGGAACGTTCCTTCGTGGTCGAGCGGGTTCTGCGTGGCGAGGAGGAGGAACGGCTCGGGCAAGAGCCGCGTCTGGCCGTCCACGGTGATCTGGGCCTCGGCCATCGCCTCGAGCAGCGCCGACTGCGTTCGCGGCATCGCGCGGTTGATCTCGTCGACGAGCACGATGTTGGCGGAGAGCGGGCCGGCCCGGAACTCGAACTCGCGCTCCTTCTGGTTGTAGACCGAGAGACCCGTGACGTCGGTCGGCTGCAGGTCGGGGGTGCACTGGATGCGGGATGCGCGCGCGCCGGCGACCGACCTTGCGATCGCGCGGGCGAGCACCGTCTTCGCGGTACCGGGCACGTCCTCGAACAGCACGTGCCCGTGACAGAGGAGGGCGGCGATCACGAGCCTGATCTCCTCCCGCTTGCCACGCACGACGAGCTCGATGTTCTCGAGCAGACGTTCGGCGAGGGCCGCGGCTGCGGTCACCTCGGGGCTCGCCTCGACGTGCTTCCTCACGATCTCGTCTTTCAGCGCAGCATCCTCCGCTCCGAGTGCGTGCAGGCTAGCTCGTCGTCGTGCTGATCGTGCGACGGCGGTCGCGCAGCGCGGAAGTATGATCGTGTGAGAGGAGAGCCTGTGCTGCAGAAGCCCGATCGCGTTCCGAGAGTCACGATCAGCGACATCGCCAAGCGTGCCGGTGTGTCGAAGGGAGCGGTCTCCTATGCATTGAACGGGCAGCCGGGCGTGTCGGATGAGACGCGGGCGCGCGTTCTCGCGATCGCGAAGGAGCTCGGCTGGTATCCGAACCGCGCCGCGCGCGCCCTCTCGGCGGCACGTGCGGACGCCTGTGGGCTCGTGATAGCCCGCCCCGCACGGATGCTCGCCCTCGAGCCCTTCTTCATGGAGTTCATCGCCGGCGTCGAGTCGGAGCTGTCGGCTCATTCCGTCGGGTTGACCCTCCAGCTCGTGCAGCACGTCGAAGAGGAGACGGGCATCTACCGCCGTTGGTGGGCCGAGCGCCGGGTCGACGGGGTGATGATGGTCGATCTTCGCGTCGACGATCCCCGTGTCGACGGTCTCGTCCGGCTCGGCCTCCCGGCCGTCGTCGTAGGCCCGCTCAAGGGAGCGCTGCCCTCGGTGTGGCACGACGACTCCCCGCCGATGAACGAGGCGATCCACTACCTGACCGCGCTCGGCCACCGGCGGATCGCCCAGGTGGCCGGCGTCGGAGAGTTCATGCACACGAGGTCCAGGATCGCGGCGTTCCGAGCCGCTGTGGCGGACTTCGGGCTGCCCGCCGTCGTCGTCGAGACCGACTACACGCCCGAGAGCGGCGCACGGGCGACCAGGAAGCTCCTCTCGGGTCGGGACCGGCCGACCGCGATCGTCTTCGACAGCGACGTGCTCGCCGTGACCGGACTCGGCGTCGCACACCAGATGGGGTTCTCGGTGCCGGACGACGTCTCGATCGTCGGGTGGGACGACTCGCTCATCTGCCAGGTCGTGCACCCGCCGCTGACCGCGGTGACGCGGGACATCTCGGCGTACGGGGTCGCGGTGGCGCGCCGGCTCTTGGCCGAGATCGACGGAACCGGCGTCGGCGACGTCGAGGCGGAGGGCGGCCAGCTCACCACCCGTGCAAGTACGGGGAGGCCGAAGTCGCGCGCCTTCCTCGCGCAGAGCGCCCGCTCGCGGTAGCCGGGCCGCGGCGGCCGGCCGCTTAACCGGATTACTCGAGGAGGCGGCGGCAGCGATACGGCGCAGCGGCGTGCGGCCGCGCCGTGCCGGGACACCGCCCATATTTCTGTTCCCGGGCCGACCCATGGTTGACACTGAACCGGATAAGTGATGGACTGCCGCCGGATGCAGTGGGTGAGCGGAGTCGACGGAGGCGGCCGCGGACAGGCGCTCCCGACGGCGCCCTGGATCGGCGCGAACTTCTGGTCCCGCGCCGGCGGGCCCCGCATGTGGGTCCACTACGACGCCGCCGTCGTGCGGCAGGAGCTCGAGACGCTCGCCCGGCACGGGCTGAACATGACCCGGTCGTTCTGCTACTGGCCGGATTTCGTCCCGGAGCCCGAGACGCTCGACGCCGAGGTGCTCGAACGCTTCCGCGACTTCCTCGACGCACACGTCGAAGTCGGCCTCGGCACGGCCCCGACGTTCATCGTCGGCCACATGTCCGGCGAGAACTGGGATCCCGCCTGGCGGCAGGGACGTGACCTGTACACCGACGTCTGGCTCGTCTCGCAGCAGGCGTGGTTCGCAGGCGAGATTGCGCGCCGCTTCGGCGGCCATCGCGCCGTGGTCGGCTGGCTCGTCTCGAACGAGATGCCGCTCTACGGTGGCAGCGCCGCGCGCGAGACGATCGCGTCGTGGGCGCGGCTCGTGGTGCAGGCCGTCCGGGCTGCAGGCGCGACGCAGCCGATCTCGCTCGGCGACGGAGCCTGGGGCGTCGAGGTCTCGGGCGTGGACAACGGCTACTCGCTCCGGGACCTGGCACCGCTCGTGGACTTCGTCGGCCCCCACGTCTATCCGATGCAGGACGATCAACTGCGGGCGTTTCTGACTGCCGCATTCGTGTGCGAGCTCTGCGGCGACTTCGGGAAGCCCGTCGTGCTCGAGGAGTTCGGGCTCAGCTCGGACTTCGCCGCCGACGATCACGCCGCCGCCTACTACCGCCAGGTGCTCCACACGACCCTCCTCGCCGGTGCGCGCGGATGGATCGCGTGGAACAACTGCGACTACGACGATCTCAGCGAGCACGATCCCTACCGGCATCACGTCTACGAGCTCCACTTCGGCCTCACCGACCGTGACGGTCGTCCGAAGGCCCAGCTCGCAGAGCTCGCGGAATTCTCGAAGCTGCTGGCCCGGCTCGCCGCCCGGGGCTGGAAGCCGGTCAAGGGCGAGGCGGCGATCGTCGTACCCGAGCATTTCGAACGCGAGCTGCCGTTCACGAGCCCGCAGGTCCGCGAAGACATCCGCGACGGCCTGCTCCAGTCGTACGCCGCCGCGCGTGAGGCCGACCTGCCGGTCGCCTTCCTGCGCGAGCGGGACGGGCTTGCCGAGGGCGCCAGGCTCTATCTCGCACCGTCGACGAAGATCCTCACCGCACCCGGGCTCGATCGGCTGCGCCGGCTGGCAGAAGGCGGGGCGACCGTCTACCTCTCCTACTTCGCAGGCAGCACGAGCAGGCAGCGCGGCCCGTGGCTGACGTGGCTGGAGGACATCTTCGGCGTTTCGCACCGCCTGCGTTACGGGCTCGTCGATTCGATCGAGGACGAGCAGGTGACGTTCGAGTTCGTGGAGCCGCTCGGCGACATCCGACCGGGCACGGTTCTCGCGTTCCGCGTGAGCGGAACCGCGAGCGGCCGGGCCTTCCTTCCCGTGGAGACGGCCGGTGCCCGCGTCGTCGCCGTCGACGGGCACGGGCGTCCCGCCCTTCTACGCCACCGGCTCGGCGGCGGCTCCACGATCTTCTGCACGTATCCGCTGGAGCAGATGGCTGCGGGCTCGCCTCGGGTCAACCCGGAGGCGACGTGGCAGATCTACTCGGCGCTCGCCGAGGAGGCGGGCGTCGCGCGGCCGGTACGCGTCGAGGATCCGCGCGTGCTCACCGGCCTCCTCCGCGGCGGCGGCGGCGACACGATTGCCCTCTTTGTCAACTGGTGCGACGAGCCGGTGGAGAGCGTGCCCCTTCTTTCGGACGGGGTCGAGCTCGACGGCATCGACGGCCTCCTTGCGCTGGAGCCGTTCGCCGTCGCGGCGATCCCCTGCAGCGGCCCTGGCGGGCACGGTCAAGGCTCGGCCGTGCTGGCCGCCCTCGAAGGGAGTGATGCCCGAGCCTGAGCCGCAGTTCCCGGTCGTTTTCCCACGCAACAGGAGAGGTCAGGAGATATGAAGCGTGTTTGGAAACAGACGACTGTGGGCCTTGCGCTCGTGGCGCTGGCCGCAGTCGCCTTCACCGCCACCGGAGCCGGGGCGAGCCCGGCCGGGCAGCTGAGGCCGCTTGCGAGCTATCCGCGCGCGGACACCTTGATCACGAGCGGGACGCAGTGGGGCAACATCGCTGGTACGAACCCGTATGTCGGCAACTACGCGGCCGGCATGGTCGGGCTCGTCAACGAGACCCTGCTTCGTTTCGACCCGGTCAAGGGAACGTACATCAACTGGCTCGCGCAATCGGCCAGCTTCACGGGGCCGAAGCAGTACACGGTCGTCGTGAGGACGGGTATCAAGTGGGCGGACGGCAAGCCGTTCAAGGGCAGCGACGTCGCCTTCAACGTCAATCTGGGCCGCTTCAACACGGCGTTCTGGAACAACCTCTATGCGAACCTGAAGCAGCCGATCGTCGTCAAGGGCAATACGGTGGTGTTCAACTTCAAGGGGACGCCGAACTACGTGCAGTGGCAGAACCTGATGTGGAACCTGCCGATGATCAGCCCCTCGCAGGCGAAGGACTCGATCACCAACGCGGCGAGCCTGACGACCTACAGCCCGGGCAACCCGATCGGGACGGGCCCGTATCAGATGGACTCGAAGGGCTATGACCCGACGACGAGAGTCGTGTGGGTGAAGAAGGCGCACTGGTGGGCATCCGACCTGGGTATCTCCCCGTCGCCGGCCCCGAAGTACATCATCGACCTCGTCAACACGAGCAACACGAACGCCCTCTCGGGTGTCCTGTCCGGCATCGAGGACCTGAACAACAACTACCTGCCGGGTGTGAACACGCTCGTCGACCAGGGCAAGGTGAGCACGTACTTCGCCAAGGCGCCGTACATGCTGTCGGCGAACACGGCCTGGCTCGAGCCGAACACGACGGTCAAGCCGCTGAACGACCCGGTGTTCCGCCGCGCGTTGGCGGAAGCGATCAACGTCAACCAGATCGTCACGCAGGACTACCAGAACCTCGTCCTGCCGGCGAGCCCGACGGGCCTGCTGCCGACCTGGAGCAAGTACGTCGACACGAGCTCGGTGGCGGCGAACGGGTTCAAGTACGACCCGTCCGACGCCGCGGCGCTGCTGACGAAGGCCGGCTATCCGAAGGACAGCTCCGGCATGTTCGAGAACAAGGACGGCTCGAAGATCAACCTCGATCTCTCCGTCCCGCAGGGC
>Ga0335077_10006230_pt1 | contig 14729 bp, 14 predicted proteins | sample Lox_Sample_31_FD_207151 | JGI IMG/M metagenome (GOLD analysis project Ga0335077, IMG submission 207151) | Soil microbial communities from Loxahatchee National Wildlife Refuge, Florida, United States - Lox_Sample_3.1 | ecosystem: Environmental > Terrestrial > Soil > Wetlands | place: USA... | reverse complement strand
AATTCATTTCTTCCGCGTATCTCGACAAAAGGGACGGGCATGCCTTGTTTTATCGCGTAGTCGTATTGTTCCTCCTTGGAAGCTTTTGCGAGTTTCCGGGTCGTCACAGAAGAGCTTCCAAGAGGAGACATTTCAGTCATTCCCCAGGTATGAAGCACTTTTATTCCGTAACGTTCGTCAAAGGACTTAACCAAAAAACGAGGCAGTGCGGAACCGCCTACCACGATTGTGCGCAGGAAGAGTTTGTATTTATGCGGAGCCTCATCCAGTTTATTCAGGATGCTCATCATCACAGTGGGCACACCTCCGGTCATTGTCACTTTTTCACTTTCGAAAAGCTGAAGAAGACTTTCGGCATCCAGATAGGGACCGGGAAGCACTTGTGTTGACCCTACAAAAGTGCAGCAGAATGGGAAACCCCAGGCGCTGGCATGAAACATAGGAACGATAGGAAGCACCACATCCTGTTCAGTGATACCACCTCCACTGCAGCTCAGCAGGAAAGCAATCGAATGAAGCATCGTAGAACGATGCGAGTACAATATGCCTTTGGGTTTTCCTGTTGTTCCCGACGTATAGCACATGAAAGCAGCAGAATATTCATCTCCTTCGAAAGGTTCGAATAATGAATCATCACCACTGGCCACGACCTCTTCATAATTTAAATATTCTTTCGGCAGGGGTTCTTTGGTTTGCGGAATAACAATGACCCTTGAAATATTTATTGCGGATTTGAATTTTTCAAATAGGGGTAACAGCACCTGATCTACGATAATGATTTTGTCTTGTGCGTGGTTGACAATGTAAGCGAGTTCATCAGGACTGAAGCGGAGATTGAGCGGGTGTACGATTGCTCCCATACAGGGGATTGCAAAATAAGCTTCCAAATGTTGATAGTGGTTCCAGCTGAGCGTGGCTACCCGATCTCCCTCACGAATACCAAGCTGACGAAGGGTTACAGCGAGCTTTTTTGTACGCCTGGCAAAATCCTGGTAAGTGTAGCGATGAATACTTTTATCCGGAAGACGACTGATGATTTCATTTTTTCCAAACAGGGTTTCGGCCCTTCGCAAAATGGTGGGAAGGGTGAGTTGGTATTCCATCATTAAACCTCTCATGCGGCTGGTGAATTGTGCGAATGGTTGAATAATTTATTTGGTGAAAGATAATCAAAAATAATTTTAGTTAGAGTAGCTTAATCAATTGCAGTGACAATGATGTCCGTATGATTACCGCTAAAGTTTATGTCCCCGGATTAAAAATCTCACACGACAATTATTGCGGGCATTTAATTTTTTCTGTTCATCTGTCCGGGGCTTTTTTCAAATGCCATCAAAAACGCCACACCGGTAAAACCAATTGTTACAAAAACCCTTGTCAACTCAAGCCCCCTCTCAACGAACGGATCAGCCAGGGCGCGTGGAATGTGAAGGAGTATTAGCCAGAGGAAGATCATTATCCCCAGCAAACTCGCCACTATTCTTATTTTTATCCTGAAGATGATTGCTATGCCGGCTCCAATCAGCGCTGCTCCAGCAAAATAGGTCCAAAAAAATGGTTTCGGTATCCATGAAGGGACCATTGCTGAAACAAAATCAGTATAAACAAAATGGTCGATTCCATAAATGATCAACATGCTTGAAAAAAATATTCTGCCGAATGGAATGAGTTTTTCCAACCACCTGATTAGCCCGGTCGCGTGGTTGTGATCGGTCCGGAAGGATCCTGCTACGATAAAGGAACTGCCTGTGAAGGCCAGGTCCTCAACTGCCGGCGCCCATTCCAGTAATTGTTTCCCCTCCGGATCGAAAAAAATAAGATAAGGAGCGTATGCCAGTAAAAACAGGATTAGAAAGATGCCACCTGATATCAATGAAACTTCAAAACCTTTTTTGTTGATCAGATAAGCAACTCCGGAAAGTGTGAACGCGATTCCCCAGGGATAAGCTATCAACCGGTATATAATATTGGCGGAAAATTCGACAGGCAAAAAATTGGAATTAATATTTCCATAGGCCAATTGTTGTAGTCCCATTGCAATAATGCAAAGGCCATAAGCCTTTTGACTTAATCGCACAACAGTTTTGGTATTTTGATAGTCAGATGCGCACATCAAATAGAACTATTTGATCGAAGGTTTAAGATATTGCTGGTTTGGAGGATATTTTTTGGTGAATTTCCAAAGATCGTAACAATGTATTTGCCCAAGCCCTACTAAAGATAAACAGAATTACCGAAGCTGAGCATTTTAAAGAACTCTTGAAATCAGAGTACAGTGTGGAGTGATTATATTTTTGATTTCGGCTGATTGTACGCAAAATGTTATGATATTCGTATTTGATTCTGACGATGTCAAATGCAATTTTAACTTTAATTATTTGCCATGGGAGAATTTCCTGATACAACAAGATCCCAAAGTCAAGAGCATGCCCCCAACATTAATGCAAAAGGAAAAGAAGATAATACTTATGATGCGATCGTGATTGGTTCAGGTATTTCGGGAGGCTGGGCTGCAAAAGAACTTTGCGAAAAGGGATTGAAAACATTGGTGTTGGAGCGGGGACGTATGGTAGAGCATATTAAAGACTACATTACCGCCAATACTCCTCCCTGGGGATTGCCACACAGAGATCAACTGACAAAGAAATTTATTGATGAAAATCCGCAACTATGTAATGCGGGTGTAGTGTCGGAAGCTAATAAACATTTTTTTGTAAAAGATAAGGAACACCCTTACATAGAAGACAAACCTTTTACCTGGGTCCGCGGTTATCAGGTTGGAGGTAAGTCTTTGCTATGGGCACGCTGGACACAGCGCTGGAGTGATTTGGATTATGAGGCGAATGCGAAAGAGGGAATTGGAGTGGATTGGCCGATCCGCTACAAAGATATTGCCCCCTGGTATTCGTATGTAGAGAAATTTGTTGGTATCAGTGGAAACCGGGACGGGCTTTCACAGGTACCTGATGGAGAATACATGCCTCCAATGGAAATGAATTGTGTTGAAAAACATTTCAAGCAAAGTATCGAAAGCAATTATCCAGGAAGAAATCTGATCATATCAAGAACGGCTAATGTTACCCGTGAGATCAATGGGAGGGGCCCTTGTCAGTACAGGGATTTATGTAACAGGGGTTGTCCCTTTGGCGCCGCGTTCAGTTCAAATTCAGCTACACTCCCTGCCGCATCAAAGACGGGAAACCTCACCATTCATCCATTTGCAGTAGTCCATTCTGTTATTTTTGATGAGAAAAAAAATCGGGCTACAGGAGTTCGTGTGATAGATACCAATACAAAACAGCCCACGGAATATTTTGCTAAAATTATTTTTGTTAATGCCAGTACAATCAATACCGCGCTGATTCTTCTGAATTCTACATCATCACGTTTCCCGGATGGTTTGGGCAACGATAGTGGTGTGCTGGGTCACTATCTCATGGATCATAATTACCGCAGCAGGTTATCGGCCAGCTATGAAGGATTTCAGGACCAGTACTACTACGGTCGAAGACCAACAGGCGTATATATTCCCCGTTTCAGGAATTTTAAGAACGACAAACAAAAGAACTTTTTGCGCGGATATGCCTATGCTTGTGGCGGGTCACGTGAAAGAGCTGAAGCCTCCGGAAATAATGTTTCGATAGGTGTGGATCTTAAGAACATATCATCGGAACCGGGTTTATGGAGTTTTTGGATGACAGGCATGGGTGAATGTTTACCTAATTATGAAAACAAAATCACATTAAGCAAAGACAAAAAAGATGATTGGGGAATGCCGCTATTGCATATCAGTGCAAATTGGAATGAGAATGAAAATGAAATGACAAAGGATATCCTGATCCAGGGTGCGGAGATGCTGGGAAAAGCAGGCTTTAGAGATATCACGCATTTTGATAATGGAGCTCCGCTGGGATACGGAATTCATGAAATGGGAACAGCAAGAATGGGGAAAGACCCCAGGACTTCAATCCTGAATGCGTTCAACCAGATGCATGCAGTAAAAAATGTTTTTGTTTCTGATGGATCATGCATGACTTCGGGCGGTTGCCAAAATCCATCTGTCACTTACATGGCACTCACTGCAAGGGCTGCGGACCATGCAGTCAATGAATTGAAGAAAGGGAATATTTGAGACATAAAATTGAGCAGGCCGGGACCAATGACTTTGGAAGGGAGTAAACGGAATTCAGAAACTTTCAGGCACGATAAATGTGAAGATGCGAAAATGATTAATATCGTTGCATTATTTCCATATAAAATTTTTTTTGCCATGCTTGGTCCGATTATGGCTTGGAAGTTGTATATTATCATTGAAAAAAGTTCTGGCAAAGACGATCAAATAAGTGCCGGTGCTTTCATAAAAAATCAAAAAATCTTTTTATGATCAGGAAAAAGAAAAAAATATGGGGAGATCCGGAATACTCAGCAGGCGAAGATATTTATGCGAGAAATAAAAAGGTTGAACCAGGTGATGAGACTACAGAAACTCCGGAAGGCTTAGATGTACCCGGGGCGGAACTCGATGATAAGGATGAGGAAATCGGAGAAGAGGATGAAGAAAATAATTATTACAGCCTCGGAGGGGATGATCACAATGATCTGGACGAAAGAGAAGATGATGAAGGGGTTTAACTATAGACAAAAGGATAGGTTTATTATAAATAAAGCGCTCTCTGCATCCTTCCAACAAAGATTGGCAGGATTAATATTAATCGGGATAAATTCTTATTCTTTCTGTAAGCTCTCTTAACCAGAAAATCGCCGCCCGATATTCTGTCTGGTATACTCCTTAATACTTCCAATTCATTTTGTTTACAATTATTTATTATTTCCTCATTATTCGGGCAACAGTAGAGAGTGAACTTTGAAGAACCCATTAAGCGGATTGGATCATATAATTAATTTACTGACCCATTATGGATATATCGCCCTGTTTGCTTTGGCAATCATCGAAGGGCCGATGCTGGCAGTGATCGCTGGATTTCTTTGCTCCATGGGGTTTCTCAACCCTTTACTTGCATTGCCGATCATCGTGCTGGGCGATATAATAGGGGATTCTCTCTGCTATATGTTTGGCCGTTTTGGGCTTCCCCGTATTGTTAAAAGAATAGCCATATGGCTTGGCGTGAGCAGGGAAAAAATAAACATGGCCAAGACATATTTCAAAGCCAACCAAATCAAAACGATTTCTATCTCTAAAGTGATCCTGGGTATCGGACCGGCCGGTATTTATCTCGCAGGACAGGCTAAAGTGCCATACCAAAGGTTCATATTGATCTGCGTGACAACATCAGCCCTACAATACATCATTTATCTGTTCATCGGATTTCTTTTTGGAAATGCATATGCCCGAATCAATCAATACCTCAATGCATTTGCTTCCTTCACTATCGTTTTTTCTTTTGCCCTGATCCTGATTTTTTTTACTTCTTCTAAAATCAAAAAACTATGAGAATATTATTTGTTTCCGACACGTATTACCCACACCTGAATGGTGTTTATTATTTTGTTCGCAGGATCGCTCCTCTGCTAAAAAGAAACGGGCATGAAGTCATTGTTATAGCTCCTTCACAAAACCTGAATTTTACGAAGAATAAAATTGATGAAATAGATGTATACGGCATCCCTTCAATGCCTGCACTATACTATCCGAATATCCGCATTCCTTTTCCTGTTATGCTTCGCCGCAGGGTCAGGGATTTACTTCGTGAAATAAATCCTGATATCATCCATGTCCAGGATCATTTCCTGATAGCCGGCGTGGTTGTAAAACTGGCTAACCAATTAAATATCCCGGTAATCGGTACAAACCATTTTATGGCTGAGAACCTTACTTCACTTTTCAGGTTAAAAGCCTGGAATCAGGCCCTGGAAAAAATGATGTGGTCAATCTTTTCAAAAGTATACGACCAGTTGTCTGTCGTGACAGCTCCTTCAGAAACCGCTGCCAGCCTGATTCGTCATCGCCTGGGTGTAGATGTGGTTGCCGTGTCCAGCGGTATTGACCTCTCAGAATTTTCACCTGATGATGATCGTTATTATAGCATCAGGGAAAAATATTCCATTCCTGACAAACCGATTTTATTATATGTCGGTAGGATCGATCCGGAAAAACATATTGAAGACATCATCGAAGGAACAGCTTTGGCATTGAAAGAAAATGATTTTTGCCTGGTGATCGTGGGAAAGGGGATAAGAAAAACAAACCTTGAAAAACTTGCCTTTTACTTAGGCATTACAGACAGAGTTATCTTCACTGGTTTTGTACCTGATGAAGAACTGCCCTGTTTTTATCGGATCAGCCAATGCTTCATCATCGCCAGTACGGCTGAATTACTCAGCCTTTCGGCTTTACAGGCAATGGCATCGGCCTTGCCGATCATTGCTGCAAGTGCCGGAGCGCTCATTGAGCTTGTTCATGAAGGTGTAAATGGTTTTTTATTCAGACCGGGGGATACAGTAGGTATAGCTCAGTCTATTAATAAAGTAATTGGACAACCGCAGCTCAGGGCACAAATGAGTCAAAAGAGCCTTGAATACGTACAGAAGCACGACATACACAACATTGTTAGCCAGTTTGAAAAAATTTACCTGAACAATAAACTGAAAACAATGGAGACCGGTCCGAAGCGCCCCAAACGCGAAAAAGCAGATTGGGTTGTCAATAATCTGAAAACGGCATAAATGCCACTTGTATATCGACATAATTTCTGATTGCCACTCTTCATTTTTGTAAATATTTATCGGATCAACCTATTCTGATCAAATCATTAGGATGGGGTATTGCTACACGTTAGAATTAAACGCTGAAAATCATACTTATCCGCGAAGCTTCCCTGATGTAAAGGCAGGCTCTGCATATGATTAAAATCAAGTCGATTGTTTACTGAAATCATCAGCAGAGAATAGATGGCGGAATACTTTTACCACCTGAATAAACAACCTGTTATTAAATTCTTTAAGCTATGAATGAAGACATATCAAAAAATAATTTTAAACCCAGGGGCGCGATTGCGTTTTTTGCTTTTTTCCTGTTACTGGGATTGATAATATGGTTTAGTGTGTATTATCTCATGCTTCAACGGAATTAAAATAATTTTTATGTTCGATAAATCTGAAAAAGGGGCACTGATTGCGACCTGTCTGATAACTGCGCTTTTTATTTTTTCAATTTTGTATGCCAAAAATTCAAAACGGATTGATGTTCCTGAATGCCTTCCATACAATAAAACTTATGAAGAGCCCAAAGTGGTAAAGCTCGATACCAATTTATATCAGGTCTACGCAGTTGCCCAGATGTGGCAATTTCAGCCTTCACAAATCATTATACCTGCCGGAAGCACGGTTGATTTTTTTCTCACCTCAAAGGACGTCGTACATGGGTTCGATATTTATGAGAAAAATGTAAACCTGATGGCTATTTATGGAGGAATCAATAAAACCACGGTGAAGTTTAATGAGCCCGGAGTTTATAAAATTACCTGCCACGAATATTGCGGAATTGGTCATCATAATATGCAGGCAGAAATAATTGTGAACTATCCTTCTTCAAAATGATTAATTCAGATAAACAATTGAAATCAATATGCAACTGAGCAGATCCCTGAAGAATGTAATTTTAATCGAATTATTTCTTCCCATTACCTTACTCATTCTCGGCATTTATCATGGCCTGATGCAGACGATTTACCGGAGCGGAGCGATTCATCAAACAAGTGAAGTCCATCTTGATTATTACCAGGGACTCACTTTGCACGGAGTGATCAATGCCATTGTGCTTACCAGTTTTTTTGCTGTAGCATTCGGGCATGCTACAATTGCCTATTATCTGAAGAAAGAACCGAATAAAACAGTAAGCTGGCTTTCATTGTGGCTAATGGTGATTGGGACCTTACTTGCCGCCTGGGCTATGCTCTCTGGAAATGCTTCCGTATTGTACACTTTTTACCCGCCATTGAAGGCGCATCCGTTTTTTTACCTCGGCGCTGCTTTGCTGATAGTGGGATCCTGGGTTCCTTTATTCAATTGGGCCGCGATGTATGTAAAATGGCGAAAGGAAAATCCTGAAAAGAAAATGCCGCTTGCTGTGTTGGGAACACTGGTCAATTTCACAATATGGTTCGTGTGTACGCTCGCTGTAGCTTATGAAGTATTGGTGCTTTTGCTTCCATGGTCAATGGGATGGGTAAAGGATGTGAATGTTTCTTTATCAAGAACCTTATTCTGGTTCTTTGGCCACGCACTTGTTTATTTCTGGCTACTGCCTGCGTATATCATGTATTATACCATACTGCCGAAAGTGGCCGGCGGAAAATTGTATTCAGATTTGGCCGGAAGAGTTGCTTTTTTTCTTTTTCTTTTATTGTCAGTTCCTGTCGGCGTTCACCACCAGTTCAGCGAGCCCAATATTGAAAGAGGAACAAAATTTTTTCAGTCGATGTTAACTTTTGGAGTGGCGATGCCAAGCTTTATCACTGCTTTTACGATTGCAGCTTCGCTTGAGTATGCAGGCTGGAAACGTGGCAGCAAAGGACTCTTCGGGTGGATGAATAAATTGCCCTATCTCGACAAGAATAATTATCTCTTTGCCTACATGATATGCGGATTGATTCTTTTCATATTCGGCGGGCTGACCGGAATTGTCAATGCGTCTTATCAATTAAACAATGTGGTTCATAACACGGCATGGATGCCGGGACATTTTCATATGACAGTCGCAGGTCCCGTATTCCTTGCCATTCTTGGAATGAGCCTTTATCTTTTTTCAACGCTTCAGGGGAAAAAAATTTATCTGCCGCGCGTTAACGTAATCCTGCCCTATTTGTGGCTGATCGGTGTGCTGATTTTTTCTACCGGATTGATGTGGGGTGGATTAATTGGTGAACCAAGAAGAACCAATCTCGGCATGACTTACCTGAATCCTTCCAATTCACTGTATCATCCCCAATGGGTGCCAACAACTATGCTGGCCCTGGCTGGAGGAATCATCATGACACTTGCGGGTTTATTATATTTTATTGTGTTTTTTGGAACGGTGTTCAGTAAAAAATCAAATACACCTGTTCTTGAATTCCCGGAGAGTGAGTCTTATCATGAAGAAAAGCGGATTAAATTCTTTGACAGCTTCAAACCCTGGCTGGTTATGATGCTCGTCATTATTTTGATTGCTTATATACCGGCATTGATTGACGTAATGAAAAATGCGGGACCATCGGCTCCGACTTTTTTACCCGGCAATCCGACTCCCGGAGCAAAATAAATTTTTGAATCAATTCATGCGCGCCTTAAAAAAATCGATATGGCCTCTGACGGGTTTACTGATTGTTACACCCTTTTTTGTGTACGCTTTGGTGCAATGGTACCAGGCCAGATTCAGTAAACTGCCTGTTTTCGGGGACACCATGCTGACTGAAAACAGCCAGCTCCTACATCATAAAACGGATGGGTTTGAATTCAAAAACCAGGATGGAAAAATATTTTCTTCTATTGAATTGAAGGATAAAATTTTTGTAGTGAATTTTTTTTTCACGAGTTGCCCCACCGTATGCACGAACATGATGAAGCATATGAAAGAGGTTCAGGAAGAATTTGCAAATGACGGTCGTGTCGACTTTGTTTCATTCACCGTTGATCCCGAGCGTGATGATGTTGCACGATTAAAGTGGTATGCAGGGCAACATGATCTGAACCTGTCAAACTGGAATCTGTTAACGGGCGACAAACGGGAAATATATAAACTGGCAAGGAAAAGTTTTTATTTGACTGCTGCAGATGGAAACGGAGGGGAGAATGATTTTATACATAGCGATCAACTGGTACTGGTAGATACTCACAAGCAAATCCGCGGTTACTATAAAGGAACGGATGATGAATCCGTTGAACGATTAAAAAAAGATATAAAAAAACTGGAAAATGAAAAATAGAAAATTATTGATCCTGGTTTCGACAGTAGTTTTATCTAATGCCCTACGTGCAAACAGTGTGTCCATTGACGACGGTAAAACAATTTTCATGTCAAGGTGTGCAGCCTGCCACAATGTTAATGTAAAAGTGGTAGGCCCGGCCCTGGCAGGTGTAGGCGACAGACATAGCCTGAATTGGATTTTCAATTTTGTTCATTCTTCACAATCCCTGGTCAGGAAAAATGACAAGGAGGCTGTGACTTTGTTCAATGAATTCAACAATACGATCATGCCCGATCATTCAGACCTTTCTGATGATCAGATAAAAAGCATTCTTGCCTATATTAAATCGCAGGAGAAGAATACGACCGACAATACTGCTTCGTTTGCGAGACTGGAAAAACCAAAACCTGATTATATTCCTGTTTCCATCACTAATCTCAGTTTTTTTGGGCCTTATGTGTTGCTTGTTCTCTTACTGGCCGCATCCATGGTGGCTGCAGTCAGAGTAAAAGAATTGCAAAGAACAGTCAGTGCAGAGCAAAAGAAATAAGAACGAACGATTGACTACATTCTCCGTTAACATTATCAGAAAATAATCTGTGAATGCCATGCTCCCTGGTAAGAGGCGCAGTTATTCACTCCGTTCTGATTGCATCGACCGGATTTGATATTGCTGCCCGCATGGATTGGTAACTTACAGTCAATATTGTAACGAGGAAAATTAAAATTCCAGCAGCCGGGAAAATCCACCAGGACAATTCCGTTCTAAATGCATATTGTTGTAACCAATGATTCATGGCAAACCAACTGATGGGTGAGGCAATCAGGCAGGCGATCAGGCCAAGAACCAAAAAATCTTTTATGAGTAATACGAGAATGTCTGAAATACCTGCCCCGAGCACTTTTCGAATTCCAATCTCACCACTGCGCTGGGTCGTTAAAAAAGAGGTAAGGCTGAAAAGCCCCATGCAGGAAAGTAAAATAGCGATGACAGTAAAATATCCTGTCATCTTACCAAGGTTCTCCTGGCTCTGGTATTGTGTTTGAATGTCTTTGTCCAGGAAGCCGTATTCGAAAACCCGCTCAGGGAATATTTCATTCCATTGCTGACGGATGAACGAGATGGTTTCAGGGATATGATCTGCCTGGATACTGATTGCAAATTGATTAAAACGGGCCACATTTACGTCCACTATCAGCGGTTCCATAGGTTGATCAAGCGGGTTAAAAATAAAATCACGGACAACACCAATCACATGACCCTTCTTGCCATTTTTGGAATCTCCACGAATAATGTTTTTACCAATGGCATCCTGTGCGTTTTTCCAGTTAAATGTGCGCAGGGCCGATTCGCTGATGATAAAAGCCTGCAAATGATCGGTCCCCGTGGCTTTTGAAAAATCTCTTCCTGCAACAAGTGGTATTTGTAAAGCGGATAGAAAATTATAGTCTACCGAAATCCAGGGTACAAAAATATTGTCTTCATCCCTGTAGCCTTCAGGAATAACAAGCCCCTTTACGAATCCCTGCCCGGGCAGGGCCGATGCTGCAGTAGCGGCTTTGATCCTTGTATTTCGCATAAGCTTTTCCGTGAAAAGGTTCATTCGCTGGCGCATGGCGATATCTACTCCATAACCAATACTGGAGGATCCGCTGCCAAACAGGGGAACTGCGACAACCTGTTCTTTTTTAAAACCAAGAGGCTTATTGTGCAGGTACTGAACCTGCTTGTAAATGACAACAGATCCTGTAATCAGCAGAATGCAAATACAGAATTGCGTGACAAGCAGGGTTTTTCTCAGTAATTGTTTTGATCCTGTTTCACCGGATCTTCTTTTCATGGAAACCAAAGGCTGAAAACTGCTGATAAAAAAAGCCGGATAAATGCCAGCCAGGACACTACTGGAGAAAAATAGAAATACAAATACGGAAATACCTGACCAGTTGATCCATGAAAATCTTGGAATCTGCCTTCCCGTAAGATCGTTAAGCAGTGGAAGGGCTAAGTCGGTGAATGCAAGCGCTAACAAAAATGCCACCGTTCCTGTCAGCAGGTTTTCTCCTAAAAACTGGATGATGAGCTGTCTTTTACTCGCGCCCAGCACCTTGCGCATGCCGACCTCACGGGAACGGGTAGACGAGCGGGCTGTAGCCAGATTGATATAATTTACGCTGGCGATCAGAAGAACAAGCAGTGCAATGCCGGAAAAGATATAAATATAGATAATGCTTCCCGTACTCGGGTTGTCGGTGACGGAGGCCGAGTACAGGTGCAGATCTTTTAGCGGATCGATGGAAACGGAGTAAAGTTCTTTTGCACGTTTATCGCCGTAGCGCTGCACTAATTGATTGATGGCTGCATTCACCTGGCTGGGTTTCGCACCCTGTTTCAAGATTACATAGGTATAAGCGGGATTATAATTCCAATCTGTTTTCAGGTAGTCAGCTATTTCAGGTTTTTCCACTGAAAAAAGAGATTCAAATGAAATTAGGAAATCAAAATGTATGTCCGAATTAACCGGCATTTTCTTTACTACCGCGACTACCCGAACCAAAATTTTGTTGTCATACAGGAAGCTCTTTCCGACAGGATCTGCATCTCCAAAATATTTTTTAGCCATTTCATCAGTGAGTACAATGGAATTTGGAGAGGAAAGAGCAGAATCCCCCGGACCCTGAAGAAAAGAAACACTAAAAACACTGAAAAAATCATTGTCTGCAAAATAAACCTGTTGTTCCTGGAATTTTCTCGCAGACATTTTCTTATCCCCATCTTCTGCAACTTCCATTTGCCCGCTGCGCTGGTAAAGTCTTGAGACATGGCTAATCTGCGGAATATCTTTGGCAATTGCGGGACCAAGCACAATGGGAGTGGTGGCATCAGTATTCACCTGGCCCTGTACGTTAGTTACCCATTTCACCCGATAAATAGTTTCAAAATTTTTGTTGAAGCGGTTGTATGAGCGCTCATGTTGGATATAAATTACGATGAGCATACAGCAAGCCAGACCGATGGAAAGTCCAAGTATATTGACAAAAGCGGAGACTTTATCCTTCCATAGATTTCTTATTGCAACCCGGAAATAATTTTTAAACATGCAGTTGTTTTTAGAAATGATCAGACCTTAAGGCGCCTGTGATGGTGAGTCGGTCAGAGAAAGATCTAAGTAAACTTAGTGAGTTACTCCTTCTTTCGGCAACCGTTTGTCACAATAACCGATTGATTCAGAAGTAAAAACCATTTTACAAAAGTAATAGCTTTGAACGAAAGCTATCTTTCGTCAAATAATATTTCATTATTTAATGTGTGGAGATATTTCTACAATATAGATTGACCGGCTCAACCTTTCCTCATCTAAACCTCCTTCATCGCATTGATTGAATACAGTTATTTGACTGTTTTTTTTCTTCCAAAAATCTGAAAGAGGGGAGCCGGATGCCTGGGGCACCTGACATCTTTCAACTCCTGTTTTCGACCTGTATTGTTGTGCCTGGAATGAGAAGCAAAACATTCTATGCTGATAAGAATCAGCCCTAAAAAAAGAAACTTTTTCATTTTACTCATAATAAGTGCAGCATAAATATTGCCAAATAAATTCTGCTTTCTATTTGAGCACGGTTCCCCATTCCCATAATCCATATAAGATTTTTTTATCCGGAATATGTCCATTCCCTTTTAAAACCAATATGATTTGTCCACGATGATGCGCTTCATGTGCGAGCAAGTAGCCGAGAAAGGCTTCCGGATGAGGTTTGAATCCTTTTATTTTTCCTGTGGTAAATCCTCTTTCAAGTAATTCGACAATACCCTTTGCGCTTTTTTCAAGCTCTACTGATAACAGTTCCTTCATTATGGGTCTTTCTTTTTCAATTTTTTTCTGCGAATCTGCAATGTCAGGAGCTGCGACGTTTAGCCACATCAGGCGAACATTATGAATATGAGCAAACTGTTCCCCAACAGTTCTCCCTTTGTTTAGAGCTATATCAGAAAGATCATTTTCTTTAATGCTCTTCAAAAGCATTTCATTCATATGTTGGTTGATCAGCCAGGTTTCGATATGCGCTTTCATGTTTTAAGGCTTAGACAGTAAAGCTACTAATCGACTCTGGACAAATAACCCGATTTGTTTATTAGCGGCTGATTTTCTATTTCGCACCATATGAAAGTTGATGAATGGTGAATAGTTGGAATGTTTAAAGTTTATCCCGAAGGATTCCTTTCAGCATTGAACTTTGAACTTTACACTTTGAACATCGAACTTAGAACTTCAAATGCTCAATAGAATTCCTGCAGTACAAGTGAGTGACACAACGATGCTCAATAGTAGCAATCGGGTGGGCAAAAAAATAGAACTTACTCAATAGAAATGATCTGCCAGCAAGCCTTTTTCATCAGGCTGTTATTATTTCTTATATTAACTCTGGTTTAAAAGGGAAGAATGAAAAATAAGGCTTCAGAAAAATTTTTCAGGCGATTCCTCACCCTCGGGGATAATTTTTCGACGCTAAGAATCAGGGGTATTCGCATATACATGCTGGGCCAGGTCGTCAATCTGCTGGGTGATTGGATGCAGCAAACAGCACAGGCCTGGGTGGTATGGGAGTTGACTCATAAGGCCGCTGCTTTGGGAACTGTCGCTTTTTTATCCCAGATTCCTTATTTTATTTTTGGTCCATGGGTTGGAATTTTCGCCGACCGGTTTGACAGAAGAAAGATTTTGTTGATCACGCAGTTTCTTACCATGCTATTTGCATTCATTCTTGCCTTTCTCATTCAATCCGGTCACCTGCTGTTGATTCATGTTTATATCCTTGCTTTCTTAC
>Ga0335077_10006229_pt1 | contig 14729 bp, 8 predicted proteins | sample Lox_Sample_31_FD_207151 | JGI IMG/M metagenome (GOLD analysis project Ga0335077, IMG submission 207151) | Soil microbial communities from Loxahatchee National Wildlife Refuge, Florida, United States - Lox_Sample_3.1 | ecosystem: Environmental > Terrestrial > Soil > Wetlands | place: USA: Florida... | reverse complement strand
GCAGGTGATTTCCAGGATCGATTATGACTCGCCGGCGAGCCGCGCTGGTCTAAGCGATGGTGATGAAATCCTCGCGATCGGCGGCGAGCGCGTCACCAATCTGAACGATTCGCTTCGCGCGCGTAAACCCGGCGAACGGATAAAGATCCTAGTCGCGCGGGATGGGCGTATCCGGGAAATCGAAGTCGAGCTGGGCTCGAAGATGGAACGCAGCTTCAAGATCGAGCCTGCCGAGAATCCGACTCCGCTTCAATCATCGATACTGAAGGGGATCCTGAAGTAAACGCCGGGTGCGGTCACAAGACTCGCAGAAAGTTGATCAAGTCCTGTTTCTCCTGCTCGCTGAGGCCGATCCCGAAGCGGCGGTCGTAGAACTCGACGACTTCGCGCAGAGTTTGGGCGGACCCATTCGAAAAATAAGGCGCCCGCGCCGCGAGCGCGCGGAGTTGCTGAGGGACGATCGCGCCGGCATCCGCGCATTTCCCCGAAATCAGCGCCCGCCCGGGATCTTGCGTGTAGAACACTCGCCCCCATATCGGGTGCGCCGGAGCAGAGGCGTCGCAGGTGATCCGAAACAGCGGCAGATCGGGCGATGCTTTTTCGGGCGTGACGTTGGTTGTCCCGATGTCCAACCATTTTCTGGAGCCGGCGCTGTGGCAGCTCGCGCACGTGTACATAGTGCTCGCCGAAGCATCGCGAATCCGGAAGCGCCGCGTGAAGAACACCTCGCTTCCGCGCCCGGCCGACGCGCGAAATTCGCGCTGAGAGCCCAGGTTTCCCTCACCCGGTTGTTTCCGCCACGCGGCGAACGATAGAATGACGCGCTCAGCCGAGTCCTCGCCGAGAGATCCCGTTCCCCCGCCCGCCAGATTGTCGGTGCCGAGCAACGGCCCCTGCTTTTCCGTCACAAGGCCGCCGCGAACATCGGAATACTGCGCCGCGAAAACCTGCATCTCGAAATCCACGATCTGGCGAAGTTGCTGCGCGGTTGGCGGAGCGCCAGCCTGCTCGTGAGTAAGTGCGGCCTCAATGGCTTGCGCGCGCAGAGACGGCTCGCGCCCGTCCGCCATCAGGTTGTTTCCATCCTCGCCGTTGACGACGTATTTGAAATTTGCGGTGATTCGCGGCCGTCGAAAAACGGAGATGACCGGCGTGCCGCTCTTAAGGCCATAGGCCGCACTGAGATTGCATCCAGTCGGATCGCGAACGACCTCGATTCGAAACTCCGGCTTGATCGGCGCGCCATCGGCGTCCTTGGGCGGCCACGGCAACGCGATCCGGATCAGCCCGCGATCGAGCAGCAGCGAGTGCGATCTCGCCTCGCTCTGCGGAAGGCCTGGGCAGTTGGAGCCGTCGACAGCCGCAAATATGGGATCGCGGCCTTCTGTCGTACTCCAGCGCTCACGAAGAGTGGCCGTCGAGAGGCTCATACCGTCGGACGGCTGATGGCAGGTGATGCACGCGCGGCGATTGCTCCCGAGCGGTTCAAAAAAGGCATGCCCGTCGGTGTGGATCGCGCCGTTCTTGTTCAGGATGCTGACCTCGCCATCGGCATTCTCGTAGTTTTCCTGCCACGGGAACAAGACGCGCTGTGAGGCGTCCCACCACGTCGGACCGCCGCCATACAGCCCTCCGCTCTGCGCACTGAGGATCCCGCTCGCAACGGTCATCACGGCAACGGCAAGCCCGCATCGCGTAGTTTTCATCGCTTGCATGGACCGAAGGCGCTCCTTTCCTCATCTGCACTGGCCCGAGCCAGCTCGACGTACGTCCTTCCTCGATAATTACAACACAACGCGCGTCCAAGCGGAACCACTTCGGCGCTCACGCACCAACGCGGCTGTGGACAAATCTTCGATTCCCCTGGACAAGCGCAGACAAATGGTGTCATACTTTCACGAAGCACGCCTAGGGAGTGTACATTTATGAACTCACGTCGTCTCGTTCTTTTTGTCTTGCTGGCCTCCGCGGTATGGGCGCAGACTTTTCGCGGCGCACTGAATGGTTCCGTCGCCGACACCACCGGCGCGGCGATTCCGGGAGCTTCCGTCCGGCTGGATAATCCAGCCACGGGCACATCCAGAACCGTCACCACGACAACTGCGGGCGAGTATAATTTCCCGGATCTTCCAACTGGCATATACACGCTCACGGTTTCTGCGAACGGCTTCGCCACCAAGAAAGTCGAAAACATCACCATTGCCGTGACGAAGACCACCGCAATCAACGTGCAGTTGGGCATCGCTCAACAGCAGCAGACCGTGGAGGTTTCGGCAGCCGCGGCGAACCTGGATACCACTTCAAGCGATCTTTCCGCCGTCGTGAACGACCAGACCGTTCAGGACCTGCCGATCAACGGACGCGATTTCCGGCAGATGATCAAGCTCGCTCCCGGCGTCACGACCTCGGCGACCGCGCCGTCGGTCAACGGCACGCGCTTCTCTTCCAACAACTACCAGGTGGACGGCGCCGACAACAATGACGTGATGTACGGCTATACCGCGCAGAATCAGCCCGGCGTCGCGGGAATTCCCGGCGGCCTGCTCCCGGTGGACGCAGTCGATCAGTTCTCAGTGGAGACCAACGCCGGCGCCGACGTGGGCCGGAATGCGGGTTCCAACGTCAACATGGTGATCAAGTCCGGCACCAACCAATTTCACGGCACGGCGTATTTTTTCAATCGCAATGAGGATCTGGCCGAGCCTTCCCCGATTCTGAAACCGGGCAGCCGCCCGCAAGAGATCCGCAATAATCAGCCGGGATTTTCGTTCGGCGGTCCGATCCTGAAAAACAAGCTGTTCTTTTTCATGGCCGGAGAGATTCAGCTCGCCATCGCGGGCGAATCCGTGGAGGACACGGTGCCTTCGGCTGCCTGGGTCACTGCCGGGGAAGCCGAACTCGCCAAGTACAACGTTCCCGTAAATCCGGTGTCGCTGAATCTGCTCAACATTTGGCAGACCGCTGAGCCGACAGGCGTATTCGGTTCCGCACCGGCGGGGGTGAACAATTACCTGGCGAATGCCTTGGATACGTACAACAGCTTCAACGGATTGGGCAAGATCGATTACCACATCAACGAGAAGCACACCTTATCGATCCATTATTTCGGAACCGGCGGAACGCAGGTCGCCGACGTTGGATCGCACCTCAAGGATTTCTTCCAGACCGCGCCGATGCACGTACACAACGTCTCCGTCGTCGAGAACTGGATTGTGTCGCCGCAGATCGTCAACCAGATCCTGTTCGCCGTGAATTATTTTTCGCAGACCTTCCAGGACGACAATATAGGTTTCAACGCCGCGGCCCTGGGACTGAATACCGGCTCCACGATCATTGGCTCCCCGACCATGACGATTGACGGTTTCGATTATGTCGGCGCGACGCAGCCCGCCGGCCGCACCGACACCACCGGCCACGTCACCGACAATCTCTCCTACAACGTCGGAAAACATCAGTTCAGATTCGGCGGCGAATATCGCCGCGCGCAGCTCGATGTGGCGTACTTCAACAATCCTCGCGGCACCTTCAGTTTCGACGGGTCGCGCGGACCCTGGGCCAACGATACGACCCTCCCTGCCAGTTTGGCCCCGGACATTGAATCGATGGCAGACTTCCTCGCCGGCGAGCCCACCAATGCGAGCGGCGCCACCATCCAGCGTGGATTGCCGGAACCGATTTGGCAGCAGAATACCGCCGACTGGTGGGCGCAGGATAACTTCCAGGTGCTGCCGCAGCTCAATATCAACTTCGGCGTCCGCTATGACTACATCGGCGTAATTAACGACAGCGCGAACAACCTTGCGAATTTCATTCCGGGCCAGGGATTTGTCACGGGCCAGCAGCTCTATCAGAAGAATCCACACGATTTCGCGCCGCGCTTCGGTTTTTCCTATGCGCCGAAATGGGCTTCCCGGTTCGTCATCCGCGGCGGCACCGGGCTATTTTATGATGTGACACCGGTCGCCGCGATTGCCTTCGAAGGGTCATCAAACGGTGCTTCAAATGGCGTCGCCTACAACCCTGGCGGCCCTAGTCCGGTATATTCGCTGACAGCGCAAAATGTGGTCTTCCAGCCGGGCGTACCCGTATTCGGAACCGCGGTCGCCACGCCGCCGTTCGGCGCGTTCTCTGTTAATCCGCAATTTAAGACGCCGTACACGCTGAATTACGACCTGAATATCCAGACGAAACTCACCAACTCGACGCTGTTGCAGACTGGATACGTTGGAAATTTCAGCCGGCACCTGGAGACCGTTCTGGATATCAACCAGCCCATCAATGGCGTCCGACCGTTCGCCGCGGAATATCCGACACTCGCCGCCATCAACCAACTGAATACCAACGGCGATTCCAACTACAACTCGCTTCAGGTCTCCTTGAAACAGAACCTTTGGAGAGGATTCGCGGCCAACGTCAATTACACCTGGAGCCATGCGATCGACGACGCTTCCAGCTACACCACTCCCATGGACAGCTATAATCTGGCGCTCGACAGGGCCAACAGCACCTTCGACGATCGCCATATCATGACCGGGTTCGTCAGTTATGACCTTCCGCAGTTGGGGCACTTCGCTCCGCGGCTGACCAAGGGGTGGGTGCTTAATGCTTTGATGACCTACACCACCGGGCTGCCGATCAATATCACCACTGGCAGGAACACCGATGGAACCGGAGAAAACAAGGATCGCGTGAACCTGGTTCCCGGCGTCGACCCGTATGCCGGGTATGCGGCTGTTTCCGGATCGCAGTCTCTTCGGTACTTGAACAAAGCAGCCTTCGCTGTGCCAGCGACCGGCACCTACGGTGACCTCGGACGCGACGCGCTCTATGGTCCCGGATTTGGCGCCCTCGATTTTTCGGTCTTCAAGCGCACCCCCATTACCGAACGCATCAACACCGAGCTGCGCGCCGAGATTTTCAACATTTTGAACGAAAACAATTGGCGCTCCCCCGGCACATCGCTCTCCAGCGGTTCTTTCGGTTTGTTGACGCAGACCCTCAACGGTTCCGGGAGTCCCGGCCTGGGCTTCGGCGAGCCGCGCAACGTTCAGCTTGCGCTGAAAATCATTTTCTAAGGTCGAACGGACCCTGCGGGTCGGAAAATCGTTACCGCTCGCCTCCACGGTGCGTGTGATTTGAGTACCTATGGCCGCAAACTCCCGCCTGGGATATGATAAGCAGTTCCGTTGAGAACTCCACGGTGCCGGTTCGGCTGTGGGACTGCCGGCCGGCGAACAGGGGAAATGCATGATCAAAGGACAAATCATCACTGCCGCCGGTTTCCTGGTGCTGCTCACTCCAGGCGTAACCCTGGCGCAATCGGACGATACCGCGCTCATCGCCAAAGCGCGGGCCATTCACGACCGCGTCCTCAAGCTCGACACGCATAACGATATCGACCCCGCCAACTTCACGCCTTCCTGTAACTACACCATGCGCCTCACGACGCAGGTCAACCTGCCCAAGATGATCGAAGGCGGCATGGATGTGTCGTTCATGATCGTCTACGTCGGCCAGGGCCCGCTGACCCCGGAAGGTTACGACAACGCCTACCGGCAGGCGATCGCGAAATTCGACGCCGTCCATCGATTGACGGAACAGATCGCGCCGGATCAGATCGGACTGGCGCTGACGCCTGCCGACGTGCTCGCGCTGCACAGGAAACATCTTCGGATCGCGGTGATCGGGATCGAGAACGGCTATCCGATCGGGACCGATATCCGTCGCGTGAAGGAGTTTTACGATCGCGGCGGCCGATACATGTCGCTCGCCCATAACGGCGCCAGCCAGCTCGCCGATTCGAATACCGGAGAAACGCAGGGCTACCTTTACAATAACGGCCTCTCGCCGCTCGGCCGGCAGGTGATCGCCGAGATGAACCGCCTGGGCATGATGGTCGATCTGTCGCATCCCTCCAAAGGCGCGAACATGGAGGCCATGCGCCTTTCCAAAGCTCCGGTGATTGCGTCGCATTCCGACGTGCGCGCGCTCACCGACGTCAGCCGGAATATGGATGACGAGCAATTGCTGGCTTTGAAGAAGAACGGCGGCGTGATTCAAATCAACGCTGTGTCGTCGTTCCTCCAGACGGATTCGAAAGAACGCGTTGCCGCGCTCGCCAAGCTGCGCGAGGATTTTGGGATTTCGGCCGGAGGCGGACGCGGTGGCCGCGGCCGCGGGCGCGGTCGCGGCGCGGACGCGGCGAATTCCTCGCGCCCGTGTCCGGTTGAGAGCACCGGCTCATCTGAACAGCAACGTCGCGAGGGCGGCGGCCGGGGACGGGGAAACGCGGCGCTCGATGTGCTCTCGCCCGAACGCCGCGGCGAATACCAGAAGCAGCTCGCTGAAATCGACGCGAAGTTTCCCCCCGCGCCGCGCGCGACCGTCAAAGATCTGGTCAATCACATCGATTACGCCGTAAAGCTCATCGGAATCGATCACGTGGGGATTGCATCGGACTTCGACGGCGGCGGCGGCATTGACGGATGGAACAGCACGGCGGAAGCCTTCAATGTGACGCTCGAGCTAGTCCGCCGCGGTTACACGGAAGAACAGATCGGAAAGCTGTGGAGCGGGAACCTTCTTCGAGTCTGGGGCGAAGTAGAGCAGGTCGCGCAGAAATTGCAGAAGCAACAGCGCTAAAAACCGCAAGTCAGACGGCAGGGAACAATTCGACCCGCCGCCGCGTAGTATCGAAGTACGATGCGAAACTTTCGATACGGCGCGCGAATCCTGTTCCAACACCCCGCCTTTTCGATCGGCGCGGTGCTGGTCCTGAGCCTCGGCATCGGCGGCAGCACGGCAATCTTCAGCCTCCTCAACACCATGTTTTTCAAGCCGCTGCTCGTCCGCGACCCCGCTCAACTTGTGGGCGTCTACAGCCGCGACACGCAAAAACCCGATTCCTATCGCGCGTTTTCCTATCCCAATTACGCCGACCTGCGCGCGCAGAATACCGTCTTCAGCCGCCTGATGGCGCATGACCTGGTGACCGTCGGGATCACCGAAGGCGAAACCACTCGTCGCAGCCTCATCGAAATCGTTTCCTCGAATTACTTCGCCACGCTCGGCGTCCCACTGGCCATGGGCCGCGCCTTTAACGAGGCCGAAGAGCGCCCGGGAAGCGGAATTCCGGTCGTGGTCGTCAGCGATCTTTATTGGGAAAAGCACGGCTCCGATCCCGCGCTCATCGGCAAAACGGTCGAAATTAATCGCAAAGCCTACACCATCGTCGGCATTGCGCCGCGCGGATTCACCGGCTACACCGCGTTGCTGAGTCCCGAACTTTATCTCCCGCTCGGCGTCCATGATTCGGTCGCGAACGATTTCGGAGGCGCGGTGCGGCCGCTCGCTGCGCGCGACGGCTCCGCGCTCCTGGTGGTCGGCCGTCTGAAACCCGGCGTCACGCCGAAGCAGGCGGATTCGGTTCTCGCTGTCGTCGCTGCGCGCCTGGCGGCCGCCTTCCCCGCCGAAAACAAGAATCAGACCTTCATCGTTCACTCGCTTTCGCGCCTGAGCATGGGCACCGCGCCGTCGAGCGACACCGAGCTTTCGATTCCATCGTTGCTTCTGCTCACTATGGCCGGGATCGTCCTGTTGATCGCCTCGCTCAACGTCGCGAGCATGATGCTTGCGCGCGGAACGGCGCGGCGGCGCGAGATCGGGATTCGCATGGCGCTCGGCGCACGGCGCTCGACTATCGCGCGGCAGCTTTTTTCCGAAGCCCTGGTGCTCTCGGGTATCGGCGCCATTGGCGGAATCGGAATCGCGTTTCTCGGCGCGATGCTGGTGATGCATTCGATGCAATCGGCGCTCGCGCGAATCGTGCCGTTCGATCTGGTGCTTAACGCCTCGCCCGATCTGCGCGTCGCCGTGGCGGCCGCTGCTTTCTGCGTTCTCAGCGCGTTGATTTTCGGCCTTGGCCCGGCGCGCAGCCTCTCGCAGATCGATATCGTGACCGATATCAAGGATGGCGAGCTGCGCGATCGCGTGCGCTCGAAAATTTTTTCGCGCGGCGGCGTGCTGGTCGGGGGGCAGATCGCGCTCTCTTTCGTGCTGCTCACCGCCGCTGGATTGTTCCTGCGCAGTTCCCTCCGCGCGGCGCACGTCGAACCCGGATTTCGCATCGATCACCAGATCCTCGCCGAGCTCGATCCCAGCCTCGCCGGTTACAACGAAACGCGCGGGCGCGAGTTTTACCGCGCGTTGCTTACCCGCCTGCGCGCGACGCCCGGCGTTCGATTCGCGAGCCTAGCCGCGACCGTCCCGTTCGGCACCATGAACCTGGGCTACGCGGTTCGCCGCGCCGATGCGCCCGCGGCCACGCCGGCGCTCAGTTGCACCGGGAACATTGTGAGCGACGATTATTTCACCACGCTCGGAATTCCCATGCTGCGCGGGCGTGAATTTCGCGAAAACGAACCCAATCCCGTTGCGATCATCGACCAAACAGCCGCGCGCCGCCTGTTTCCCGCCGGCGACGCCATCGGACAGCGCGTTCGCCTTTCCGAAGAAAAGCCGCCCAAGGAAGTCGAGATCGTCGGAATCGCGGGAAATACCGAAGAGAGCGTGATCGGCTTCGGCGGGCACAGCGGCCCAGTTGCGGATAACGGCCATCCGCACATTTACCTTCCCTTCGGCCGCGAATTTCAGAGCGACATGAACATTCATCTGGGCGCGGATGCGGGCGCGATCGACGCGATTCGCGCACAAATCCGCGCGATCGACGCGGCCACGCCAGTCCTCGCACTCACCACCATGCGCGATCACGTGGACGGCAGCTTCGATTTTTGGATCGTGCGCACCGCCGCTCAGATGTTCATCGTTTTCGGCATCACCGCGCTGCTGCTGGCGGCCGCGGGATTGTATGGCGTCTGCGCCTACACCGTCGCGCGGCGTACCCGCGAAATCGGAATTCGCATCGCGCTCGGCGCACGGCCGGCCGACGCCCGGCGCATGATTCTCGCGGAGGGTCTCCGACTCACGCTGCTTGGCGCCGCGGCCGGGCTTGTGTTGTCGCTCGGCGCAGGAACACTGCTCGCTTCAATCCTCTACAAGGTCAGCGGACGCGACCCGCTGGTGCTCGCTTGCGCCGCGATGGTCCTCATTCTCGTTTCCACCTTCGCCTGCTGGCTCCCCGCGCTGCGCGCGTCGCGCGTGGACCCGATCATCGCCCTCCGCCAGGAGTAGTCACGCCTCGATTATTCCCTCACCGCGATGCCGATAAAGCGCGGCGAGCCGAGCGCGTAGGTCGAGCGGTCGAGATCGCCAAACGCTTCGATCAGCTCCAGACCGTTGCGCACAAGCATGCGGCGCAGTTCGGCCGCCGAATGCACCCACTGATGGATCGGCTTCACCTCGCGCCGATCGCCGCGAGTGAACGTGTAAGTGATATCCATGCGGCTGTCGAGCGCGTCGTAGCTGGTGCGGCTATGAAAATCGAGATCGCCGAGACGCAGGCGCCGTTCAGGCTGGAATGTGGGCAGAATCGACTCAGCGATCATTCCGCTTTCGAGCACGAATCGTCCGCCCGGCTTGAGCGCGCGCGAAACCGCGCAGACAAACTGCTCGCACCCGTCGCGATCGAAATAGCCGAAGCTGTTGCCCCAGCAATACACGCCGTCGAACGGTCCGGCCGGCAGACATCGCATATCCGCGTGAATAAATTCGATATAGGGCCCGTTGCGCCGGGCTTCATCAAGAAAGACGGCCGAGATGTCGACGCCGGTCATGCGAACTCCGCGCCGCGCGAGCACGATCGCATGCCGCCCGTTGCCGCAGGGAACGTCGAGCGCGCGCATTCCCGCTCGAAGCTGCAAAGCATCGAACAGAAACTCGGCTTCTCTCTCGGTCTGTTCGGGCGTAACGGCACTGCGCCACATATCCAGCGCAAGACCATCGAAAAATGTTTCAAACCAGGTGGGATTCAATTTTGCTCTCCTTGAAGACACTTCAAAGAAGACACTTCAAACGTCAGGTTTTACGGCCGCAAATTGGAGAGCTAGCCGACGGCGGTCAGAGGCGTTTCCCGGTTACGATTCTACTCGACCGTGACGCTTTTCGCCAGGTTGCGCGGCTGGTCGACATCACATCCTCGCCTGACGGCAATGTGATACGCGAGAAGCTGCAGCGGGACCACTTCGAGAATCGGCAGCAGCAGGTCGTGCGTGACGCCGATGGGAATCACGTGGTCCGCGACTTTCGAAACCTCGCGGTCGCCTTCGGAAACCAGCGCCACCACGACGCCTTCGCGCGCCTTCACTTCCTGAATATTCGAAAGCGTCTTTTCGTACAGCAGCCGGCTCATCTCATCGCTGGGATCGTGCGCTGCCAGCACCACCGTAGGCAGGTTTTCATCGATCAGCGCGTTAGGACCATGCTTCATTTCGCCCGCCGGATAGCCTTCGGCGTGAATGTAAGAAATTTCTTTGAGCTTCAGCGCGCCTTCAAGCGCAATCGGAAAATGCACGCCGCGCCCGAGATACAGAAAATCGTGCGCCCGGAACAGGACCTTGGTCAGCTCCTCGTAAATCGACTCGCGCCGCAAAATGTCCTCGAGCTGCCCCGGCACATGCAGAAGTTTTTCCACAAGGCAGCGCGAGGTCGCATCATCCAACACCTCGCGCGCCTGCCCCAGATGCATGGCCAGCAGGAACAGGGCCGTGAGCTGGCCCGTGAACGCCTTGGTCGACGCGACGCCGATTTCGGGACCCGCGTGCGTGATGATGGTGCCCGCGGCCTCGCGCGTGATCATCGATCCGACCACGTTGCAGATGGCCAGCGTCTTCGATCCTTTCTGCTTGGCTTCGCGCTGCGCGGCGAGCGTGTCGGCGGTTTCCCCGGATTGCGAAATGACCACCGTGAGCGTATCTTTTCCCACCAGCGGATCGCGATAACGAAATTCGCTGCCGTAATCGACCTCCACGGGCACGCGCGCAAGCCGCTCGATCATGAACTTTCCGGCCAGCGCGGCGTGCCAGCTCGTTCCGCACGCGACGATCCGAATCTGGCGGAATTCCTTGAACTCTCGCGGCGAAATATCCATCTCATCCAGGAAAATACGCCCCGATTCCTGGCCCACCCGGCCCAGAGTCGTGTCGCGGACCGCGCGCGGCTGCTCAAAAATTTCCTTGAGCATGAAATGCTTGTAGCCGCCCTTTTCGGCCATGATCGGGTCCCACAAAATGTGCGAAACCTGGCGCTTCACGGGACGGCCGTTGAAATCGGTCAGATGCACGCCGCCCTCGGTGAGCACCGCGATATCGCCGTCGGCCAGGAAAAACATATCGCGCGTGTGGCTGAGAATCGCCGGAACATCGGAGGCGACAAAATATTCGCCGTCGCCCAACCCCACCACGACAGGAGGTCCTTGCCGCGCGGCGACAATTTTTTTCGGGTCCTTGCGCGAGATCACGCTCAGCGCGAACACGCCGCGAAGCTGGCGCACGGTGTCGCGCACGGCATTTTCGAGGTTCCCGTCGAAATATTTTTCCACCAGGTGCGCGATCACTTCCGTGTCGGTTTCGGTGACGAACTTGTGGCCTTCGTTGATGAGCTGGCGCTTGAGTTCCAGATAATTTTCGACGATGCCGTTATGCACCACCACCACGTCGCCATGGCAGTCGCGATGCGGATGAGCGTTCTCTTCGGTCGGCCGTCCATGCGTCGCCCAGCGCGTGTGGCCGATCCCGTAATCGCCCTCAATGGGATTCAGCCGCAGCGCGTCTTCCAGGTTGCGCAGCTTGCCCTGCGCGCGGCGCACGGCCAGATGACCACCGTCTTCCAGAACAGCGACACCCGCCGAATCGTAGCCCCGGTATTCCAGCCGCTTCAGGCCATCCAGAATAATAGGGACCGCCTTACGCGGTCCGATGTAACCGACGATTCCGCACATAATCCCCCCGGCTCACTCCAGAAATTCGACCTTATAATCTTCAATCACCGGATTGGCAAGCACGTCGCGCGCGATCTGTTCCATCTCGCTCGCCGCCTGTTTGCGATTGGCTCCCGGGTCGATTTCCACGTCGAAAAATTTTCCCTGCCGCACGTCGGCGATGGACTTGTGCCCCAGCCCGTTGAGGGCGTTACGAATGGTCTGACCTTGAGGATCGAGCACGGTGCTCTTGAACGAGACGTACACGCGAGCCTTCATCCGATCATTGTAGCAGTCGCAGCATCGCCCCCTGGCGAGACGCGCCCGCGAGGCGCTCATCTACAGTAGAATGGCTTCGGAGGTCCCATGCTCACTCGCCGAGGATTCGCCGGTGTGGCCATTGCCGCCGGATTTTCTGAATTTGCCTTCGCACAGCGCGCCAATGTGGCCGGCGCCGCGCCCAAAAATACGGTGTGGCTCAACGCCAACGAGTTTCCCGACGGACCGCCGGAAGCCGCCATCCAGGCGATGTCGCGCGTGATCGGAGAATCCAATCGCTATCACTATCGCGAATTCGAGAGCTTCTACAAATCCATCGGCGCGATCGAAAAGCTGGACGCGGAACAGGTGATCGTGGGCTCCGGCTCGAGCGAAGTGCTGCACTCGGCCGTGGACGTGTTCACTTCTGCCACCCGCCCGTTCATCACCTGCTGGCCGACTTTCGAAGCCGGTCCCGAGTTGGCCGCGGCCGAAGGACACCCAGTGGTCAAGCTGCCGCTCAGTTCCACCTACGCCTCGGACGTGAAGAAGCTCGTCGCCGAAGCCGAAAAAGCCGGCGGCGGGATGATCTACATCTGCAATCCCAACAACCCGACCGCGGCCGTCACCAGCAAGGAAGATCTCGCCTGGACGGTCGACAATCTGCCAGCCAACACCATCCTGCTGGTGGATGAAGCGTACTTCCATTTCAATACGTCGCCCGAAACAGAAAGCGCCATGAAGTACGTGCACCAGGGCAAGAACGTGCTCGTGATGCGCACCTTCTCGAAGATCTACGGCATGGCCGGACTGCGCTGCGGCTACGTGGCGGGCCGGCCGGACCTGATCGCGAAACTGGTACCGTATCGCAACAACGTGATCAGCATCGTGGCGGTGCGGGCGGTGCTCGCCGCGCTGGATCTGGGCGACAAGATGATCGTCGAACGGCGCGAGAAAATCGCGCGCACCCGCGCCGAAACCTGCGCGTGGCTCAAGCAGAAAAAGATCAACTACATCGATCCCCAGGCGAACTTCATGATGGTTGACGCCGGGCGCGACATCAAGCAGATGGGTCCCTCGCTGCTCGCAAAAGGCGTCGCGATCGGGCGGCCGTTCCCGCCGTATAACAACATGATGCGCGTCACCGTCGGCAGCGACGCGGAAATGTCGAAATTCCGCTCGGCGCTCAGCGAAGTATTGAAGGTCTGAAACGCGGCGAGGGAATCGCACGCCCTGTCCATTTCGTAGGACAATCTTTGCATGCGCTCCCGTTCCTGCTTCCTTCTCTTCGCCGCCTGTTTCACCCTAGTCGCGCAACCGATTGATTCGAGCCTGTATCGCGCCATGCGCTGGCGCCAGATCGGACCCTTCCGCGCCGGCCGAGCGACCGCGGTCACCGGCATCGCAGGAAATCCCGCCGTCTACTACATGGGAACTCCCGGTGGCGGATTGTGGAAGACCGTTGACGGTGGACAGGTGTGGAAGCCCATCTCCGATTCCGTTCGGATTTCCTCCATCGGCGCTGTGGCCGTCGCCCCGTCCAATCCCGACATCGTCTACATGGGAACCGGCGACGTGAGCATGGTCGGCGGCTCGGTCAACATGGGCGACGGAGTCTACAAATCCCTCGACGCCGGCAAGACCTGGCAACACATCGGCCTCAATGAAACCGAGCACATCGGCAACCTGTGGATCGACCCGCACAATCCCGATATCGTGCTAGTGGCCGCCTTAGGCCGCACCTATTCGAAAAATCCGGAGCGCGGCGTTTTCAAAACCACCGACGGCGGCAAGACCTGGCGCAAGGTTCTATATAAGGATGACATCACCGGCGCCGTCGATTTGGTTTTCGCGCCGGAAAATCCGAAAATCGGCTACGCGGCGCTGTGGGAGCACTACACCGCGCCCGGAGTTCGCGCCGCCATCGAATCCTCCGGATTCGCGGGCGTCTATAAAACCACCGACGCGGGCGACACGTGGACGCATCTCACCGACGGTCTACCCACGGGACGGCTCGGCCGCATCGGCGTCGCCACGTCGGCCGACGGCGCAAAAGTCTTCGCGATCGTCGCCGGAGCAGGCGGATTCGGCGGCGGTGGCGGCGGTCGCGCCGCGGGAGGCCTATACCGATCCGACGACGCCGGCGCGCACTGGACGAAAATCACCCAGGATCCGCGCATTCAGGGCAGCGGTTATTTCAGCCGCGTGTTTCTCGATCCCAAAAATTCCGACATCGTCTACGTCGCGCAGACGTCGCTCTATCGCTCTACCGATGGCGGCCGCACCTTCGATTCCTATAAGGGCGCTCCCGGCGGCGACGACAATCACGCGCTGTGGATCGATCCCACCGATTCCAATCGCATGATGATGGCCAGCGATCAGGGAGGCACCATCAGCGTCGACGGCGGAAAAACGTGGAGCTCCTGGTACAACCAGCCCACCGGCCAGATCTATCATTTGTCCACCGACAATCGTTACCCCTACTGGATCTACGGCACGCAACAGGACAGCGGATCGGTGGGCACGCTGAGCCGCGGCGATTATGGCGAAATCACCTTCATGGATTGGGACCCGGTGGGCGGATATGAATTCGGCTACA
>Ga0335077_10006228_pt1 | contig 14730 bp, 13 predicted proteins | sample Lox_Sample_31_FD_207151 | JGI IMG/M metagenome (GOLD analysis project Ga0335077, IMG submission 207151) | Soil microbial communities from Loxahatchee National Wildlife Refuge, Florida, United States - Lox_Sample_3.1 | ecosystem: Environmental > Terrestrial > Soil > Wetlands | place: USA... | reverse complement strand
GAAAATGAGTGGTGCATCCGCTCCTCAAGTCAGCTGTTCACCGGCCATGGCCCTTACCCGCCGGGCCCTGGACGATGACGCAGACCTGGCATGATCTCCTCTTCGCGCACTGGCCCATCGCACCGGCAGCTTTGCGTTCCCGGGTGCCGCCGCAGCTTCCGCTCGATACGTTCGACGGACAGGGCTGGGTTGGAGTTGTGCCTTTCCATATGAGCAACATTCAATTCCGGGGAATGCCACTGCTCCCCGGCCTGTCGCGTTTTCCCGAACTCAACCTCCGCACCTACGTCACTCTGAACGGCAAGCCGGGCGTGTATTTCTTCAGCCTCGACGCCGCCAGCCGGATTGCAGTCTGGGCGGCGCGCAAGTTCTATCACCTGCCGTACTTCCATGCCCGAATGTCGGCAACCGTAGACGGCGCCTGGGTGAATTACGAATCCGCGCGAGCGAACGAGGAAGCGGAATTCCGCGGCCGCTACCGTCCCACATCGCCCATTGAGCTTCGTTCTGCGGGAAGTCTCGCGCACTGGCTCAGCGACCGCTACTGCCTCTACACCGTGAGCAACGGCGCCGTATTTCGCGCTGAGGTTCACCACCCGCAATGGCCGCTGCAAGACGCCGAGGCTGAAATCCAACTCAACAGCGTGGTCTCGGCGGCCGGCCTCTCGCTCCCGTCCACCTCGCCGCTGCTGCACTTCTCCCGCCGGCTGGAAGTTCTGGTGTGGCCTCTGCGGCGTGCCGCTTCACTCTGACCGGATTTTCTTGTCGGCACTTTGCTCTTCCCCTATGCTGGGCGGATGCCGCACAGCGTAGGAAATTTCCTGTTCGAGCTGCTGGCCATTTTCGTTGCGGCGAAAGTGCTGGGAGAAATCTTCGAGCGCCTGCGCATGCCCGGCGTGCTCGGTGAACTTCTGGCGGGGGTGGCTCTCGGGCCTTATGCACTCGCCTGGATCCATCCCAGCGACACGCTGCACTCCATCGCGGAAGTCGGCGTGATCTTCGTGCTTTTCAGCGCCGGCCTGGAAACCAGCGCTGGCGAACTGATCCATGTTGGCCGCAAAGCTCTGACGGTTGGCCTGGCCGGAGTGGCTGTGCCCTTCGTCCTCGGGTTCGCCTACATGAAATGGCGAGGCGACGAATCCACCGAAGCGGTTTTTGTCGGCGCCGCCATGGTTGCCACCAGCGTGGGCATTACCGCCCGCGTGCTCGGCGATCTGGGGCTTCTGTCCACCTGGGCAGCCAGGATTATTCTGGGCGCAGCGGTATTCGACGACATCCTGGGAATGTTGCTGCTGGCGATCGTAGCCGGAATCGCCTCCGGAGCCGGCCTGGAGTGGATCCACCTCGGAGTGCTCACCGTCGAGGCAACGGCATTCGCCTTGTTCATGGTTTTCGTTGCCCCCCACCTGGTTCGCCGCATTCACCCCAGAGTGCAACGTCTGTCCACCCAAAACGCCTCCCTCATTCTGGTGCTTTCTATCTGCCTGTTCCTTTCGTGGCTCTCAACCGCCATCGGGATGGCCGCTATCATCGGCGCGTTTTTTGCGGGCTTGATGTTCGCCGACTACGCCCCGCAGTGGAACCTGCTGCCCCGGGTGGGAGGCATTACTGAGTTTCTGGCGCCATATTTCTTCTTTTCTATCGGCTCCCAGCTCAACCTGCGATTGTTCACCCCCGGCGTTCTTGTTGCGGCCATGGTGATTTCGTTGTTGGCGGTGGTCTCGAAGCTGCTCGGCTGTGGCCTGCCGCTGCTTCGCCAGGGATGGCCGGCAGTGTTGCGCGTGGGGGTGGGCATGATGCCGCGCGGAGAAGTCGCCTTGATTGTGGCCCTGGTCGGCCTGCGGTCCAACATCGTGACTCCATCTACTTACGCCATCGTCGTCTTCATGACGGCCGTGACCACATTTCTGGCTCCCCCGCTGTTGCGGTTCCTGTTCCGCCAGGAGGTGCGGCGGGCTACACCGAGCGCCGCATAAGCAGACGGCACGCGGCACGTGGCATGCGCCAGGCCGTCGTGCTTGGCACTCCCGGCGGAGGTTCGCGGCGTCCTGGGCGTTTTGAAGGTTTGCCTTTCAGAGCCAGGGAAGGGGAAAACCCCTGCACGATCGCCACTCGCATATAATTCACGGTTCCAAGGAGAAGATCGCAATGAACCTTTCCGGCCGCGCGGCGTTGGTGACCGGCGCTTCCCAGGGCATCGGAAGGGCCTGCGCACTGCGGCTCGCTAAAGACGGAGCTGCGGTAGCCGTGGCGGCGCGTAACCAGGAGAAACTGAACGTACTGGCAAATGAAATCACCGCAGCAGGCGGAAAGGCTGCAGCTTTTCCGGTGGACGTGGGCGACGAGGAGCGAGTCAAGGCTGTTCTCAAAGCCGCCATCGCCCAATTCGGAAAGATCGACATCCTGGTCAACAACGCCGGCATCACCCGCGACCAACTGGTGATGCGCATGAAACGCGCCGATTGGGACGCGGTTCTGAGCACCAACCTCACTTCTGCCTACCTGTGCATTCAGCAGGCGGTGCCTTCGATGCTCAAGCAGCGCTGGGGAAGGATCATCAACATCACCAGCGTCTTCGGCCAGATGGGCCAGGCAGGCCAGGCGAACTATGCCGCCTCGAAAGCGGGCCTCATTGGCCTGACCATGGCAATCGCCCGCGAAGTTGGCTCGCGCAGTATTACCTGCAACGCCGTCGCACCCGGTTTCATCGAAACGGCTATGACATCGGTCCTCTCAGACGAGTTCAAGCAGAACGCGGTGAAGATGATTCCGCTGGGACGCGTAGGCACGCCCGAAGATGTGGCCAACGCGGTGGCATTTCTGGCATCTGAGGAAGCGGCATATATCACCGGCCACGTCCTCAACGTGAACGGTGGGATGTTGATGGGATAGGAACGAACTGCAGAGGACACTGAGGACGCATAGTCATGGGAACGTTTCAGCCAGGACAAGACTCCCGAGCATCCTCTAGGGTGAACCGGCTTGTCTTCCGCCAGGCAGAATCCAACGAGCAAATTGCACAAGCGCGCGAGTTGTTTCTGGAGTATGCAAAATCTTTGGGCTTCAGCCTCTGCTTTCAGAGCTTCGACCACGAACTGGCGGGGCTGCCCGGCGACTACGCTCCACCCGACGGCCGCCTGTTGTTGGCTGAATTCGGCGCCGAACTGGCCGGATGTGCCGCCCTGCACAAACTGGAGGCGGGAATCTGCGAGATGAAGCGGCTATACTTGCGTCCGCAGTTCCGCGGCCGGGGGGTTGGGCGTGGGCTGGCAGAGGCAATCATTGCAGAGGCCCGCGCCATCGGCTACCGGCGGATGCGCCTGGATACGGTCGAGCCCGTCATGAAGGATGCGGTTGCGCTGTATCGCCGCCTGGGGTTTAAGGAAATTGCTTCCTACCGGCCGAATCCGATCGAAGGCGCAATGTACATGGAACTGGTGATGTAGGCGCGTCCCCTCGTGCAGGGGAGAGATGAAATCGCGGGTCGAACTCTGCGAACGGGACGCACGGTCGAGCCCGCTCGCGCCTACGCTGGCAGCCGGGCGACGACGTTAAGGAGTCATCATGAACAAAGCTCACCTGCTCGGGATCGTTCTGCTTCTTGCTCTGCCCTCATGGGCCTCCACTCCCAAGGATGTCTCCTACAAAAGCGGCGACGAAACCGTCAGTGCAGTGCTCTACACTCCCAGAGGCAAAGGTCCGTTTCCCGCACTCATTGTGATTCACGAGTGGTGGGGACTCAACGACTGGGTGAAGGAGCAGGCTCTAAAGCTTGCCGACGAGGGCTATGTTGCTCTGGCAGTTGACCTCTACCGCGGCAAAGTAGCCACGACTCCGGATCTGGCGCATGAACTGATGCGGGGCGTGCCTGACGACCGCTCGGCGCGCGACCTTCATGCCGCTTTCGAGTACCTGAAGTCGCAGCCCAACGTAAAGCCCGAGCGCATCGGCGCCATCGGATGGTGCATGGGCGGCGGCTATTCGCTCGATGTGGCGCTGCAGGAACCCACCCTGGCCGCGGATGTGATCAATTACGGACATCTCGCCACCGAGCCGGACGATCTCGGAAAGGTCAAGGCACCCATCCTGGGACTGTTCGGTGGCCAGGACCGCGGTATAACTCCCGATGATGTCAACAAGTTCGAAGCACAGATGAAGGGGTTGGGCAAGAGTGTCGACATCCACATCTACCCCAACGCCGGGCACGCCTTCGAAAACCCCAACAACGCCTCCGGATACCGCAAAGACGATGCTGCGGATGCCTGGAAGCGGACGGTCGCGTTTCTGGCGCAGACGTTGAAGAAGTAGCAAGCGGCTAAGAGCTAAGAGCTAAGAGCTGATAGCAAACTCCTAACTGCTTGCGAATCAAACATCAAGTTTTCATGTGCCTCAGCCCGCTTTAAGGAAAGAATTTCCTCTTGCCAGAAGGTACCAGAGTGGTTACTATGCACCCATCCTCCGGAGCCTCCGGGGGTGTTTTCCCCGAGAACTCAGTCGCTGAACGTTCCCGTATGAATATTGGCGAGACCATCCGAAGCTTCCGGCTGCAGAAAGGGATGTCGCAAGGCGATATCGAAAAGCGTACGGGGCTTCTGCGGTGCTACCTGTCGCGAGTAGAGAACGGCCACACCGTGCCTTCCCTCGATACCCTCTCCAAGATCGCCGGCGCGATGGAACTGCCCCTGTCCCAGTTTTTTGCCGAATCCGGCCACAGTAACGGCTCCAAAGGCCTGCCCCAGCTCTCCGACGAAGAAGTCCGCTTCCTCAGCCAGATTCGCCGCTATTCTGTCAGCCTGAACGACAGCGACCGCAAGCTGGTGCTCGCGATGGTGAAGAAGATGGCGTCGAATGCGGGGAAATAGCTTTTTAGCTCTTAAGCGTTTAGCTCTTGGCTCTTGACCTTCAGCTCCAATTCCCGGTTGTGATGCCATCCTGGAGCAGAAAGGCGGGCATTGGCCCGTCGAGCTCGCTTGAGGATCGAGCTGGAAGCTAGAAGCTAAAAGCCAAGAACTGCCTTCCACACTTTCGTACCATCCCAGCCGTGGCCTGCAGGCACCTCGCCGCCTGCCGATTCCGTCTTTAAACTTGGGGCTGGAGAAGTCTGCCTTGGCAAATATCGACGAAGAACTCTCGCTGCTCGACGCCCATCTTCGCCGCCTGAAGATCGAGTACGAGATTTACTTCAGCAACCCCAAGAAGAAACCGCCTACCGACCTGGAGTGGAAAGTGTTGAACCTGCTGCGCAAGTTCAGCGACGGAGCGCGCATGAGCTTCACCCAGCGCTATCGCTATACAGAATTGGCGCAGCGCTACGCCATTTACAGCGATCTTTGGCGCAAGAAGGCCCGCATTCGCGAGGAAGGGTACCGACGCCCCCAGGATGCGTTGCTCTCCGTGCAGGGAGTGCGCTCCCAGGAGCGCGAGGAGCACAAAGTCTATGGGGTCAGCGCGGCCGCGCTGGCGACGGTCTCCGGAGCCAACCCGCAGGGCGAATTCTTTCGCGTGCAGTGCTCCGATGTGAGCAACGAGCGGGAACGGGTGGAGAAGCTCTACCGTGCCCTGGCGGACGCTAAACAAAAGAGCGGCAAGAACATCGGGGCCAACTTCGACAACTTCGCTTCCTTCGTGCAGAAAAAGACCGCCGAAATCCGCAAGCAGTATGGCTGCGACAGTGTGGAATTCACCGTCGAATTCCAGGGCAGCGATGTCCGCCTGAAAGCCAAAGCGAAAACTTAATCAATCGTCAGCCGCCGCTGGCTGGCAGCAGGTCGAAAAAGCTCCCGTCCTTATCTTCCCTGAGTCTTCCGCGCTTCCCGGGGAACGTTCTTGCTGACGACCGGCGAACCGGCAACTGACGACTGCTGGTAGAATTTTCGCTGTCCTCAGCGGCGCACATCTCCCCAGGCAACGAGGCGGTCAATGCCCGAGAATCAGTCATCGCACGCGCAAACAAAGATTCGGCGCGCTATCCTGAGTGTTACCGACAAAACCGGCATCGTCGAGTTTGCCCGCAAGCTGGCCGGCATGGGCGTGGAACTGATCTCCACCGGCGGCACGGCAAAATTGCTGCGCGACTCCGGAGTCGTGGTCAAAGACATTTCCGAAGTCACCGGCTTCCCCGAAATGCTGGACGGACGGGTCAAAACCCTGCACCCGAAGGTGCACGGCGGCATTCTGCACCGTCGCGGCGACCCCGCGCACCGCAGTGCTGTTGCCGAGCACGGTATCCAGCCCATCGACATGGTTGTGGTCAATCTCTACGCATTCGAGAAAACCGCTGCCCGGCCTGGCGTGCACTTCGAAGAACTGATGGAGAACATCGATATCGGCGGACCCTCGATGATTCGCTCTGCCGCCAAGAATTTCCAGGATGTGGCGGTAGTCACTGCGCCCGCCGACTACGATGCGATTGCCGGCGAAATGGCGCAGTCGGGAGGCATGCTCTCGCCAGCGACGAAGTGGCGGCTGGCACAAAAGGCCTTCGCCACCACTGCTGCATACGATTGCGCAATCGCCTCGACCCTGGAGCGGGTCAGCGCCAACGGTCACTTCGAGCTTCATGCCGCGGAAGGCTTTCCGCAAAGCCTGCGCCTGTCGTTCCACAAAGTCATGGACCTGCGCTACGGCGAAAACCCTCATCAGAAGGCCGCCATGTACTCGGACGGCTCGCACGCCGGTGTGGCCAATGGGCGCCAGCTTCAGGGCAAGGAGCTTTCCTATAACAATATCGTGGACCTGCAGGCAGCTTGGGATCTGGCCCAGGAGTTCGACGAGCCGGTGTGCGCAATCATCAAGCACACGAATCCTTGCGGCACCGCAACCGGGGCTACGTTGACGGAAGCCTACAGGAAGGCGCTGGCGTGCGATCCGGTTTCGGCGTTTGGCGGCGTGATCGGCGTGAACCGCGTCATTGATGGCGACGCGGCCGAAGAGATCGCCAAGCTATTCCTCGAAGTGATCGCCGCACCCGGGTTCGACGGGGCGGCCAAGGCCAAGTTTGCCGCCAAGAAAAATCTGCGGCTGGTGGAAATCACCCCTGCTCCGCAAACCTGGGTGTTGAAGAACATATCCGGCGGAATCCTGGTGCAGGATGCCGACCTCCGTCTGCTTACCGAAGCAGACTTGAAAGTGGTGACAAAACGCCAGCCCAGTTCCGAGGAAAAGCGTGCACTGCTCTTTGCATGGAAAGTCTGCAAGCATGTAAAGTCCAATGCCATTCTCTACGCCCGCGATGGGCAGAGCGTGGGCGTAGGCGCGGGCCAGATGAGCCGCGTAGATTCGTGCAAAATCGGCGCCATGAAGGCTGTTCTTCCTCTCAAGGGAACGGTCGCCGCCTCCGACGCCTTCTTCCCCTTTCCCGACGGCGTTGAAGAGATCGCCAAAGCCGGAGCCACGGCGATCATTCAGCCCGGCGGCTCGGTGCGCGATCAGGAGGTTATCGAGGCCGCTGACCGGCTGGGGCTCGCCATGATCTTCACGGGAGTGCGGCACTTCCGGCACTGATTACGGGCACTGGACAGGCGGCTTTAGCATTTGGCAATCAGCACCTCGGCGCAGTGAGCGTCCGTGCCCGAGAGGCTGGTTCAGGAAGGCCCGGCTGCGAACGACGCAAGGGCTGAATGCCACCTGCTGAGTGCTTAAGGCCGCTTGCAGCTTCCAACCGTTCCACGCCCTTCGGTAACAGGTTCGGACCCTTTCGTCAGCCGGGTTTTTGCCCCTCCTCCAAAGACGAAGGTTTACAATAGTGGGAGCACCCGCCCGCGATGGTTTGGCATCCAATCGGTATGCTCTGGGAGCTGAAGGGTTTCCTGATGAAAAGTATGCCCAAATTGTGTCTTGTTCTCTGCTTGCTGGCAATGTGCGCGTTCTCCCAGCAAACCCCTGCTTCCGCAGAAGTTAAGCCTGAGGTGAAGGCGCCGGCCCCGGCCTCGCAGCGCAAGAGCGACCGCGCTATGGCTTACTACCACTACATGATGGCTCACATGTACGAGGAGCAGGTGGCGGTCTACGGCCGCAGCGACCTGGCCAGCAAAGCCATCGAGGAATACCGCGCCGCCATTGACGCCGACCCGACCTCGGAATATCTGACTTCGGGCCTGGCCGAGCTTTATGCCCGCACCGGGCGCATTCGCGACGCGGTGCTCGAGGCCCAGGACATCTTGAAGCGCGATCCTAATAACCTGGAGGCCCATCGTCTCCTGGGCCGGATTTATCTGCGTTCTCTGGGCGACATCCAATCCGGGAACGGCTCGCAGAACGTGCTCAAGCTGGCCATCGAGCAGTACGAACAGATCGTCAAGGTTGACCCTGAGAGCGTGGATGATCACCTCCTGCTCGGCCGGCTCTATCGCCTGGACAACGAGCTGCAGAAGGCTGAGAACGAGTTCAAGACTGCCGTCAAACTGGACCCCGATTCCGAAGAGGCCGTCACTACTCTGGCCTACCTCTACAACGAGGAGGGCGATACTGGGCGCGCCGCGCAGGTTTTGAGTTCCATCCCGGATGCCTCGCGTTCCGCCAAGTTGTATTCCGCTCTCGGCTACACCTACGAGCAGAAAAAGCAGTACAAGGATGCCATCGAGGCCTACCGCCACGCCGTTGCCCTGGACCACGACAATCTCGACGCCATCCGCGGCCTGGCCGAGAACCTGATGAACGACGGCCAGAACGATGCCGCCCTGGAGCAGTACAAAGTCATCGCCGACGCCAACCCGGAAGACGCACAGACGTACCTGCGCATGGCGGAGATCTACCGGAAAATGGGTAAGTTCGACCAGGCGCTGGAGAACCTGAACAAAGCCGGCTCCATGGTCGAGGATTCGCTCGAGGTGCCTTACAACATCGCATTGGTGTACCAGGCACAGGGCCGCTACGACGAAGCCATCCCGGTGTTAAAGGACCTGGTCAAGAAGACCGAGAAGCCTGCCGGCAGCAGCTACACGCAGAGCGAGCAAAACAACCGGGCGGTTTTTCTGGAACGGCTGGGGACGGTGTATCGCGACAACAACAATATCCAGCCAGCGCTTGACACGTTCCGCCAGATGATCGCTCTGGGCGATGACAACGCCGAACGCGGCTACCAGGAGATCATCGATACCTATCGTGAGAACAAGCAGTGGCAACAGGCCACCGATGCGGCCAAGGAGGCGGCGCAGAAGCTGCCGAATGATCGTGGCCTGCAGATGGTGTACGCCTCGCAGCTGGCGGACATGGGTCAGGTCGACGTTGCCCTGAAGCAAGTCCGGAACATGCTCAAGGGTACGCCTGAGGACCGCGAGGTTTACATCACGTTGGCGCAAATGTATAGCCGCCTCAAGCGCTGGTCCGATACCGAGGAAGCCCTGGACAAGGCCGAACAGCTTTCCACCAAACCGGAAGACAAGGAGTATGTGGACTTCCTGCGTGCCTCCTCCGATGAGCGCCAGAAAAAATACGACCAGGCAGAAGAGATCTTCCGCAAGATCCTGACCACCAACCCGCAGAACGCCGTCACTCTCAACTACCTGGGCTACATGCTGGCTGACCGGGGAGTGAAGCTGGAAGAGGCGCTGGGCTTCATCAAGAAAGCGATTGATCTTGATCCGGCGAACGGCGCCTATCTCGACTCTCTGGGATGGGCCTACTTCAAACTCGGCAAGTACGACCTGGCAGAAGACAATCTCATCAAGGCCTCACAGCACATCGGCACCGATCCCACCGTGCAGGACCACCTTGGCGATCTTTACCAGAAGACCGGGCGCCTGAAGCTGGCCGCCGCCCACTGGGAGCGCGCCATCAACGAGTGGAACAAGACGGTCTCCGCCGAGGTCGACCCGGCCGACGTGGCCAAGGTACAGAAGAAACTGGAGTCCGCCAAGGTGAAGCTGGCCAAGGAAGATCCCGGGAACAAGTAACCACTGAATCGAAGTCGTTGTCATGGCCCCGTCTGGGAACTGCGAACCTGACATCTGAGAACCGCTTTTCCCCCAGAACCGTCAGACCACCTCGCGACAGGCTTGCACTCGATTAGGCCCGAAGACCTCGGGTGTCGTGGGGAGATAGTCTGCCACTTCGGGTTCAACGGCCGATCAGCAATGCTATCCTCCCGGCATGGAGCGGGAACCCAGCCTCCAAGTAACGATTCGCGCCGCCACACCCGGCGACATCCCCGAAATTCTCCGCCAGCGCCGCGCCATGTACGAAGCTATGGATTACAGGGACGCGGACACCCTCACCGCGATGGTGGCAACGACAGCCGAGTATCTGCCAATAGCGATGGCCAGCGGTTCGTTCTGCGCCTGGCTGGCTTGGAATGAGGCGCAGATCGTGGGTGGCGGCGCAATGGTGATCAGCGCCTGGCCCAGCCATCCTTACGACCTGGAATGCCGCCGCGCCACCCTTCTCAACGTATACGTATATCCGGAATTCCGCCGGCGTGGCGTCGCACGGCAGCTGATGCATACCATGACCGCCTGGTGCCGCGACCAGCACTTCGCCGGGGTCTTCCTGCACGCCAGCAAAGACGGCCGCCCGCTCTATGAGTCCCTGGGGTTCGAGCCCACCAGCGAAATGCGCCTGCAGCTGCGCTGAGGGAAGCACCCAACGGTTGGCCATTCCTGAATGCTGAGCGCCAGATGCTAGACTCTGCTCATGCTGGCCGACTACGCCGTGCGCGTGGAAGAATCGCGCGGACGCCGCTTTCCCGAGCCGCCGCATCCCTACCGCGACGATTTTCAGCGCGACCGCGACCGGGTGATCCATAGCCGCGCCTTCCGCCGCCTCGAGGCCAAGACCCAGGTTTTTACTCGCCGCTACTCCGATCATTTTCGTAACCGGCTGACGCACACCCTCGAAGTGGCGCAAATCGCGCGCACCATCGCCGGCCAGTTGCAGCTCAATGTTGACCTGGTGGAGGCGCTTGCCCTGGTTCACGATGTGGGCCATCCGCCCTTCGGCCACGCCGGCGAACGGGCGCTCGACGTTGCCATGCGGCAGCACGGGCTCTCCTTCGACCACAACCTGCACGCCCTGCGCATCGTGGAAGATTTCGAGCAGCGCTATGCCGCCTTCCGCGGGCTCAATCTGACCTTCGAGGTGCGCGAGGGCATCGTCAAGCACTCCCGCGACTACAGAGCGGCTGAATTCCCCGAACTGGCGGAGTATCTCCTCGATCAGCGTCCTCCTCTGGAAGCGCAGCTCATCGATCTGGCGGACGAAATCGCCTATGCCGCGGCTGACCTCGATGACGGCTACGAGGCCCACCTGCTCCCGCTGGAGGACGTGCGCCGGGGCGTGCCTGTATTTGAAAAATTCTTCAAGGAAGTCGAGCAGCTCTATCCCGGCGCAGCCGAGAAACTGCAGTTCAACGAAGCCCTCAAGCGTGTACTGGACCGCCTGGTCGGAGACCTGATCACTCATACACAGAAGCGCCTGGCTGCCGAGAACATCGGTAGTGTGGCGGATGTGCGCGCCCATGCCCAGCGGTTGATAAGCTCCAGCCCGGCTGTGGAAACAGAGCGCCGCCAGGCCAAGGACTTTCTCTACAAACGCCTGTATCTCAGTCCCGCGCTTGAGCCCGATAAAGCTGTTGCAGAGCGGGTCATCATGGAGTTGTTCGCCTTCTGGATCGCGACGCCGGATTCGTTACCTTCCGCCTATCGGGAGAAAGCCCGCCAGGAGCCGTTGCTGCGTGTAGTCTGCGATTACATCGCCGGCATGACGGACAACTTCATTCGTGAGCAATACGAGAGGTATATTGCGCGACCGTAGCACCTCGGTTGCGCGACCAGCTTCGTGCCATTGGGGTAACAGGCCTAAGAGACAGCAGCCAGATCAATGCCAGCGTTGTAGTATCTCTGAAGCTCTTGTCCCGGACTTTTGTCCCTCTGTAATGATGCCGAGTTTGCCTATATCCCGCACTGGATGGCGCAAAGCGGTCCTCGCCGCGGCTGCGGGGATACTCCTCATGGCGGGCGCAGCGGTATCCCTCGCCAAGGACCGCGCCGAGGTCAAACAATCCAGTAACCCCTCCGACCCGGAACGCCAGCGCGCTCTTGAACTCTACTCCGCCGGGAAAATGGCGGACGCGATGCCGCTGCTGGAACAGCTGGCCGCGACTTATCCGAAAGATCTCGTCGTGTGGGAGGCCTGGGGCGTGGCGACGGTCAACTATGCCCAGACCCTGAACGATCCCGAGCTGCGCAAGAAGGCGCGGGTGCGCGGCCGCTCGATTCTGCTGAAGGCCAAGGATATGGGGGACAACAGCAACCTGCTGCAGACCTTCCTGAACATGCTTCCCGAGGACGGCAGCGAGTCCAGCTTTTCGCCGCGCCAGGAAGTGGACGAGCTGATGCAGCAGGCCGAGGCGGACTTTGCTCGTGGCAATCTGGACAAAGCGCGCGAGGGCTATATTCGTGCCCTGTTGCTTGATCCCAATCTTTACTCCGCTGCGCTTTTCACGGGCGACGTCTATTTCAAGCAGCACCAGCTGGGCAGCGCCGGGGAGTGGTTCTCGCGCGCCGTGCAGATCGATCCGAACCGCGAAACCGCCTACCGCTACTGGGGAGATGCCCTCATGCAGGCCGGCAAAATGGAGGAGGCGCGCGGCAAGTTCATTGAGGCCATCATCGCCGAGCCCTACAGCCGCAATCCCTGGATGGGCCTGGGGCAATGGGCCGACCACAACCACGTGAAGCTCAATTTCGTGCGGTTGCAAGATATGAGCAAAGCCGAAGTGAAAGACGGACAAACCAATATCACGTTGGAACCAAGTATTGCCGACAAGAAGAACGATCCCGTCACTGCGGCGTGGCTGGCGTACGCCATGAATCGCGCTCTCTGGCAGAGAGAGAAATTCAAGAGAGAATTCCCCAACGAGGCCAAGTACCGGCACACGTTTCGTGAAGAGGCTGATTCTCTGCACGCGATGGCCGCCGTGATTTCCGAACTGGCGGAGGCGGCAGGCAGGAAAGATCAGCAGTTTGCTGTGGATTCCGATCTGGCCGAACTGGTGAAGATTGACCAGGCGGGAATGCTCGAGCCTTTCGCCCTGCTGAACCGTGCCGACAAGGAGATTGCCGTGGATTATGACGTCTACCGCAATGCCAACCGCGATAAACTCCGCCGCTACCTGGAGGAGATCGTGGTGCCCAAGATGCCGGCCGCCACGCCGGAGAGTGCTGCCAGTCAGTGAGATAGGCGCCTGTATTCGCCTGCTCAGGCGGGCTCGGCCCGTTTTGGTTCCAGCCGTTAGAAGGCTTATTTCGCGGAAACCGTCACACGCAGTTTTTATACAGAGCGCCCAAAATTACCCTGCTCAAAGCCCGGTCTGGCGCTACAATGTAATTGCAAACCAAGCACTTAGCAGGGCCGCAGTTTGGCACTTCAACTGTAATAGTTAGCAGTGTTCTCGGTTTTGTCCGCTTAATGCGGCATCGTAATTTTGGTCAACGTCGCGTCAGCGCTGGCCAAAGGGATTCGACGGACCGCCGGATTGGCTGTCCGGGACGCACTCAAAAAACACTCGTCACGCCCGTCTAGGCGTGTGAGGGGAGCCCCGAAATGCTCCCTCACTCGGAGGAAGTCCAAATGAAGAACCGCATGTTTATCGCGCTGCTTTTGACCGCCGTGCTGGCGCTTCCGGCTTTAGCGCAGACCGGCACTACTACGCAGGACCAACCGGCAGCCTCCGTGGGCGCCAGCGGCAAGCAGCCGCTGCAGCCCGACACCCACGAAGGTTTCTGGGGCAAGCTGAACCCGTTCGCCCGCAAGAAATACGTGCAGCGCCAGACCCAGCCCATCCGCGACCGGGTCAACGAACTGGACGAGCTGACCGCGGCTAACAGCCGGCAGATCAAGGACGTGGATGAGCGCGCTCAGCAGGGCATTCAGCTCGCCTCGGCCAAGGCCAACGAGGCCGATCAGCACGCCATCGATGCCGGCAACAAGGCACAGGCAGCGCAGCAGACGGCTACCGCCGCCACTACCCGCCTGACCACCGTTGAGGGTGTGGTCGGCAACATCGACCAGTACAAGGCCACCACGCAGACGGAAATCCGCTTCCGCTCCGGTCAGACCATGCTCAGCAAGAACGCTAAGTCCGCCCTGGATGACCTGGCGACCCCGCTGAAAGACCAGCATGGCTACATCGTCGAAGTGCAGGGTTTCTCGGCCGGGCACGGACAGGCTGCCATCCAGGCCTCGCAGAAGATGGCGGATTCAGTGGTCCGTTACCTGGTGCTGAACCATGACATTCCCGTGTACCGCATCTACGTCGTGGGCATGGGCAATGCTCCAGTCTCGACCGATGAAGCCGGCAAGAAGCACGTGAGCGGCGGGCGGGTTGAAGTCAGCCTGCTGAAGAACGACCTGGAGCAGCTCAGCTCCAGCGCCACTCCGGCTGCTGCCCCGCAGGCAACGCCGCAGCAGCAGTAATCAAGCTAGGACGACGGGCCGAACGCCCGACGCCCTCCCCCAGAAGGCCTCCCGCCCAGGCGGGAGGCTTTTTTGCGCCCCTGCAATGTAGGCGCGGGCGCCCCGCCCGTGTGGGCCGCGCAGGCGCCGCCAGAACGATCCGCGGTTAATCCGCATTCCCGGCGGCAGTCCTCAGCGTTCTCTGCCACTTAGGTTTTTCTTTTGACCTCGCAAAAAAGAATCAAACCCACAGGCGCAAAGAGCTGCCGCCAAGACCGCAGTGGGATGGTGCTGGCAGTGGAATGAGAGCTACCACACCCGGCACACTTTGTCCTTGGG
>Ga0335077_10006225_pt1 | contig 14732 bp, 14 predicted proteins | sample Lox_Sample_31_FD_207151 | JGI IMG/M metagenome (GOLD analysis project Ga0335077, IMG submission 207151) | Soil microbial communities from Loxahatchee National Wildlife Refuge, Florida, United States - Lox_Sample_3.1 | ecosystem: Environmental > Terrestrial > Soil > Wetlands | place: USA... | reverse complement strand
TCCAGCGTGGCGCCCGGCTCTTTCCAGGCGAACTGGCTCTCGCCGCGCTCGCCGAAGGACATGCAGACGATTTTCACCTTATAGCCGCGCTTGGCGTGCAGCGCGATGGCGCCGCCCGCGCGCCAGACGAAATCGCCCGGATGGGCGGTAATAACGAGCCCGGTCTTTTGCTCCGGCATGGACGTGACAACTCCCTTTTCCGCGGCCGCTCTTTAAACTAGCAATAGGCCAGACCGGTCAAGGCTTTGCGCCGTGCCGGATGCCGCATTGCGAAGAAAAGAAATTGCCATGCCCGACATGACCAGGCTGCGCATCGCCATCGGCGACTATCCGCACACGCTGCCCTTGAAGCGCGGGGAAATCACATCCTCTTGGCTAAAGCTCGACTTCGTCGAGGTCAAGCCGATGCACAAGGCGTTCAAGCCGATGGTGCGCGAGCACGCTTACGACGCGAGCGAGATGGCGCTGGTCACCTATCTGCAGGCGAAGGCGCACAACAAGGGGCTCAAGCTGTTGCCCGCCGCCATGCTCGCGCGCTTCCAGCATGGCTGCATGCTGTACAACGCCGCGCGCGGCAAGCTGGAGCCGGCCGATCTGCCGGGCTGCCGCGTCGGCGTGCGCGCCTACAGCCAGACCACCGGCGCTTGGCTGCGCGGCATTCTGCAAAGCGACTACGCCGCCGATCTTTCCCGCGTGCAGTGGGTGACCTTCGAGGATGGGCATGTGGCGGAGGCGAAGGATCCCTCCGACGTCATCCGCGCCGCGGCCGGCAAGGACATGACCACGATGCTGATCGACGGCGAGCTCGATGCCGCGATCTACGGCGCCGATTTGCCGGCCGACCCGCGCCTGCAGAGCGTCATCCCCGAGCCGGAGACGGCGGCGCGCGCCTGGTACGGCCAGCACCATCTGGTGCCGGTCAATCACATGGTGGTGGTGACCGAGGCCCTGGCGCGGGGAAAGCCGCAGGCGGTCGCCGAGCTCTATCGGATGCTGGAAGCGGGCAGGGCGGCGGTCCGCCGCCCGGGCGAGATCGACATGGCGCCGTTCGGCAAGCTGGCCAACCGCGCCGGTCTTGAGCTGCTGATGACGTACGCCGTGCAGCAGCACCTGATTCCCCGCCGAATGGCCCTCGATGAGTTGTAAGTGCGGATTTGCGGCCCGTTCAAGTCGGGCGAAGACGCTGTTGCCATAAGCTGAGGGTGAAACAAATTGGCGGCTGCTGAGAGCATCAAAAAGCCATAACGGGCGGACCGTCGTCCGCCCGTCACAAGCTCTCGGATCCATATGCGGCGCGCGAACCGAAGCTCGCGGCAGCCGTACCCAGTTACTGAGAGCCCGGACCGGCAGCCATGGACCACAAACGCCGTTGCCAGCATTCACGTCCCATGCCCGCTCCGGTCATGGCGGTCATCCCTGTTCGGCGTGAGCCGAAGATGGCTGACCTGTTCCAAAGCCTATCCGGGTAGGTGGCGCTGGCAAGGGTCTAAAATCGGCAGTTGATAACGTTGGGGATGAAATATGGCGGTCACAATGAGGCGCACGGCCGAGGCCGACATGTTCCGGCCCAACGGCGATGGCGCAGCCTCACTTGGTATTCTAGAACTCTCCCGGGAAAAAACGAGAGGAAACGTCCGTGATCTACGTCATTGCCGAGTTGCGCGTGAAGCCGGGCACCGCCGACAAGGCCATGGCCGCGGCGCGCGCCTGCGTCGCCGAAACCGTCAAGGAAGACGGCTGCATCAGCTACGACATGCACCGGAGCGTCACCGATCCGTCGCGCCTGGTGCTGGTCGAGCGCTGGGCAACGCACGAGGCGCTCAAGCGCCACTTCGAGACGCCGCATTTCAAGGCCTGGCGCGCCGCCGGCCCGGAATTCGTCGCCGAGCGCAAGGTCGAAGTCGTCACGCCGGAGAAAATCGACCGGCCGTGAGCCACACATGAGCAAGCCGTGAGCCACACATGAGCAAGCCGTGAGCCACACATGAGCAAGCCGTGAGCCACACATGAGCAAGACGTCCGCCCGCGACCGTCTCGAAGCCGCGCTGTCGCGCATCGCCGATCCGAACGGCGAGGGCGCGCGCGCCTGCCTCACCGTCTACGCTCAAGCCGCGCGCGACGCCGCCGACGCCGCCGATGCGCGCGCCAAGGCCGGCCTCTCGCTCGGGCCGCTCGACGGCGCCATCGTCACCATCAAGGATCTGTTCGACGTGGCCGGCGAGGTCACGCGCGCCGGCTCGAAAGTCGTCGCCGAAGAGGGCAAGCCGGCGCCCGCTGATGCGCCGCCGGTCCAGCACTTGCGCGCGGGCGGTGCGGTCATCGCCGCCAAAACCAACATGACCGAATTCGCCTTTTCCGGCGTCGGCATGAACCCGCATTACGGCACGCCCGGCAATCCGGCCGACCGGACGCGCATCCCCGGCGGCTCGACCTCGGGCGGCGCGGTCGCTGCCGCCGACGGCTTCTGCGAGATCGCCATCGGCAGCGACACCGGCGGCTCGACCCGCATTCCCGCCGCGTTGTGCGGCCTCGTCGGCTTCAAGCCGAGCCGCCAGCGCATTTCCACCGTCGGCGCCTTCCCGCTGTCGCAAAGCATGGACTCGATCGGCCCGATTGCGCGTTCGGTCGCCGATTGCTTCAAGGCCGACGCGGTAATGGCCGGCAACGATTATGCGCCGCTTGAGCCGGCGCCGCTCGCCAATCTGCGCGTCGGCATCGCGCAAGGCATGGTGCTGGAAAATCTCGACGAGACGGTTGCCAAGCGCTTTCCGCAGGCGATCGACGCCCTGGAAAAGGCCGGCTGCCGCCTGTCCAACGAAAAGCTGCCGCTGATCGACGGCATGGCGCGGGTCAACAGCCGCGGCGGCATCCAGCCGGCGGAGGCCTTCACCGTCAATCGCGACCGGCTCGACCGGCGTGGGGCCGACATCGATCAAAACGTGCGCGCGCGGCTGGAGCGGGCGCGCAATATCAGCGCCACCGACTACATCGCCATGGTCAACGAGCGCGCCGCGCTGATCGCCGAGATGGACGCGCGACTAGCCGATATCGACGTGCTGGCGCTGCCGACCGTGCCGATGGTCGCGCCCACCATGGCGGAAATGGCGCCGCCCGACGTCTTCGCGCGCAAGAACGCCATGCTGCTGCGCAACACGTCGATCTGGAATTTCTTCGATTGCTGCGCCATTTCGCTGCCGCTGCCGCGCCAGGGCGGCCTGCCCACCGGCCTGATGCTGGTCGTGGGCAACGGCCACGACCGCCGCCTGTTCCGCATCGCCGCGGCGGTGGAGCGCCTGTTCGCCGCCTGAAATGCGGTACCCCGTTGCGCCGGTTTCTGCGCCTGTCAAAGCTGCTAAAACTCGGGCATCATCGACAACAAGGCCAGTGCTGGGTCAGGAGAGGCTGCCATGAAACGCAAATCGACACCGCAAGCGGCGCGCGTCAGCCGCCGCACCTTCACCGCCGCGCTCGGCGCCGCCGGACTGATGGCCGGCACCGCGCCGTTCAATATCGTGCGCGCCGCTGCCGGCCCGCTCAAGGTCGGCGTGCTGCTGCCGCGCTCCGGCTTCGAAGCCGGCATCGGACAAGACTGCCAGCGCGGTGTCGACATTACGGCGGGCGTCCTCAAGGATCTCGGCTTGCCGCCGCTGCAGATCATCAACGCCGATACCGAATCGAGCGTCGATGTCGCGCGCTCGCGTGCCGAAAAGCTGATCGGGGAGGGCGCGCAGCTCCTGGTCGGCGCCTTCGATTCCGGGCAGAGCACGGCCATCGCCCAGGTCGCCGAGCAGAAGGGCATCCCCTTCGTCATCAACATCGCCGCCGCCCCGCCGATTACCGAGCAGGGCTACAAGTTCGTGTTCCGCAACTTCCCGACCGCCCCGATGATTCTGCGCGACGCCTTCATCGACCAACTGGAAGTATTCGAGCTCGTCGGCGCGGCGCCGAAGACGGCGGTGTTCATGCACGTCAACGACACCTTCGGCACCGCGATGTCGAAAGGCATCGGCGCGGTGATGCCGAAATTCAACATGCCCTACAAGATCGTGCAGGAGATCGCCTACGATCCGGCCGCGCGCGACCTGTCGGTCGAAATCTCCAAGGCCAAGGCGACCGGCGCCGACGTGCTGCTGTGCGTCAGCCGGCTCAACGACGCCATCCTGCTCACCCGCGAAATGGTCAAGCAGCGCTGGACGCCGATGGCGATCATGAGCATGGGCCCCGGCTGGTACGAGGACCAGTATCTCAAGACGCTGAGCAAATTGTCCGACGGGCCGCTGAGTTTCGCGCCCTGGTACGATCCGAACAAGAAGCTGTCGAAGCAGCTCGATGCCGCGCTCGCCAAGGCGCATCCGGGCGTCAATCTCAACACCAACCACGTCTACACCTTCGAGGCGCTGCTGATCGCCTCCGACGCCTACAAGCGCGCCGACTCCGCCGATCCCAAGGCGCTCGCCGACGCCATCCGCAAGACCGACATCAAGGACAATGTGAGCATCGGTCCCGGCATCCAGTTCGACGCCAAAGGCCAGAACGACAAGATCAAAGGCGGCGGCATCCAGAACCGCGGCGGCAAGCTGATCACCGTCGCGCCCAAGGAAGCGGCCAATGGCAAGCCGGATTGGCCGCTTACGCCCTACACCAAGCGCGGCTGACGCGTTCGACTGCCCGACCCTGTCATGGCCGGGCTGCTCACCCGCAAGTCGGCTTTACCCGACTTGCGGCACTGATATGGAGTGGCGCAACTCTGGCGGGCCGGAGTTGCGCGCGCCATCCCGCTTAGGTAGGCAACCCCTTGCGTCCCTAAGTGAGATCGCCGGGCCAAGCCCGGCGATGACAATGGAAAGCGCTCACCTTTGCCCTTCGATGTCTATCTCAATGTGGCCGTCGGCGGGGTGCTGACCGGCCTGGTCTACGGGCTGATGGCGCTCGGCCTGTCGGTGATCTTCGGCGTGGTGCGCGTGGTCAATTTCGCCCATGGCGAGATGATGACCATCGCCATGTATATCGCGGTCGTTCTATTTACCGCCTTCCACCTCGATCCGCTGGTGATGCTGGTGCCGATCGCCGCGGTGCTGTTCACCTTCGGCTATGTGCTGCAAGTGCGCTTGATCAACCCCTTCATCACCCGGCCCGAGCACAGCCAGTTCCTGCTGCTGGTCGCGGTCGGGATCATCATCGTCAACCTGCTGCTGATCGCCTTCGGCCCGGACGCGCAGACGGTGCAAGCGTCCTATGCCAATGACAGCTTCCAGATCGGCCGGCTGATCGTCGACGCCACCAAGCTCTATGCCGCGGCCGCCGCGCTCATCGTTTCGGCGGGACTGTTTGCCTTCTTCCGGCATACGCAGATCGGCACCGCGATCCGCGCCTGCGCCGACAACTATACCGGCGCGCTGGTGGTCGGACTCGACGTCAAGCACCTCTATGCCCTGACCTTCGGCCTCGGCGCGGCTTGCGTCGGCGCCGCCGGCGTCATGCTGGTGCTGATCGTGGATGTGACGCCGTCGATCGGACCGGCCTATACGCTGCTCGCTTTCGTGATCGTCATCACCGGCGGCCTCGGCTCGATGCCGGGCGCGCTCATCGGCGGCGTCTTGATCGGCTTGACCGAGGCCACGGCCGGCTTGCTGTTCACGCCTTCCGCAAAAAGCATGTTCGCGTTCGGCATTCTCGTTCTGGTGCTGCTGTTCCGCCCGCAGGGCATCATGGGCAAGAGGGCGGCATGATGGCTCGCCTGATCGAGGGCGTTCGGCGCCGGGCCTTGGCCTTGCTGGGCGTGTTGCTGGCGGGGCTCATCGCCGCACCGCTCTTTGCCGGCGACTACCTGCTCACCGTGCTCATCCTCATTTTGTACTTCGCCTATATCGGCCAGGCCTGGAACATCATGATGGGATTCGCCGGGCAGCTTTCGCTCGGCCACGCGCTTTATGTCGGGCTTGGCGCCTATACCGCGGCTTCGCTCTACGTGCATTTCGGTATCGGCCCGTGGCTCGGGCTCCTGGTGGCGGTGCCGGTGGCGGCTTTGGCCGGCGCCTTCATCGGCTTTCTGGCGTTCCGCTTTCGCGTCGCCGGCGTCTATTTCGCCATCCTGACCATTGCCGTGGCCGAATTCGCGCGCGTCGGTTTCGACCATCTGGGCTGGACCAGCGGATCGTCGGGCTTGTTCCTGCCGGTCGCGCAATATACCCACAACGATCTGTGGGACCTGCGCGGCCATCCGGCGATGTTCTATTACGTCCTGCTGACGGCGACCACGCTCGCCTTCGTCTTCTGCCGCGCCTTGTTGCAAAGCCGTGTCGGCTATTTCTGGCTGGCGATCCGCGAGGACGAGGAGGCCGCGCGCTCGGCCGGCATCGACGTGTTCCACTACAAAATGATCGCGGTGGTGATCTCCGCCGGCATGACGTCCTTTGCCGGCGTGATCTATGCGTTTTATTACAACAACCTGTTTCCCGAACAGGTCTTTCACATTTCACGCTCGATTGAGATCATCCTCGGCCCGATCGTCGGCGGCATCGGCACGCTGTTCGGCCCGATCCTCGGCGCCGCCGTGCTGACCGGATTGGCGGAGACGCTGACGGCCGCGCTCAGCGCGCTTGGCATCGACGTGCCCGGCGCCAAGCAAGTGTTCTACGGCATCTGCCTGCTCTTGGTGATCACCACGCTGCCGGACGGCGTGTGGCCCTGGCTGCGCGCGCGCATCGGCTTGACGGAGCGGCGATCATGAGCGCGCTTCTTGCGGTCAACGGCGTGAGCAAGCGCTTCCGCGGCCTGGTCGCGGTCGACCGCGTGAGCTTCGAGGTGCCCGAAGGCGGCATTTTCGCGGTGATTGGCCCCAACGGCGCCGGCAAGACCACGCTGTTCAACATGATCGCCGGCGTGCTCAAGCCCGACGCCGGCGCCATCGGCTTCGTCGGCGAGCGCATCGACGGGCTACCGCCGGACCGCATTTGCCGGCGCGGCATCGGCCGCACCTTCCAGATCGTGCGGCCGTTCCCAGCGCTCAGCGTCGAGGACAACGTCATCGTCGGCGCGCTCATGCACCGCCACCACGTCGACGCCGCGCGCACGCGGGCGCACGAGGTGCTGCGCCGGCTCGATCTCTACGACAAGCGCGAGCAGCGCGCCTCGTCGCTGACGCTGCCCGACCGCAAGCGGCTGGAAGTGGCGCGCGCGCTCGCCACCGATCCGAAGCTCTTGCTGCTCGACGAGGTGATGGCCGGCCTGCGCCCGACCGAGACCGACCGCATGGTGGCGATCTTGCAAGGCCTTAATCGTGAGACCGGGCTCACCATTCTGTTGATCGAGCACGTGATGCGCGCGGTGATGGCGCTCGCCTCGCGCATTCTCGTGCTGCACCACGGCGCCACCATCGCCGAAGGTCTGCCGGAGCAAGTGATGCGCGATCCGGCGGTCATCCACTCCTATCTCGGCGTGGAGGCGGTCTAATGCTGCGCGTGGAAAGCCTCGACGTGTTCTATGGCGACGCCCAGGCGCTCGACGATGTGTCGCTCGACATCGAGGAGGGTGCTATCGTCGCCATTGTCGGCGCCAACGGCGCCGGCAAGACCTCGCTGATCCGCACCATCGCCGGCATGCACAAGCCGGCGCGGGGGCATATTTTCTATCGCCGCCTGGATATCGCCGGCTGGCCGAGCCACAAGGTCTGCGATCTCGGCATTGGCCAGGTGGCCGAGGGCCGGCAGGTCTTCCCCTCGCTGTCGATTGCGGAAAATCTCGCCATGGGCGCCATGCTGCCGCGCGCGCAAAGCGCGCGCGAGCGCAATCTCGACCGCGTCTATGCGCTGTTCCCGGCGCTGGCCGAGCGCAAGCACCAGCTTGCCGGCACGCTGTCCGGCGGCGAGCAGCAGATGCTGGCAATCGGCCGCTGCCTGATGGGCGCGCCCGAATTGGTGATGTTCGACGAGCCGTCGCTCGGCCTTGCGCCCGCCGTGGTGCAGACCGTGCTGCGCTGCGTGCGCGACCTCAACCGCGACGGCCTCACCTGCGTGCTGGTGGAGCAGAACGTCGCGGTCTCGCTCAAGCTTGCCAGCCGCGCCTATGTATTGGAGAACGGCCGCATCACGCTGTCGGGCACCGGCGAGGCGCTGCTCGGCGATGACCGCGTGCGGCAGGCCTATCTCGGGCTATAGCCGCTGGCGCGGGCGTTCTGGCGCCGCATCAGAAAGCCGAGCGCCGCGACCCGCGCGCTCAACGGACAATCCGGGAAGCTCGCGCGCAACAGCTTGAGCGCCTCGGCGTCGCTTGCCGGCGCAAACAGCATCACCTGCTCGGCCATGGCGGCGGGATCGGCGATGGCGGCGAAGATGCTGTGTTCGGTACGGAAAATCTGGCCCATGGTCTTTAAGTCCTGCGGTGCGGACGCGCAGTTCGGGGCCCGGCGGACACAATCTGCGGCGCGGCCATTAACAATTTGTTGATCCACGTCAACCGGCCGCACAATCGCCAACAAAACAAAGCGGCGGGTGGTTCCACCCGCCGGCCGCTTTTTCAAACGGATATTCCGGTAGCTATTTCAGCGGCGGACCGATGGTCACGGTCAGCGTGCCGACGCCCTCGACCGCGCATTCGAGCTTGTCGCCGGCGACCGTCGCCGCGACGCCGGACGGCGTGCCGGTCATGATGATGTCGCCCGGCTCGAGCGCCACCATCTCCGACAGGTTGGAGATGATTTCCGGCACGTTCCAGATCAACTGATTGAGGTCGCCGTCCTGGCGCAGCTTGCCATTGCACTTGAGCGTGATCTTGCCCTTGGTCGGGTGGCCGATCTTGCTTGCCTCGACCAGCGCGCCGCAGGGCGCCGAATGATCGAAGGCCTTGCCGATCTCCCACGGCCGCTTGAGGTCGCGCGAGGCAATCTGCAGGTCGCGGCGGGTCAAGTCGATGCCGACCGCGTAGCCGTAGATGCAGTCATTGGCCTTGGCCACCGGGATGTTGCGGCCGCCCGACTTGAGCGCGACCACCAGTTCGACCTCGTGATGCATGTCCTTGGTCAGCGACGGGTAGGGCACCGTGCCGCCGTCCGGCACGATGGCGTCGGCCGGCTTGGTGAAATAGAACGGCGGCAGCCGCTCGTCCTGGCCCATCTCGCGGATGTGCTCGATGTAATTGCGCCCGACGCACCAGATGCGGCGAACCGGAAAAACTTTGCTCGAACCCGCGACCGCGATGGTTGCCTGCGGCGGCGGCGGAATGACGGTGTCCGCGCTCATGAGGGTTTTGCCTTTTGCGATTGAGATGATGGCTGGAATGGCCGGCGGGCCCATCCGGTATCGCATTCCACGCGCCTGAACAAGGCGCAAATACGCGAGGCCGCCTTCGCTTATTTCGCTACCGCCGCGGCCGGCACGGGCGCTTCCTGCTGCTTGAGCTGCAGGCGATAGAACGCGGCGTAGCGGCCGTCTTGGCGCAGAAGTTCGTGATGGCGTCCGGATTCGACCGCCAGCCCCTCCTCGATCACATAGATGCAGTCGGCGTGGGCGACGGTGTGCAGCCGGTGCGCGATCGCGACCGTGGTGCGGCCCTGGCAGAGATGCTCCATCGCCTCGCGCACGGCGAGTTCGGATTCCGAATCGAGCGCGGCGGTCGCCTCGTCGAGCAGGATGATCGGCGCGTCCTTGATCAGCGCGCGGGCGATGGCGACGCGCTGGCGCTGGCCGCCCGACAATTGCAGGCCGTGCTCGCCGACCGGCGTGTCGTAGCCGCGCGGAAACGAGGTGATGAAATCGTGCGCGTAGGCGCCCTTGGCGGCGGCGACGATCTCCTGCTCGGTCGCGCCGGGTTTGCCGAAGGCGATGTTCTCGCGCACGGTGCCGCGGAACAGGAAGACGTCCTGCCCGACGTAAGCGAGATGCCGGCGCAGCGAATGCCGCGACACCTGGCGGATGTCCTGGCCGTCGATGGCGATGCTGCCGCGGTCGACGTCGTAAAAGCGCAGAATCAAATTGATGATGGTGGTCTTGCCGCTGCCGGACGGCCCGACCAGCGCGGTCAATTTGCCCGGCTCGGCGGCGAAGGAGACGCCGCGCAGCACCGCCTCGTCGCGCCGGTAGGCGAAATGCACGTCGTCGAAGGCAAGTCGCGGCGTCTTGACCGTCAGCGCCGGCTTATTGTCGTCGGCCGGCTCGCTCGGCGGCGAGTCGAGCACTTCGAATAGAATGCGCACGCCGACCAGCCCGCTGTTGAGCTCGATGTTGAGGCGGGCGAGGCGCTTGGCCGGCTCGTAGGCCAACAGGAACGCGGCGATGAAGGAGAAGAACTCGCCCGGCGTCGCCCCCGTCGCGATGACGCGATAGCCGCCGTATGTGATGGCCATGGCGATGGCGATGCCGCCGAGCGTTTCCATCAGCGGCGACGAACGGCCGGAGACGCGCGCCAGCTTGTTGGCCTCATGCTCGACCGCGGCGACGTTGCGGTCGAAGCGTTCGCGCATGGTGTCTTCCAGCGTGAAGGCCTTGACGATGCGGATGCCCTGCAGCGTCTCCTGCAGCGTCTCGATGATGCGCGTGCCGCCCATGAACTGGCTTTGCGCGATGCCTTTGACGCGGCGGATCAGTTTGCGCAGCACGAACAGCGCCGGCGGCGCCACCACGAAGGCGAAGAACGACATCATAGGGTCTTTCACCACCATGACGGCGACCAGCCCGATCAGCGTCAGCAGGTCGCGCCCGACCGAGGTGATCAGAAGATTGATGACCTGCGTCGCGGCTGCTGCGCCGGCGGTGAGGCGGGCGATGAATTCGGTCGAGTGCCGGTTGGCGAAAAAGCCGAGGCCCTCGTTGAGCAGCTTGGCGAAGACGCGGCGCTGGTTGTCGGCAACGATGCGGTTGCCGATCTGCGACAGCAGCACGGTGTGGCCATAGGTTGCCACGCCTTTGGCCGTGAACAGCGCGACGGTGATGCCGCCGAGGATGAAGATGCCGGCGAGGTTCTTGTTGACGTAGGCTTCGTTGATGACGTTGCCGATGAGGTAGGCGGAAAACGCCGTGCAGCCCGCGGAGACCGCCATCAGCAGAAAGGCGAGGGCGTACTTGCGCCAGTGCACGATGCCTTGCTCGGTCACCAGCCGCTTGATCAGGGCGGTGGTGCCGATGTGGTCATGGGCCGTTGGCAAAGTCAGGTCGTTCATCCGCCCTCTATCGGGCTTACGATTATGGCACAACGCATGCTGTCCGGAGCAGGCGTTCCATGCCCGCTGACGGCGGATTTTTCAAGCTGAAAAGCTGATTCGTCAGGTGGACTTGCGAAAACCGCGCGTCCCGGCGCTTTACGCCGAGGCGCTTTCCTGCCGGCCCGGCAGCCGCCGTTCCCAGGCCAGCGCATGGCCGACGATGGTATCGAGGTCCTCGAATTGCGGGCGCCAGTCGAGCGTGGCGCGGATGCGCGACACGTCGGCGACCAGGATCGCCGGATCGCCGGCGCGCCGGCTGGCGATCTCGACCGGGAAATCGCGGCCGCTGGCGCGCTTGACCGCGTCGATCACCTCGAACACTGAGGCGCCGCGCCCGTAGCCGCAATTGAACGTCGCGCTGTCGCCGCCGCGCCGCAGGTGGGCGAGCGCCGCCGAATGCGCGCGCGCCAGATCGCTGACGTGGATGTAGTCGCGCACGCAGGTGCCGTCCGGCGTCGGATAGTCGGTGCCGAACACGTCGATCTTGGCGCGCTTGCCGAGCGCGACTTCGCAGGCGACCTTGATCAGGTGCGTCGCCGTCGGCGTCGACTGTCCGGTGCGCAGCTTCGGATCGGCGCCGGCGACATTGAAATAGCGCAGAATCACGAAGCGCAGGCCGTGCGCCTTGCCGGCGTCGTGCAGCATGATCTCAGACATCAGCTTCGAGGTGCCGTAGGGCGAGATCGGCGCCGTGGCTGCATCCTCGCGCACCGGCACCGTCTCGGCGTTGCCGTAGACCGCCGCGGTCGAGGAGAAGATGAATTGGCGCACGCCGGCCTTGATGGCGGTATCAAGCAGCGCGCAGGTGTTCATGGTGTTGTTGGCGTAATAGCCGAGCGGATCGGCGACCGAATCCGGCACCACGATCGAGGCGGCAAAATGGATGATGGCGTCGACGCGATGGCGCGCAATCGTCTCTTCCACCAGGTTGCGGTCGCCGGTCGAGCCGAGCACGAAGGGCACCTTGCCGGGGACGAGGAAACGAAAACCGGTCGAGAGGTTGTCGAGCACGACCACCGGTTCGCCGGCGTCGTTGAGCGCGTGCACCATGTGGCTGCCGATATAGCCGGCGCCGCCCGTGACCAGGATCGTCATGAACCGCATCCCTCGAATTTGTGCGGCATTTTAGCGAAAGACGCCGAAAGAGTGCTTAGTCGATTCGATGCCGATCAGGGTTATGGCGGTCATGCTTAATGCTCGGTATATGAGCCTCGCAGAGGCACAATGGCCGATATCTTGTTCATCAAGACATCGTCGCTCGGCGATGTGATCCATCATATGCCGGCGCTGACCGAGGCGCGCAAGGCGCTGCCGCAAGCGAGCTTCGCTTGGGCGGTGGAGGAGGCCTTTGCGCCGCTCGCGCGGCTGCACCCGGCGGTCAACGAGGTCATTCCGGTCGCCTGGCGGCGCTGGCGCAAGTCGTTCGTTGCGCCGGCGACGCTGGGCGAGATCGGCGCCAGCCTGCGCGCCATCAGGGCGAAGCGCTACGCTACGATCGTCGACAGTCAGGGCCTGCTGCGCACCGCGATCCTTGCTCGGCTCGCGCACGGACGCCGCCACGGCTACGACTCCTCGAGCATCCGCGAACCGCTCGCCTCGTTGTTCTACGACGTGCGGCATCATGTCGGGTACGACCTGCACGCGGTCGAGCGCAACCGCATTCTCACCGGCCTCGCGCTCGGCTACGCGCCGCAGGGCGCGCCGGATTTCGGGCTCGAGCGCGCGCGTTTTGCCGCGCCGGCCGAGCGCTACGCGGTGCTGCTGCACGCGAGCGCCGAGCCCCGCAAGCTATGGCCGGAAGCGAACTGGATCGCACTCGGCCGGGCGCTCGGCGATCTCACCGTGGTGCTGCCTTGGGGCACCGAGGCCGAGCGGGCGCGCAGCGAACGGCTCGCCGCCGCGCTGCCGCGCGCGCGCGTGCCCGAGCGCGCGCCGCTCGACGCGGTGGCGCGGCTGATCGCCGGCGCCAAAGTCGTCGTCGGCGTCGATACCGGGCTGCTGCATCTCGCCGCCGCGCTCGCCGTGCCGCTGGTGGCGATTTTTGCCGGCAGCAAGCCGGGCCTCACCGGCCCGGTCGGCGCGGGGCCGATGACGGTGCTCGGCGCGGACGGCGCGGCGCCGTCGGTCGACGAGGTCATCGCGGCGGCGGACGATCTTAACCGCTGAGATGCCGCTTGATCACGCCGCGCCGGCGCGCAGCAGATCGTGGATGTGGATGATGCCGACCGGCTTGCCGCCATCCACCGCAAACAGCGCCGTCACCTTGGTCGAATTGAGCAGCTCCAGCGTCTCGCTGATCAGCTGATCCGGCCGCACCGTCTTCGGCGAACGCGTCATCACCTCGTCGACGCGCGCGTCGAGCAAATCGTTGCGCATATTGCGGCGCAGGTCGCCGTCGGTGATGATGCCGACCAGTCTGCCGCCCGCATCGGTGATGCCGACGCAGCCGAAGCCCTTGGCCGACATCACCAGAATGGCGTCGGACATGCGCGTGCCGAGCGGCGTGAGCGGCACGGCATCGCCGCTGTGCATGAATTCGCGCACCATCTTGAGCAGGGCGCCGAGCTTGCCGCCGGGATGCAGCAGGCCGAAATCGCCGGCGGTGAAGCCGCGGCTTTCAAGGAGCGCGATCGCCAATGCGTCACCGAGCGCGAGTTGCATCAGCGAGGAGGTGGTCGGCGCGAGATTGTGCGGGCAGGCCTCGCGCGCCTGCGGCAGCGCCAGCACCACATCGGCGGCGTTTGCGAGCGTCGACTCCGGATTGGCGGTCATCGCGATCAGGCCGATGCGAAAGCGGCGCGAATAGTCGGTGAGATCCTTGAGCTCCGCCGTCTCGCCCGACCACGACAGCGCGATGATGACGTCGTTGCTGGCGACCATGCCGAGATCGCCGTGGCTCGCTTCGCTCGGATGCACGAACAGCGCCGGCGTTCCGGTGGAGGCGAAAGTGGAGGCGATCTTGCGGCCGACATGGCCGGACTTGCCCATGCCAGTGACGATGACGCGGCCTTGCGCGGCGCGGATCAGGTCGATGGCGGCGGCGAACGCGGAACCCAGCCCGTCGCGCAGCGCGGCGGCAAGCGCGTCGATGCCGCCGCCTTCCGCGTCGAGCGTGCGCAGCGCCGAGTCGATCGCCGCCCGGGTGTGCGCGCCGCTGATATCGGCCGGTTTCAGTTTCGCCATTGCCACGTCCTTGTTCTTGGCGGCTTAGATAGCACGGAACGAAGCGCGCGTCAGTCTGCCGGACTGCTGTTCGTTAAGCCCGGAACTGCGCCTTTTGGCGCAACGCCGCGCGCACCGCGGCCAGCACGGTGTCGACCGCGACGTCGGCGGTGCGGCGGTGGCGCACCGCATCGTTGCCCTCAGCCCGCGCGCGCTCGCGCGCCGCCTCGTCGCCGGGCGGCTCGAGGATGGCGGCGATGGGGTTGAGCGGCTTCCAGTGCCAGGGACTGGTCGGACCGAAGATCGCCACCGTCGGCGTGCCGATGGCGGCGGAGACGTGCATTAGGCCGGAGTCATTAGTCACCGCAACGTCGGC
>Ga0335077_10006223_pt1 | contig 14736 bp, 13 predicted proteins | sample Lox_Sample_31_FD_207151 | JGI IMG/M metagenome (GOLD analysis project Ga0335077, IMG submission 207151) | Soil microbial communities from Loxahatchee National Wildlife Refuge, Florida, United States - Lox_Sample_3.1 | ecosystem: Environmental > Terrestrial > Soil > Wetlands | place: USA... | reverse complement strand
CGTTCGTGGAAAGCGCCTTGAGCCGGACGGTGCCGGGTCACGCCTTTGCCGGTGCGGTGCTGGCGGCATTGCCTGCCGTCCCGGCAGCGGCGATCGGAGCAGGTGCGGCGGGCAAAGGCACAGCGGTGGCCAAATCCGGTTTTCTGGGAATGTGGCTGGCGCCGTTCATCGGAATCATCGGCGGCATGACCGCTTCGTGGTTGAGCATTCGCATCGCACCGACCGAACACGAACGCCGTATCAAACGATTGTCGTTTATCGCACTCTGGATTTTCGTGCTCGGATGGTGCCTGATCGCGCTGCCGGCGGTGAAGGCTTTGGGCAAATATTGCCAATGGAGTGATCGCACGTTTTTCAATGTGATGGTTTGTTTTTGGTGCTTCTACGTCGCAATGGCCACATGGTGGATTGTTCGAACATTCAGCCGCATTCTGGCGATTCGCCAACAATTTGAAGCCGCCGGTGGGATCTCACCAGTGACGGCGCTGCCGTACCGTATTGCTCTGGCGGCCAGTATCCATCTGGCAGCTTTTGCGTGGTTGATTTATTTGGCGTGGCATGCCGGCGACCGGTTGTGGGCCGGGATTATTGCCGCCGCGATGGTCCTGCTGGGCGCGTGGTATTTATGCCGGTTTCACGGAAAGAACGGGACAACTGTGTGGCGAACGGTTGCGGCGCATATGGCTGTGACGTTCGGCGTGGTTCTCCTGGTGCTGAACTTGCGTTTGGATGTATGGCTGGCGGCGCGGCGCGAAGTTTCCCTTGCCGAATTCCATCAGCTTATGCCGGTCTGGGTCCTGCCTTTGCTCACCGCCGCTTTTTGTGTGTGGATCGGCATTTTGTGGGCAATAACCGGGCCAAGGAAAAAATCTGATCAGCAACTATCATGAAACAGGCTTCTGCATTGGTGGTGCTTGCCGGATGTTTCGTAACATTCAGTTTCTGCTGACATTGCTATATACCGGCGTACGTATTCTGAAACATTGCCCGTGTTGTGGCGGCCCCTGGTTTCAAGCCCGGATGCGGGGAGAATTGATAATTTTCAATCTGGTCCACTGCTGATTCCACTGCCGCAGTCAAGCCGTGCTTTCACAGGATTGCGCGTTCGCCCATTTCAGCTAAAATCAGGAGGCATACATGCCAATCAGAAAACAGCGCAAGTCTCCTCCCACAGTCAAAATAACCCTGTGGCTGCACTGGCTGTTGACCATCCTGTTCGCCGCCGCCTTTGCGCTCGTATTGGTGATGCTTTTCAAACCATTGAAGCTTCCCGGCGCTTCCGGCTGGCCGGAAGCGTCACTGCTTATATTGGGGGTGGCCTGCACCGTGACCGCGCTGACGCGGCGGCTGCCGTTGCAAAATGTTTTGCTGGCGGTGTGCATCATCATCGTAATTGGCGGCGCGGTGCATACTCTGGGCGCGCTAACCGATATTCCCTTTGGTCCGTTCAGGTTCGGGCCGGCTATCGGATCGGAAATTTTCCAAACGCTCCCGTGGGCCGTGCCGTTGATCTGGGTCATCGCCGTTTTAAATTCGCGCGGCGTGTCTCGGCTCATCCTGCGTCCCTGGCGGAAGGTCAGTGGCTACGGATTTTGGCTCATGGGATTGACGGCGGCGCTGACGCTGCTCTTTGATTTTGCCTTTGACCCATTCGCTTCGCGGGTGAGGCACTACTGGCTGTGGACGCCGACAAAATTTCCGGTGACGTGGGAAGGGGTGCCCGTGTCGAATTTCTTGGGCTGGGCGGCCGTGTCAGTGCTGATTGCCCTGGTCATTGCGCCCGCCTTGATCAATAAACAACCGGGCAAAAGAAATACGCCCGATTTTCATCCGTTTGCCGTGTGGCTCGGCGCCATTTTGCTTTTCGGAACGGGCTGCGCGTTGCGCGGACTTCTGGACGCCGCGGTGGCGGACGGAGTTTTGGCCGCCGTCATCACCGTGTTCGCCATTCGCGGTGGAACCTGGTGATTACGGCCATGTCCCCGGCCGTTTCAGAAATTCCGTCTCCGTCGGGTGTTTGGTGATTTTCAGGCGTGCCACGCGCGGGCCGTCCATCTCCTCCACCCGCAGTTCACAGGGGCCGGCCCGCACAATGTCGCCTACTTTGGGAAACCCGCCGAGTTTTTGCGTCAGCCAGCCGCTGGCGGTTGCGATGCCTTCCTCCTGCGGCGTTTCGCCAATGATTTTTTCCAATTCATGCAGCGGCATGGTGCCGACGGCTTCCCAGACGTTTTCGCCCACGCGCACCAGCTCCGGCTTTTCCTGATCGAACTCGTCCTGAATCTCGCCGACGAGTTCCTCCAGCACGTTTTCCAGAGTCGCGACGCCAACGGTGCTGCCGTATTCGTCCACGATAACGGCAAAATGCAACTTCCGTTCCAGGAACAATTGCAGGAGTTTTTCGAGCCGCCCGGTTTCGGGCACGTAAACCATTTTGCGCGCGACGGGCAGCAAATCCACCGCCGTCCGCCCCGGCTCCCGCGCCGCCGGATAAAGGTCCTTGATATGCACCACGCCCAGCGTCTTGTCCAAATCGCCATTTTCGCAAAGCGGAAAGCGCGAATAACGTGTTTGTTCCGCCAGGGCAAGACATTCGGCAATGGTCGCGCTGGTATCGAAGGCAGTGATTTCGTGGCGTGGCCGCATGACTTCGCGCACGACTCGATGACGCAAATCAAGCGCGTTCAGGATGAGATTGCGTCCACCCGTTGCGCTCCGCGTGGTGGCGAGCACGAGGCGCAATTCATCTTCCGAGGGCGCGCTGCGAAGTTCTTCCACGGAAAACCCCAGCCGCCGCACTACAAACTGGGAAGAGCGATGCAGCAACCAGATGAACGGGAAGGACAGACGGTAAAACCAGTTCAACGGCCCAGCCACCCATAATGACGTCTGTAACGTGCGCCGGATGGCAATCGCCTTGGGCACCAGTTCGCCGGCGACAATCAGCAAATAACAGTTCACAAAAAAACCGACGCCGATGGCGATGCCGCGCTGGACCTCCACCGAGGTGATTTTGAACAGGTCAAAAAGCGGACTCAGCAGGTCGTGGAACACCGGCTCGATCACCACGCCGACTGCCATGCTCACGAGCGTGATGCCGAATTGCGTTGTGCTGATATACGTGTCAATGCGCGCAAGGATGTGCCGTGCCATTTTCGCCCGGCGATTGCCCCTGGCCGCCAGCGCCGCCAATTGCGTGTCCCGAATGCGCACCAGGGCCAGTTCTGCCGCGACAAAAAAAGCGTTCAACAGCACGAGCACAAACACCGCCACCAGATTTAAACCGTTATGGATGATGTCACCCGGGTTCACAATTTCACCTCGCCAAACATGACTTTGAGGATGTCTTCCAGCGTCACCACGCCCGCCTCATGCCGGTCGCGCGCCAGCACGATGGCCAGCCGTTCGCCGGCGCGTTGCATCCGCCGCAGCGCGACTTCCAGCCGCGTGTCCTCGTCCAAAAACAACGCGGGCGTCATGAGGGCGGCGGCGGGCTTTTGCAAATCCAGATCGTCGCGGAACAGCAACGGCCCCAGCGTAAGCAACCCCGCAATGCGGCGCTGGCCGTCGCGCATTTCCCAGACCGGCAGGCGCGAAAAATTGCGCTCGCGCGCCAGCGCCAGCGCGTCGCCGATGGATGTTTGGGTTTCGACCGTCACCACTTGGGCCAAAGGCGTGGCAATCTGCCGGACGGTGAGGTTTTGCAAATCAAGCACGCGATTAATCATGGCGCGTTCGCCGGTCGTGAATGCCTGCGCGGATTCCTGCATCACCGCGCGCATTTCCTCGCGGTTGCCGAAGGGGCGGCCGGTGAACGCGTGTCCGCCCATCCACCGCAACGCGCCCGCCGACGCGTTTTCGAGCAGCGCGACCAACGGACGCAAAACGATGTGGACGGGCCAAAAGACCTTGGCCACCGAGAGGCACAATTGGTTTGGATGCGCACGGAACAGCATTTTCGGCAACAAATCGAACAGAGCGTAAAACAAAAAAACAATCATGGCGAAAAGGCCGATGATCAGGGCGTAACGCCCCGGAAGTTGATCGTGCAACGTGGCGACGACCCAACCGAGGATGATAAAATTGGCGAGCGTGTTGCCGACGAGAATGGTCCAGAGAAAATTCTCCGGATGTTCGAGAAAACTATGGAGCAGTTTGGCCGAGGGGCGGCCAGCATGCGCCAGCCGCCGCACGCGCAGCCGGTTTAACGCAAACACACCCGCCTCCATGCCCGACAGCAAAAACGACAGCGCCAGGCACGCGGTCAGAAACAACCAGATAAGCAGATGGATTTTTATGTTCATTTCACAGATTCCACCAGCAACTCCCTGACCCGCCGTTCGTCAACCACCTGCGCCGTGAGTTTCAAGCCGTTAAACGTTGTGGCTTCACCGGCATTGGGCACCACGCTCAACAGATGCGTGAGTAATCCGCCCATCGTTTCGACCTCGGCCACGTCCGCGAGCGTGGGAAATTCGCGGCGGAAATCGTCCAACCGCATGGTGCCGTTCACCCGCCAGCGGCCCGGTGTCAGTTTCTCCATAACAAAACCTTCCGGTTGCTTCGCTTCGGCGCGGATTTTGCCAACGATTTGGCCCAGAATGTCCTCCATGGTCACGATGCCCGCCGTGCCTCCGAATTCATCCAGCACGACCGCCAGACCACGCTGCTGCTTTTGCAGACTCTGAAACAATTGCAGCAAATTCATCGTCTCCGGCACGAACGATGCAAATTCAATTGCGTCGGCCAGATCAATCTTCGGATCCAGCAGCAGGGCGCGTGTGTTCAGGATGCCGACGATGGTATCCGGCGTTTCGTCGTAGATCGGCAGGCGGCGGTGTTTGAATTTTTTCGCAGCGGCGGTCATTTCCTCGACGGTGGCGTCGTCGGAAACGCACGCCATGCCCGCGCGCGGACGCATCACCTCGCGCACCATGCGCTGGTCGAGACTGATGATTTGCAAAATGATTTCCTTTTCCGACTCGGCCAGCGTGCCTTGCTGGTACGCCATTTCGAGCAACTCATGATATTCCCCGTCGGTGAGCGCGGCGGGCGGTCTGACCAGTTGCGGTGCGATGAGTTTCAAAACCGCCTCGTTCATTTTCTGCGCGACGTAGCGCAATGGGGTGGTGAGTTTCTGTATGAACAGCAACAACCAGCCGATGCGCCGCGCCCAGCGTTCGGGCTGGCGCACGGCCAGTGTCTTGGGAAAAACCTCGCAACCGATGAGCGTCAATGCCAGCAGCACAACTACCGTCAGCACGAACGGCCATCGGCCGTCAAACACCATCTGGAGCGCCACCGCCAGCATCGCGGCATTGGCAAACGTGTTGCCGAGCGCCATGGTGGCCAGCAAATCCTGCGGCTGTTCGAGCAGCCGCGCCACGACGGCGCCCGCGCGCGGATGACCTTCGGCCAGTTGACGCGCCTGCCATTTGCTGAGGGAAAGCAACGCCGCCTCGGCCAGCGCGAAAAAGAAACTCGCGCCGGCGGAGATCAAAATCACCGCCACCGCCGTCACTACCGCAGGCTCCATGGGAGACAATCTAAATAGAAAAGTCTAAAGTCCAAAGTCCAAAGTCCAACGGCGGCTGGACTTGTCAGCCTTCCAATATCGCCGTGGCCGCGGCGTAATTTTGGGTGTGGCTCAGGCTGATGAGCAATTGCTTCGCGCTGCGTGACGCGAACAATTTTTTGCCTTTGTCGTGCAGAATCACAAACGGTTCGCCGGATTCCTTGCGCCGGATTTCCATGTCCTGCCAGCCGAGCGCCGCGCCGATGCCGGTGCCGAACGCTTTGGAGATGGCCTCCTTGGCTGCGAACCGCGCGGCCAGGAACGGCGCCGGATTTTTGTGCGACAGGCAGTAGGCGATTTCATCAGGATGCAGCAGCCGTTTGAGAAAACGTTCGCCAAACCGCTCGTACGACATCTTCACGCGCGCCACCTCGATGATGTCAATGCCCGTGCCCAGGATCATTTGCGATTTACGATTTACGATTTGCGATGGACGCGCAAGGAAACTCGCGGCAGAGCTGCTTAACCGCGATAGTCTTTCATCAACCGCAGCATTTCCTTCACGGCCTTTTCCAGCCCAACCATCACCGCCCGGCTCATGATGCTGTGGCCGATGTTCAATTCCGCCAGGTGCGGCACGTGGTGCAGCAACGGCAAATTTTCGTAATTCAATCCGTGCCCGGCATTCACCTTCAAGCCAAGCGCGTGCGCTTGTTTTGCGCCGGAAATCAAGCGCTGCAACTCCGGCAAATTGGCAGGGACGGCGCGCCGCGCCGTCCGGTCATCGCGGCGCGATGACCCTACCTTTTCACGAAACGCCTCCGCAAAGGCGCCCGTGTGTAGTTCAATGAACTGGCTGCCCACCCGCGCGCTGGCTTCAATCTGCTTCTCGTCCGGCGCGATGAACAAACTCACTTCGATGCCGGCATCATTCATTTTCTTGCGCGTTTCAGTCAGAGACCTTTCGGCGGCGACCACATCCAGTCCGCCTTCGGTTGTCACTTCCAGCCGCCGTTCGGGCACGATGCAAACGATGTCCGGCTTCAATTTCAGCGCGATACCAATGATTTCCGGCACATTGGCCATTTCGAGGTTTAGCCGGATTTTGACGATTTCACGGAGCTTCCCAACGTCACGGTCCTGGATATGACGGCGGTCCTCGCGCAGATGCGCGGTGATGCCGTGCGCCCCGGCGGCTTCACAAATCCGCGCGGCCTCCACCGGGTCCGGCTCGCCGAATCCGCGCCCCCGGTAGCGCGCTTCGCGGAGCGTCGCAACGTGGTCAATGTTAACACCAAGTTTCAACATACAATCAATCTGCCAGTCATGCGCAGGGCACGACAGAATATTTCAAGAGGTGTATTTCGTGCCAAATGCGTCTCCGTTTGGCAAATGCAATTACATTCTAATTGCTCCGTCGCGCCGAATCCGATTTTATTGGGCGTGCCAAGCATTCGCCTGTTTATCAAATACTGGCTGCCAGTACTGATCTGGATGTCGGTGATTTTCTCAGCCTCCAGCGACACGCATTCCTACGAGCATTCGTCGCGGATTATCGCGCCGCTGTTGTACTGGCTGTTTCCGCACATTTCGGCGAACACGGTTGATTGGGTTGTCTTTATCGCCCGCAAATGCGCACATCTGGCCGAGTATTCCGTGTTTGCGCTGTTGCTCTGGCGCGCGTTCCGCCGACCAAAAAAGAACGATCCGCGCCTGTGGAACTGGCGTGAAGCCGGCATCGCGCTGCTGATTGTCGCGCTTTATGCGGCCAGCGACGAATTTCATCAGCGCTTTGTGGCTACGCGCACGCCGCGAGTCCACGACGTGGTGCTGGACACGCTCGGCGGGGCTGCGGGTTTGTTTGCAATTTGGCTGGTTGGCCGCTGGCGGAAACGTTGGTAATCTCCCCGTGTGAAACGTCCGCTGGTCAGCGTCGTTTCGTTCTACGTTATCGGGTTGCTGCTCGCCGGAATTTTTCGACTGCCACTCGGCGTGCTGTTTGCCGTCTCATTTCTCGTGCTCGTGCTCGTTTTCGTTCTTGAAAAATTTCGTCCGCGCCTGATTTGGCTGCTCGTCGCGCTGGCTGGCTGGACGAATCTCGTCAGCCGCACCGCCGTCGTTTCGCCACATGATTTGCGCGCAGTGCTGGGTGACGATGCGGCCATTGTGACCGTGCGCGGAAAGTTGGCGGAAACACCGCGCCTGCGGATTTTCGAGCGCGACGAAGTAGAATCGTGGCGAACTCTTGCCCGAGTACAAGTTACCGCATTGCGGCGCGGAACAAACTGGCAACCTGTCTTTGGCCGAATCATCACCACCACGCCGGACGCGCTGCCGAGCAATTATTTTGCAGGACAAGCAGTCGAAATCACCGGTGTTCTCGCGCCGCCGCCGTCACCACTGGCGGAAGGACTTTTTGATTACCGCGACCATCTCAAGAAGCTCGGCATTTATTACGAACTCAAAACCCGCTCGCCCGATGACTGGCGGTTGGCCGCACCGGCACTATCCACGCCGCCATTGTCGGACCGGTTTCTGGCTTGGGCGAGAAAAACGCTCACCCTCGGCCTCGACCCGCAGGACGAGGCCACGCAACTGCTGCTGGCCATGACCCTCGGCCAGAAAACCGCGCTCACGGATGAAGTCAGCGAGCCCTTCATGCGCTCGGGCACGATGCACATTTTCGCCATCAGCGGACTGCATATCGCCCTCATCGCCGGCATTTTACTCGGTCTGCTGCGTGTCTTCCAACTGCCACGGGTCGCGTGCGGCCTCGTGGTGCTGCCGTTGATTTGGTTCTACACCGCGGCCACTGGCTGGCAGCCGTCGGCAATCCGCTCGACGATTATGATGAGTGTCATCATCGGCGGGTGGATGTTGAAACGGCCGGGCGATTTGCTGAATTCACTGGCCGCCGCGGCATTCATCATTCTGGTCTGGCAGCCGGAACAACTTTTTCAGGCCAGCTTTCAATTGTCCTTTTGCGTTGTGTTGAGCATCGCATTGGTAACGCTGCCGCTGAACCGGCTCCGCGACCGCCTGTTCCAAAGCGATCCCCTGTTGCCACCCCAATTAATCTCCCCTTGGCGGCGCGGGTTGGATTCACCGCTGCGGTTTGTCACAAGTTGTTTCAACACTTCGCTGGCGGCATGGCTGGGGTCACTGCCTTTGGTCGCCTTTTATTTTCATCTGTTCAGTCCTATTACCCTGCTGGCCAACGTGGTCATTGTGCCGCTGGCCAGCCTCGCGTTGATGGCTGACGTCGGCAGTTTGCTCTGCGGCTGTTGGCTGCCGGCGGCGGCGGAACTTTTCAATAACAGCGCATGGTTTTTCATGTCGGCGATGATTCATACGAGTGACTCCGCTACAAAAATTCCCGGCGCCTTTTTCTACGTGCCATCACCAGCGTGGTGGACTGTGGCTGTTTACTTCACCGCCCTCGTCGGTTTGGCGAGCGGCTGGTTGCTGGCGCGGCAACGACGCATTGGGAGCGCGGCGGCGTTTGTCTTGATTGGCGTTATCGGCCTTTGGCATTGGGGACAATCGCGCCATGAAACCAAGTTGACCGTTCTGCCGTTGAATGGCGGACATTGTGTTTTCGTGGATGCGCCGGGCAGGAAAAACGACTGGTTGGTGGATTGCGGCGATGACAGTGCAGTCGAATTCACGCTCAAGCCGTTTCTTCGCGCGCAGAGCGTAAATTATGTTCAACGACTGGTTTTGACGCATGGCAATTTGCAGAACGTCGGCGGTGCGGAATTACTCGATGAACTTTTCGGCATCGGTGAAATTGATACCAGTTCTGTTCCTTTCCGTTCCCGGGCGTATCGAAAAAACCTTATGGATTTTGAGAAGCCGCCGCCGCGGCATAAAATCATCAACCATGGCGACACCGCGGGCTGCTGGCGGGTGCTGCATCCCGATGCCGCAGACAATTTCCCGCGCGCAGATGACAAGGCGCTGGTGTTGCTTGGCGATTATTCCGGCGCGCGCGTCTTGCTGTTGTCCGATTTGGGCCGTGCCGGCCAAAGTGCGTTGCTTGACCACACCAATGATTTGAGCGCGGACATCGTGATTGCCGGCCTGCCGAACGGAGGCGAACCGCTTTGCGACGCGTTGCTCGATGTCGTTCAGCCCAAAGTCATCGTGGTTGCGGATTCGGAGTTTCCCGCCACCCGGCGCGCGAGTCGCGAATTGAGGGAACGCCTGGCCGGACAAAAAGTGCCGGTGATTTACACCCGCGCGGCAGGCGCGGTCACGATTCTTGCAGATAAACGAGGCTGGAAATTAAAAACGATGGACGGTCAGGAATTTGCCAGTCGGCAAAATTGAATTTTTGGTAGGGACATCCCGCCGGGATGTCTGCGGACGCCGCAGCGCGGCTTCCCTACCTTTCCCGGGTAATGACAATCGAAACGTGCCGTGCCTGCGGGACTGGAAATTTTTTGACTTCGACCGTGACGCTTCGCGGTTTGAATTCGGCCAGAATCATGTCGCCAATATCGGCGGCCAGTTTTTCAATCAGCTTCCAACTCCGCCCTTCACCGAATTTCAAGAGCCGCTGGCTGACGGCGAAATAATCAATCGTGTCGGCGATGCCGTCGGATTTCGCTGCCTTCGAGAAATCACCAGCCATCTCTACTGTCAGCAACAAACGCTGCGGCTTGGCGCGTTCTTCGTCCGGCACGCCGACGCAATAAAAAACTTCCAGGTCAACGATGGAAATATTGGAATTCACCACGCCACCGCTTCCAGTAGAACCCGCGTCGGTGTGTTCAGCGGCATCTTTGACGCCTCGGCGGTAGTAACCCAGCGGAATTCGCGAGCCTCGTCGTTGAGTTTCACGCGCGGCTGGCCGGGGCAACGGCAGGTGTAATTCAGCAGAACAAAGTGCGCATCGCGATAAAATTCCCTCGAGTGGATGCAATCCTGCACGAGCACGAACTCGATGCCGATGACGTCCAGTCCCGTTTCCTCCTTAATTTCACGGCGGAGCGCGTCCAGAGACGGTTCGCCCCATTTAATCTTGCCGCCGGGAATGCCCCAGAGATTCGACCACTTGTGTGTGCGAATCATCAGCACTTCGCCGGCGTCGTTGAAAATCAACGCGCCCACCGTGGCTTCCGGTGGACGATTTTCCTCAACCTGTTCGCCGGCAAGGGCCATGTGCAAATTATTTTGTTCGAGCACGCGGCGCAATTCGCCGAGGTGTTCCACGATCAAATCCGGCTTCATTTCGCGCAATTGTTCCAGCGTGTTGTAGCCGGTCAACACGGCGCAGGAATGAATGCCGCCGTGTTTGGCGGTCTCGATGTCATGCTGCATGTCGCCGATGAAAAGCGTTTCGTCCGGCACGAGCCGGTTTTCGGCGAGGATTTCGTGGATTTTTTCCCGCTTGTCCAAGACGCCGGTGTAAGGCCGGTCCAGAAAAGCGCCGAAGCCGGTAACCTGGCATTGCGCGTCAAAATGCTCGCGTTGGATGGTGCTCAACACGAACATGCGCATGCGGCGGGCGCGGCAAAATTCGAGAAAATCGCGCGCATGGGGCAGTTCTAAAACGGAGTCCTGAATCTCACGGTAATGGCTGTGGAACCAGTCTTCCAGTTGCGGCAGCGGCACGTGCGGCGTGTGCCGATGATAAAAATTCGTGAACGGCAGGGAAAATTCCGCGCGAAATTCCTCCAACGACATTTCCGGACGTCCAGCCTGGACGAGAACCACGTTGGTCGCCTTCCAGACGGCGGGCAAATCGTCCACGAGCGTGCCCGACCAGTCGAAAATGATGTTGCGAATCACAGGGAAGTTTAACCGCGAAACCCGCGAATCACACGAAAACTTTTCGTGTCATTTGGTGTGTTCGTGTTTTCCAAAGGAAATGGCGTTACTAAGAGCTTCATTCCACGCGGTAACCCTGTTCACGAAACCGCTGTAATTTGTAAAGCAGGGCGCGGCGGCTGATGCCCAGAGCTTTGGCCGTTTCGGTGCGATTAGAGTCGTGCTGGCGCAACGCCTGCAGGATGGCCTGCCGTTCGATTTCCTCCAGCCGCGCCGGGTCGGCGGCTTCGGCGGCGGCCGGCGGTTCCGTTGCGCCACGCACACGCGCCGGGAGATGTTCCGGCAAAATCAACTCACTGCGGGACAGCAGCACCGCGCGTTCCATCGCGTTGCGCAACTCGCGTACGTTGCCCGGCCAGGCATATCGTTCCAGACAGGCGGCGACCGTGTCGGAAAATCGCGCGCGGCCCTTGGTCAACTCCTCAATGAACCGCCCCGCCAGCGGCAAAATGTCTTCGCGCCGCTCGCGCAACGGCGGAATGTTCAATTCCACCACGTTCAGCCGGTAAAACAAGTCCTCGCGAAACCGGCCGCCTTTGACCTCGTCTTCCAGATTGCGGTTGCTCGCGGCGAGGATGCGCGCGTTGGTGTGGATTTCACGATTCGAGCCGACGCGCTGAAACCGCCCGTCCTGCGTCACGCGCAACAGCTTGGCCTGAAGAGACGGCGACATTTCAGCCACCTCGTCCAGAAAGATCGCACCCGCGTTCGCTTCCTCAAACCGGCCGATGCGCTGGGCGTGCGCGCCGGTGAACGCGCCTTTTTCGTGCCCGAACAATTCGGCTTCGAGCAGCGTTTCGGGCAGGGCGGCGCAATTGACTTTGATCAATGGCCCCGCCGCGCGCGGACTCCAGGCATGAATCACGTCCGCCACCACTTCCTTGCCCACCCCGCTTTCGCCCGTGATCAGCACCCGGGTTTCGGACGGCGCAATCAACGAGACATCCCGGAATACAGCTTGCATGAGCGGGCTGCGGGCAATCACAAAATCTGGCAACGGCTTCGCTTCGTTATACCGGAGCGGAGCGGACTTCAAAATTCCGACAGCCTGCCGCACCGAATTGAGCAGTTCATCAAGGTCAATCGGCTTGGGCAGATAATTGACCGCGCCGTCGCGCATGGCGGCCACGGCATCGCGAATGTCGGTGAAGGCGGTGACGAGCAGGACGGGCAGCGTGGCGTGTTCCTGGCGCGCGCGCCGCAGCGTTTCCAACCCGGAAAGCCCCGGCATCCGCACGTCGGAAATCATCATGGCGAATTTCCCGGAGCGAAGCATTTCCAGGGCGCGCTCGCCGGAGTCCGCCAGCGCCGTCTCAAAACCCTGGCTGCGCAGGAACGAATTCAGCAGGCTGCGCTGGCCGGGGTCGTCATCCACGATGAGGAGGCGCGGCATTTCGGCAAGTTGGTTGTGGATTTCGGACACAACGTAAAGCTATCCGATTCAGACGCTGCGTTTCAAGCGGCGGATGCAGAAACAGAGATGTCGCGCCGGCGGCGCGGTGGAGTGCGGCAACATGCCGCCGCTTTGAAAGCGAGGAGGTGTCCACCCCCTCCCAATTATTTCCGATGATGCTGTGGAAATGGGATGCCGGGCGCATGACTGGCCTCACAAATCTCGCAAGGTGGGAGAAGTTGGAAACGCCGAGGGCAAGCAATTTCTTCCATTGACAAATGTAATCGCCAAGGTTACTTATTAACCTCAGTTTATGAGAACGAGTTGTCGTTTTGCCATGGCGGTTCATGTGCTGGCCGTCCTCGCTTACAAGGAGGGCGACCGGGTCACGTCGGCGTTCCTGGCCGGCAGCGTGAACACCAACCCGGTCATTATCCGGCGGCTCTTGCTGTCTTTGCAGCGGGCGAGGCTGGTGGACACCTGCAAGGGAGCCGGGTCTGGTTCCCGCCTGAATCGTTCTCCCGGCCGCATTAACTTGGCTGAAGTATATCGGGCAGTTGAAGAAGCCGAACCTTTCGCCACGCCGGCGCGAAGACCCAATAGTGCGTGCCCGGTGGGCCATTGCATCCGCAAGGAATTGGACCGGATTTTTGCCTCTGCGCAAAAGGCTTTGGAGCACGACCTGGAGAAGACCAGTCTGGCCGACGTGATCAACGCGGTAAAAGCCTCCAGCGCCTGCGCCCGGGAAAAAACCGGTTGACATTCTCTTTTTTTGAACAACTTTGTAACATTATTTGTTACATACTGGAAAGGTCGAGGGAGTATGAAAAGGAACAATATGAACTACAACGGGAAGAGCGCGGAAAGCGGAGCATTATTCAAGAACAAACTGAAGGCGCCGGTTGCGGCACGAAAATGAGGAATCAAATGAAAACAATATTTAAACGAACCGACCAGCCGGTGCTGGGGAGAGCCACATCGCGCCGCTTCCGCTTGATCAGGCCCCCCCTGCGGCGGCGGTTCCGTAATCGGTTGTCACGACCGGCGACCGTCCTTTTGCGCGCGGCATCCACGGCAAAGGAAACGGTGCTGGCAGAACCGGTATCAGCAGATTTGCCGCATGGCGACGTTCTGCAACTATACCTCCGCGAGATTGGCCAGGTAAAACTGCTGACGCCGCAGGAGGAAATCGTGCTCGCAAAACGGATCAAGCGGGGCGACAAACGGGCACGCGAACGGATGATCAAAGCCAACCTGCGGTTGGTGGTGAAAATCGCCCGCGACTACGAGGGGATGGGCTTGCCGCTCCTCGACCTCATCAACGAAGGCAACATCGGGTTGATGAAGGGCGTCGAACGATTCGATCCCCGGAAGGGGGCCAAGCTTTCCACCTACGCCTCATGGTGGATCAAGCAAAGCATCAAACGGGCACTGGCCAATCAGGCCAAGACTATCCGCCTGCCCGTGCATGTGGTGGACAAAGTGACCCATATCCGGCGGGCAGAGGTGAAATTGCGCGAAGCCTTTGACCGCGACCCAACCGATGAAGAGTTGGCGCATGAGTTGGACCTCGATCCCCGGCGCATACGACAGTATCGCCAGGCGTCCAAGGCGCCGGTTTCACTGGATGCCCCAATTGGCGACGATGCGTCGGAGCGTGTTTCTGAAGTCGTGGCCGATCCGAATGCGGCGGCGCCTTTCGACCGGCTCGTCCAGGAAACCGACACCAAATTGGTACGGGAAGTTCTGGCCACGCTTGACCAGCGTGAAAATAAGATTCTGGCCATGCGTTTTGGGCTGGAGGACGGTTCGCCAAAAACCTTGGAAGAAGTCGGTGACCGTTTGGGCGTGACGCGCGAACGTATCCGACAGATTCAGGAACAGGCGCTGAAGAAATTACGGACAAAGATGGAGGAACGGGATCGGCCTGCTGCCGAAGCCGAAGAAATCGCCATGGCGGTTGCAGTCTGAAGAGTTCATCGACAAAATTAAT
>Ga0335077_10006221_pt1 | contig 14740 bp, 12 predicted proteins | sample Lox_Sample_31_FD_207151 | JGI IMG/M metagenome (GOLD analysis project Ga0335077, IMG submission 207151) | Soil microbial communities from Loxahatchee National Wildlife Refuge, Florida, United States - Lox_Sample_3.1 | ecosystem: Environmental > Terrestrial > Soil > Wetlands | place: USA... | reverse complement strand
CGCACGTTTTCCTGCGTGACCTCGGCGTTCCTCCTCCGGAACCTCGCCGATCTGGAGCAGGGCCTGCGCGAGATGACGCGGGTCACTCGCCCCGGCGGCCGTGTCGTGGCCCTCGAGATCACGCAGGCTAGGATCCCCGGGTGGAGCCCGGTGTTCCGCTTCTACTTTCACCGGGTCGTGCCGAGGGTCGGGCAGGTCGTGGGCAGCGATCGCGAGGCCTACACCTACCTGCCGCAATCGGTGGACCGGTTCCTCACGCCACCCGAACTGTCGCGGCTCATGGAACTGACCGGTTTACGCGACGTGACGTTCCGGCGTCTCGGGATGGGCACCGTCACCATCCACACCGGCATCGCCTAGCCGGCCGTCTGTTTCAAGAAGCCGTCGAGCGCCGCGCTGAACGCGGCCGGTCGATCCAGCACCAGATGATGGTAGGCCCCTGCGATCTCTTCCAGCCGTGCGCCGGCAATCCGCCCCACCATCTCCTCGGCCATGGGGGGCGTCAGCACCGGTGAGCGTTCGCCGCGGACGATCAGCGTGGGAGCGGCGATCCGGTGGAGCAGCGACCACGCGTCGACCGGTCGCCGGAGCCCGTTAGTGGCGGGATCGAATCGGTAGAGGAAGGCGCCGTCGCGCTCGACGATTCCCGTGTGGGCGAGGTGCCGGAGCAAGGCCGGATCGGCGGTGGTGCCTTCCGGGAAGAGACGGAAGCTCTTGACCGCTGATTCCAGCGTGTCGTGACGGCGTGGTCCACGGTGGCCGCGACGATGCATGCGATCCAGCCGGTCCGCGGGCAAGGATGGCCGGCTGTCGATGATGACCAGCGCGCGGACGCGATCGGGATGCCAAGCGGCGAAGGCCATCGCGTTGTGGCCGCCCATCGAGTGCCCGCACAGCGTCACCTCCGGCCATCCGAGCGCATCCAGGACGCCCAGCAGATCGGAGACGAAGCTCTCGGTCGCGTAGCTCGCGCCATCCGGCGCCGGTGGAGCCCAGTCGCTCTCGCCGTGCCCGCGCTGATCCAGCGCGATCACCTCGTAACGGTCGGCGAACGCCGGGGCGACGGCATCGAACCAGTGCGCGTGAGCCGAACCCCCGTGGAGGAAGCAGAGCCCTGGCCGGCCGGGCTTCCCCCAGCCCAGGGCTCGGAGCGTGAGACCGTTGACGGTGAATGATCGGCGGAGCGCCACGTCGCATCCATAGGGAGTCGCAGTCATGAGCGGCATTGTAGCGTGACGCAAAAAAATCTTGGTGTAATGACGGCCGGGCAGTAATTTCAAGAGTGCCATGCAACCCACATCGAACGTCAGTGCCGCGAATCGCCGCTGGACGCGCACGCTTGCCCCCGTTGTCGCTCTCGGCATCGCGATTCCCGGTCTCACCGGTGATCCGACGTCGAGCCGGTCGCTCCTCGTCGGCGTCCGGGAAGTCTCGGCAGCTCCCGCGACGACTCCGCCGGCGGCCTTGCCTCCCTCGCCGGTCGTTCCGCCGGCCGCCCACCAGTCGCGACGCTTCCAGGGGCGAGTGCTGGATGACGGCACGGGCCAGCCGCTTCGTGGCGCCTCCGTGTGGTTCGGCGCCAAGGAGGTGCTGACCGACAGCGACGGTCGATTCAGCCTGGAGGCCTCGACCGGTCGGCCGCTCACAGCCACCGTGAAGCTGCCAGGTTACGAGCGTCGGCTGATCGACGTCGCCACGTCGGAGACCACCATCCGACTGCGCCCCCACGCCGTCAAGGCAGCGTATCTCACCTACTACGGGATCGGCGACCGGCAAATTCGCGAACGCGTCCTGGAGCTGGCGGGGCGTACCGAGCTGAACGCGGTGGTGATCGACGTCAAGGGCGATCGAGGGCTGATCCCCTATCGCACCGAGGTCCCCCTGGCGCTGGAGGCAGGAGCGCAGGGGCCCGTGATCATCAAGGACTTCGATACCCTCCTGGCCTCGCTCAAGGCCCAGGGCATCTACACGATCGCGCGCATCGTGGTGTTCAAGGACACTGTCCTGGCCAACCACCGGAAGGATCTGGCCATCATCGACACGCGCACGCGCCGGCCCTGGGTGGACAACGAGAAGCTTGCCTGGGTGGACCCGTTCCGACAAGAGGTCTGGAACTACGTCATCGCCATCGCGAAGGAGGCAGCCGCCAAGGGCTTCGACGAGATCCAGTTCGACTACGTGCGGTTCCCCACGGACGGGAGGCTGTCGGTGGCACGCTATTCGCGGCCGAACAACTCGACGACGCGGCTGCCGACCATCGCCGCCTTCCTCGCCAAGGCGCGCCGCGAGCTGGGACCGACGGGCGTCTTCGTCGCGGCGGACCTCTTCGGCTACACTGCCTTCAACACCAACGATACCGACATCGGGCAGCGGATCGAGGAACTCGCGCCGCATCTCGACTACATCTGCCCCATGGTGTACCCCTCGGGCTATCACCTGGGCATACCCGGCTACCGGAACCCGGTGGCGCATCCCTATGAGATCGTGCGCGAGAGCGTGCGCCTGATCCGGCAGCGCTCCCAGCAGACGACGGTCCAGGTGCGACCCTGGCTCCAGGATTTCCGCGACTACGCTTACGATCGGCGGATCTTTGGCGTCCGTGAGATCCGGGCCCAGATCCGCGGGGCCGCCGAGGCCGGAAGCAGCGGGTGGATGCTCTGGAATCCGCGCAACGACTACACCGGCGAGGCCCTGCTCCCGAAGAGCAAGGCCTTCGCTGCCGTCAAGCGTCACACGGACTAGCGGGAGCGAATCTGGAGGACCAGATGCGAAGCCCGGGCGAGCGGCTCAGGAATCGGAGCCGATCTGCCTCTCTCGGGCTTGTGGCACTCTTCGCGCTCGGGTTGCCCTGGGCGAGTCCGGCCGCTGATCAGACGTTACCGCCCAACGAGCTCGGCCGGGTGATGATCCTCGAGTATCACAAGATCGACCTGCCCGAGAACCGGTGGACTCGCACGCCGGACAACTTCCGCCGCGACCTCCAGCGACTGTGGGAGCGCGGGTATCGGCTCGTCAAGCTGGGTGATTTCCTGGATGGCAGGATCAGCCTGCCGCGCGGCACGACGCCGGTGATCCTCACGTTCGACGATTCCTCGCCCGGCCAGTTCCGCTACCTCGAGCGCCAGGGTGAGTGGGTCATCGATCCGGATTGCGCCGTGGGCATCATCGAGACCTTTGCCCGCTCGCACCCCGGGTTCGGTCGTGCGGCCACGTTCTACGTGCTCCCCGGCGCCGATCCTCCCAACCGGCTCTTCAATCAGCCCACGCTCGCCACTCGCAAGCTTGCCTACCTGGCCGCGAATGGCTATGAGATCGGCAACCACACGCTGTGGCACGCGAACCTCAGTCGATATCCCGAGAACGTCGTCCGCTCCCAGATCGCGTCGGCGCAAGACTGGATCCAGCAGCACGTCCCGGGATATCGGCCTCGCACGCTGGCCCTACCGATGGGCGCCTATCCCAGGCAGATACGCTGGGCCGAGGTCGGCGGGGTCAATGGAACCTCCTATCACCACGACGCGATCCTGATGGTGGCCGGCGGTGCGGCTCCGTCGCCATTCTCCAGGGCCTTCGATCCCTATCACCTGCCGAGGATCCAGGCGACCGACCACGAGATCGACGGATGGGTCACGTACTTCGAACGACATCCGGAGGATCGATACGTGAGCGACGGTGAGCCCGGCACGATCACCGTGCCTGCGAAGAGCGCCGGGAAGGGGCGAGCCATCCACGGCCTCCGCGTCGTCGAGCGGCAGTGACGAGCCGTCGCTACTGGTAGATGAGGTACGACGCGCGACGCTGGAGGAAGCTCGTGCGACCCGCCTCTGCCCAGCTCCGAATGCGACTCAGTGGCTCGCCCCGGAGGAAGGACCATATCGTGGCTCGGTTCACGAGCAGGTTCTGGATGGCCTCGGGGCGGAATTGCGTCGGGTAGCGATCCACCAGCTCTCGCCCTAGCGTCAACGCCACCGTCACCGGCCTGATCGCCTCGCGGTCCGTCACCTCCAGCTTCACCCCCGCCACTCCCTGCCCCGCATAGACGCTCGAGGTCGGCGTGAAGTAGATGGGTTGGAACCGGACGCCGCCGGGATCCCTCTCGTTCATGGCGTCCGCGAGCTCCTGCGCCTTGATCCACGGCGCGCCGACAACCTCGAAGGGCGTGTCCGTGCCCCGTCCAACCGAGAGGTTGGTGGCTTCGAGCAGGCCGATCCCCGAATACAGCAAGGCCTCGAGCAGCGATCGGATATTGGGGGACGGGCTCACCCACGGCAGGCCTGTCTGATCGAACCACTGACCGCGCTGCCAGTTCTGCAGTGGAGCCACGGTCACGTCGACCTTCAGCTTGCGCTCGTCGACCACCATGAGCGCGAACTCGCCGATCGTCATGCCCGGGCGGACCGGGATCGCGTGCGGCGCCGTGAACGACCGGAGGTCGGGATCCATGACCGGCCCCTCGACGATCCTTCCGGTGATGGGGTTAGGCCGGTCCAGAACGACAACTGCAAGGCGCCGCCGTGCGGCTTCCTCCATAACGTACACCAGCGTTGCCAGGTACGTGTAGTAGCGGACGCCGACGTCCTGGATATCGAACACCATGGTATCGACGCCAGCCAAGGCCTCGGAGGAAGGCCGACGCGTGGCCCCGTAGAGACTCCACACCGGCAGCCCGGTCGCAGCGTCGCGCCCGTTGGGGACCGACGCATCGAGCTGACCGTCGAGACCATGCTCGGGGGAAAAGATGGCTCGGAGTGTCACACCGGGTGCGGCGGCCAGGAGATCGATCCCTCGCCGGCCCTGGGCATTGACACCCGTCTGGTTGGTCACGAGGGCGACTCTCCGGCCACGTAGCCGCGAGAAGCCTTCGGACTCGAGTACGTCCAAACCGCTCATGGTTCGTTCGGCCGGCGCGCTCTCGTCGGCGGCCGGCGCTCCCATCTGTGTCGAGACGGTCGTCACCGGCGGTTCTGCCGCGGGAGCGAAGTACGTGCCGACGACGGCGCTGCTACGCCGTCGTAGCTCAACCACGTTGCCCTTCCCGGAAGGATGCACCCGGTTGGTGAGAACGATCACGTACGCGCGGCTCGCAGGATCCATCCAGATGGACGTGCCCGTGAACCCGGTATGCCCCACCGATCCCACCGGGAAGAACGACCCGAGTGTGCGCGAGTACCCGGAGGACATATCCCAGCCGAGCCCTCGAGTCGTCTCGCCGATCACCTCCGGCGAGAACATGGCCTTCACGGTCGCCTCGTCCAGAACGCGGCGCCCGTCGAGCGTCCCGCGCTGGAGCAGCATCTGGCAGAACCGAGAGACATCGTCGGCCGTCGAGAACAGTCCGGCATGACCGGCGACTCCGCCCAGGAGTCGCGCATTCCCGTCGTGGACGACGCCGCGGAGCGGCATCCCCCCGGGACCCCACTCCGTCGGCGCAATCCGTGGCCGCCAAGACTCCGGAGGCAGAAACGTCGTGTGTCGCATCCCGAGCGGCCCGTAGAAGCGCTTCTGGACGAATCGATCGAGCGGCTCGCCACTGACACGACGGACGACCTCGGCGAGCAGGATGAACCCGGTATCGCTGTAGAGGAACGTCGTTCCCGGCGTCGCCACGAGGCCGGCCCGTGCCTGCAGCTGGGCGGCAGCGGGAAATCGCCGGACCATCGCTTCCCGGGAAGGCAAATCGGGAAGGCCGGCGGAGTGCGTGAGGATTCGGCGGATCGTCACGTCCTGGTAAACAGACGTGTTGAATTCCGCCAGGTATCGCCCGAGGGGTGCATCGAGGTCGATCCGATGCTGCTCCCGGAGCAGGAGCACGGATGGCATCGTGGCCAGGACCTTCGTGAGAGAGGCAACGTCGAAGATCGTGTCCAGCGTCATCGGCTCTAGCGTCGGCACCAGCGCGCGAGACCCGAAGCTCTTCCTGTACAGCACGCGCTGGCCCTCGCCAACGAGGATCACCGCGCCCGGCACGTCGCCTGCCGACACCGCGGCGCGTGCCGCCGCGTCCAGCTCGGTCCAGATCGCGAGACGCACAGCTCCGTCCGGATCCGAGATTTTCGTCTGCGCAAGAGCAACCGCGGGCACGGACCAGAGCGTTGCGATCAGGAACGAGCGTCGCTGCATGCTCTGCATCATACCGCGCCGTCCCCCGGAATTCGCCGTGCTACGATTCGGGCGAGATGCCACAAGTCTCCTCCGCCATGAACGCCGATCGCGTGCCCGACAGCGTACGTGATGGCCTCCGCCGAGGTCGCGCCGTCTCGTGAGCCCGACGCCGTTCTCTGGTGCCTATCCCCACCAGCACCACGACCCGCGCGGTCTCGTCGAGCGCATCGAGGCGCAGCTCCGTCAGCGGATCGAGGAGGCCGTCGACATGGCCGGGCTCGCGTTGATGGTCGACCTGCGTCGCCATCGCGGTCGCCCTGCGCCCGATACCGCGAGCGAGGCCGACCGAAGAGAGTTCGAGCAGATCGCCGCCGATGTGCTTGCCCATCTCCGCGATGCGCTCCGCGCCGGGCTGACAACCGAAGAACGCGACGCGCTGGACCGAGCCGAAGCCAGCCATCAAGAGCCCCGCGAGCGCCTCCTGGCGGGACAGGTGCTCCTGGCCCGTCGGCTGCCCGACTACTGGCAGCGGTTCGAGACGCATCAAGCCGCGTATGCGAAGACGCGGGTCGAAAGCCCAGAGCCTCCAGAGAGCTGGATCAGCCGCCTGTTCAACAGGTGAGCTCGCGTCACCCCGCCGAGCACCCCGCAGGAGATGGTCCGTCTCAGGCGGCGCGGCGGTCGCCTCCTGCCGCAGGCGCAGCCGCCAGATCCGCAAGCGCCCAGAGGTCCGAGCATTGATCCAGCGCATCGCGCCATACGGCATAGTCCTCGAGCAAGGTCCGGCGTGCGGCGGTGAGCCGCCCCTCCATGTCCTCGAGTTGTGACAGCAGATCCGGACGCCGTTCCGCGCACCCTCTGACGAGGCCCTCGTGCGTCGTGGCAGCCACCCGGTCGAGCAGTCGATTGACGTCGTCTTGGAGCAACCGGTCCAGGGCATTCATGAGACACCTCCATGGGTAGCCTATATACTAAACACATGATGATATGATCTGTCAAGCGGAAACTCTTCGAGGCGGGGCCTGGGAATCTCTCAGCGCTTCAGCGAGCTAGCTTGCTCTGCCAGAGCACGTGACCCACGAAGAACGGTCCAAGGCTCTGGAGGTACTGCGCGGTCTGGGCGGTCTTCCGCATGGCCTGGACCAGATGCGACAGCGGATGCAGATCCCGGCCCACCAGACCGATCACGAAATCGTTGTCGTGGGTGTCGAGTCCGTGGCAGGCGAGGCGGATGTCGTGCGCGAGATCCGCCTCGCCATAGGCACGCCCGAGCGTCGCGTGTTCGCGCAGCACGGCGCTCTGCTCTTCCGGCGTGAGGCGGGCGAAGCCGCCCACCCGCCGCAACGGGTACCAGATGGCCCATGGCCAGGATGGGTCGAGCACTGTGCGCCGCGGCCGATGAAGCAGCCAGTCCTCGAGATCCGCCTCGAAGCCCGAGGAGTACGTGCGGCCGAACATGGTCAGCTCGGGCCTGGCGCGCAACCGGGCGAACGGCTCGGCGGCCAGCAGATCCCTCACGCTGGACAAGAAGAGGCTTGGATCCTCGGCGAAAGCCAGAACGGCGATGCCCATCGGATCGGTGACGTCGGCGTAGAGCACCGCTTCCACGCGGGCGGTTTCGAGGGCGCCGACCAAGGGCTTGACCTCCAGGCAACCGGTGTAGGCCAGCAACTGCATGAACAGGCGCCGGTCCACGGTGCGCCCGTTGGCGCCCCGCTCGGAAGCGTCGACTCCCTGCGTGCTCATGGCCCGAGACTACCAGCGGGCACAGGGCTTGACAACCAGACCCTGGTGCGTGCGCGCGGCGCGCCTCTGCTACACTGAAACCATGTCGGCGAGGCGTGAGGTCGCCGGCAGCCCACTTCGGCAGCGCGAGGTCGCGTCATGAGCCAACCCGAGATCTCTCCGACGGAACTGACGGCCAAGCTCGCCGAGCTCACTCGGGAGTTCCCCTTCGATGTCGAGCTGAGCCTGACGCCGCTGATCAAGTTCTGGGAGCGAGAGGGCCACGACCCGCAGTCGCTCCGCGGCAAGCTGTTCGAGACGCTCCGGACGGCGCTCATGGAAGCGCCGGAACTTGCGGGTCCGATCCACGACGTCAGTGCTCTCGCCAAGCATCAGGACCTGCTCGGGGTCCTGATGGACGTCGTGTTCCCGCCCGCTTTCTGGCAACAGGAGTACGCGGCCGCGCTCGTGCCCTTCCAGCTCAAGAGCTTCTACTCGACGCCGCTCTTCGCGCGCGAGCTGATGGGCACCGATGGCAAGCTCAGCGGTCGGCTCAACATCGACTGGCCGACGCTCGGGCGGTTCCGTCTTCTCAACGCCTACAGCCTCGTGCTCCGCCGCGTCTGGGACATCGACTTCCCGATCGACTACCCCCTGATCTTCACGGTCGAGGACCGCACGACCAGTCTCGACCGCCACTTCAAGATCCTGTTCGACGGGCAATTCACCGACATCGAGCCCACCGGCGCCACGCTCCCCGTGTTGAGCGCCGAGATCCGTGAGCGACTGGCGGCGAGGACCATGGGTCTCGATGCGTTGATCGCGCTGATCCCGCGGGGCAGCTTCAAGTTCAGCGGGTTCACGGTCTTCAGGGCGGTGGACGTGACCGACCAGGAGGTGCTCTCGTCGCTCAAGCGCGACCTGATCGACAAGGAGTCGATCATGTCCAGTGAGCGCTTCACCGCGCTGCAAACCAAGCTCCGGACGCTGTTCCGCCGACCCGATCTGGTTCTGGGGCTCGGCGCGATCGAGGGCGACCGAGTCCTGTCCCTCAACTACGGGGCGCGGTTCGACCACTCCTGTCTGTTCGCCGACTCCGTCCACCAGAAGGTCTCCGAGTTCGCGGGCTCCATCTACATGCGCGCCAGTCTGGAGCGCAAGCCGCTGTTCATCGAAGACCTGACGGTCTATCCGGAGCGCACCGCGGTCGAGGAGGCGCTGCTCAGGGACGGCGTGCGGAACATCGTGGTGGCGCCCCTTCACTACCAGGAGCAAACCATCGGCAGTCTGTCGCTGAGCTCGCCGAACGTCGCCGACCTCACGGCGCTCCAGGCGCCCAAGGTCGGCGAGGTGCTGCCGCTCTTCTCGATGGCCGTCAAGCGCAGCCTCGACGAGCTGGACAGTCGCATCCAGGGCTTCATCAAGGAGCAATGCACGGCGATCCACCCCGTCGTCGAGTGGCGGTTCCGCAAGGCGGTGTTCGACGGTCTGGAAGGCCAGGAATCAGGCCCGATCAAGCCTCCGAATCAGATGCCGCCCATCGTCTTCCGCGACGTGTACCCGTTCTACGCCATCGCGGACATCCGCGGATCGTCGACGCAGCGCTCGTGGTCGATCCAGGCCGATCTCCTAACTCAGCTCGGCCTGGCTCGCGACGTCGTGCGCGCCGCGCACGGGGTCCGGCCTCTGCCGATCCTCGACCATCTCACGCACCGGATCGATCAGCACGCGGCCGACCTCGAGATGAGCCTGCGTTCGGGTGATGAGGTGACGGTCATCGGCTTCCTCCGGACCGCTGTCGAGTCTCTGTTCGAGCACCTGCGGATCTTCGGGCCGACCGTCCGCGATCGGATCGAGGCCTACCGGCGCGCGGTCGACCCCCAGATCGGGACCGTCTACCACAGGCGCCGCCAGTTCGACGAGAGCGTGACCCTCATCACCGAGACCATCTCGGCCTACCTCGACCTCGAGGAGCAAGCAGCCCAGACGATGTGTCCTCACTATTTCGAGAAGCAGAAGACGGACGGGGTCGACTACACGATCTATGCGGGCGCGTCGCTGCTCGAGAGCGGCGCCTTCGATCCGCTGTACCTGAAGAACCTCCGGCTCTCCCAGCTCATGATCGCGTGCGGCGTCACCCTCCGGACCGAGCGCCTCAAGGAGCGTCTGCCCGTCCCGCTCGAGGTCACCAACCTCATCCTGGTCCAGCACGCGCCGCTCGCCATACGGTTCAGATTCGACGAGAAGCGGTTCGACGTGGACGGCGCGTACAACGTGCGCTACGAGATCATCAAGAAGCGCATCGACAAGGCCGTGATCCGCGGCACCGGCGAGCGCCTCACCCAGCCGGCGAAGATCGCCATCGTTCACTCGCACGCGAGCGAGGCTGCAGAGTGGCGCGACTACATCGAGTACCTGCAGAGGCGTGGGTACCTCGTGCCGGACGTGGAGGAGGTCGAGCTGGAAGAGCTGCCCGGTGCCCAGGGGCTGCGGGCCCTGCGGGTGGCCGTCGATCTGACGGCCAGCGCGAGCGCAACGGCCGATCTCGCGATAGGCGCGGCCTCCTCCTCGACTGGCTAGCCGCGCTCCGGCCCCCCCCGGCTGGAAGAACGGCGGTCCGCTCGCCGGGCGCGGCGTGCCGCTCGAGACGCTGCGCGAAAGTCTCGGCCGGCAGCGACACGCGACCGGGGTACTACGGGATCCCGAGCCTGTCGGATCGAGCGGCCAGGTTCACGCTTCTGGGAAAGCGCGGCACGAGGGCCCAGTCGAGGGCGCGGATGGCGGTCGTTCCGTGTGCGGCCAAGCGGTCGACGCTCGCGCTGACGTCGCGCGCGAAGGCGTCGAGGTCGAGCCCTCGGAGCCGCCGTCCCAGCATCTTTCGACAGCCCTCCTCGACCAGCGAGCGAGCCCCGCGCGCGTTGCCGCGGGCAAGATGCTCCAGGGCGACGGCGACCTGGATCAAACCCTGGAGCGCTTCACGGTCACTGCCCCCGGCCTCGAGCCAGTACTGCTCGAGCCACTCGTGCACCTCGTAGTAGAGGCCGGCGTCGAAGAGCGCCCCGGCCGCGTCGAGCGCCACATCCAGCGGAGCGTCGGGAGGGTCGAGTGGCCGGCCGCTGATTGCCCGCCAGGCGCGACCCGAACGTCCGCACAGCTCGGCCGCGTTCTCCATCCATTCCTGCTTGAGCTGAAGGCCGCCTTCTCGCTCCTCGAAGCAGTCTCGCAGCGGACCTGACGGCAGATCGCCGAGGCACCGCTGCGATGACAGATCGGCCAGGGCTTGAAGCCCACGCCGCGCCTCCGGGTCATGGAGCGCGTCGAGGATCACGCGAGCAAGTCGGTTGCGCAGGTGCCGTGGCAGCGTCACTTCGGTCGGGAAGCGGCGTCCGTGTCTGCGGCGCCTGGTCGCAATGCGTCGGATCGAGCTGACGAAAGGCATCGCAGCATCGGACCGCATTCGATCTCAGCCGAGGACAGCGTCGATCTGTCCACCGTGCCGCGCATCGTAGCACGCCGCGGGCATCGACGGAGCGCCGCACGGTATAATGCGGCCATGCTGTCGGTGAGCGAGGCCCAGGCTCGGATTCTCGGTCAGATCACGGGCCCGACCCCGCCCGAGTCGATGCCGGTGGGACGGTGCCTCGGTCGCGTCACCGCCGAAGACATCCATTCGTCGATGGATGTGCCGCCAACCGACAACTCCGCCGTCGACGGCTATGCGGTCGGATCGAGGGACATCCCCGGGACCGGCACGCGCGCGCTCGACGTCGTGGCGGACCTTGCCGCCGGATTCGTCTTCCCCGATGTCCTTGGCCCCGGTCAGGCGCTCCGCATCATGACGGGGGCGCCGATGCCAGCCGGCGCCGACACGGTGTATCCGCAAGAGATCGTGACGCGCGAGGGCCAGCGCGTGGTGGTGCCTTCGATCGCGCGCGGCGCCAATGTGCGCGAACGGGGCGAGGACGTGCGGGCCGGCGCCGTGGTCATGTCGGCCGGCACCGTGCTGCGGCCCCAGGAGCTCGGCGTTGCGGCATCGCTCGGCCTGACCCGGCTCCTGGTGAGGCAGGAGCCCCGCGTGGCCATCCTCTCCACCGGCGACGAGGTCGTCGACCCCGGCAACGAACGCAAGCCCGGCCAGATCTACGACTCCAACCGTTTCGGCCTGCAGGCTCTCGCGGTAGGAGCAGGCGCGCAGGTCACCGATCACGGCATCGTTCCCGATCTTTTTGACGAGCTCCGCGCGCGGCTCCTTGCTGCGGCCGGGAGCGCCGACGTGGTGCTCACGTCGGGCGGCGTCTCCGTCGGAGATTACGATCTCGTCAAGGCCGTCCTCCAGGACGCCGGCGGTATCGATTTCTGGCAGGTGGCCATGCAGCCGGGACGCCCGATCGCGGTGGGTCGCATCGGCTCCAGTCACTTCTTCGGTCTGCCCGGCAACCCGGTGGCCTGCATGCTCACCTTCCATTTGTTCGTGCGGCCTGCCCTCTGGAAGCTCGCCGGACGGCGGGAGCTCTTCGGTCCGCGTTTTCACGCGATCAGCCTGGAGCCGATGCGGAAGAAGGCGGGGCGTCGGGAGTTCAAGCGCGGAATCCTCGCGTACACCGGCGAGCGCTGGGAGGTGCGGACGACGGGACCGCAGGGCTCGGGCATCCTCACGTCGATGACGTGCGCCAACTGTCTCATCGTCGTCGAGGAGGAGCGCGGCGACGTGGCCGCCGGCGAGCGAGTGTTGGTCGAGCCCTTCACCACGTTCTGAACAGTACTCCCGTGCCCCACGCCATCACGACGGACCTGGTGGACCGGATCAAGCCGCTCGTCCGCGAGCTGGTAACGTCCCATGCTCGTTCATTGCCGCACCTCCGCTACGCGGACGTTCGGATGGACGTGAGCGAGGGCAAATTCGCGACGGCCGAGAACGGCTCGGTCAGGTCGTCGGGCGACGACTACGCGTTCTCGGTCGGCATCCGGGTGCTCGCTGGCGACCGCATGGTGGCGCCGGGCTATTTCGGGCGTGGGCTCGGCGCCGCCGACCTCGATCGGCTCGAGCAACTGCTGAGGGAAGGTCTCCTCACGGCCTACCGTCGAGCCACGGCCAACGCCGAGATGAAGGCCTCGGCGCGAGGCAAGTTCGGCAGCCTCGGCGACGCCCTGGCCGACACGCGCCTCTGCCCGATCGCGGTTCACCAGGAGGTCGTGCCCGCGACGTACACGGTGGATCCTCGGACGATGAGCCTGGACGAGATGGTGCGCTTTGCAACGGACGTTTCGCGACAAGTCGCGTCGGCGCACGCCCAGGTCCGCTACAACTTCATCGTGGCGGTCACCCAGCTCAACCGGGAGCTCTTCGCGTCGTCCGAGGGCGCGCTCATCGATCAGTCCTTCGCGATCACCCAGGGGTTCAGCTATGTCGTCGTCGCGGGAGAGGACAACAGCCAGCAGCTCTATGACGTGCTAGGACACCAGCGCGGCTGGGAGATCCTGACCGAAGGGATCGAGGAAGGCCCCATCACCTTCCCTCCGTTCGTCGAGTTCTCGCGGGGGCTGGTGCGCGACGGCGTGGAGCTGGCGAGCGCCCCGCCGCTGCCGACCATGGACCGAGAAGCCACCGTCGTCACCGACCCGCACTACAACACGCTCGTCTCTCACGAGATCGTCGGCCATCCCGTCGAGCTGGATCGCGCGCTCAAGATGGAGACGGCCTACGCGGGCCGCTCCTGGCTGTTCCGTCACCCCGGCGATCATCAGGTAGGCAAGCGCGTCGCCTCGCCGCTGGTGACCGCGTACTCCGATCCCTCGCTCCCGGGTTACGGCCACTACACGTACGACCACGAGGGGACCCCGGCGCGGCGCGTGGTTCACATCGACCGCGGCATCTTCACGGGCTTCATGAACAGCCGCCAGACCGCCGCGATCTTCGGCGGCGCGCCCAATGGCCACTTCAAGGCAACCGACGCACCGCTGGTTCCGCTCATCCGGATGTCCAGCACCGTCTTCGCCGGGGGCGAGCGCGATCCTGGCGACATCATCCGGGAGGTCGACCAGGGCTATTACCTCGTGGGACACAAGATCCCATCGATCGCCGAGAGTCGGGAGAACTTCCGCATCTCGGCGCGCAAGGTCTACGAGATCCGGGACGGGCGCCTCGGACAACTGTACCGCGACGGGGGCATCATGGCGGATTCGCGGGACTACTTGATGAAGGTGGATGCTGTCGGCAACGATTTCCAGCTCTACCCCATCCCCAATTGCGGAAAGGGACAGCCGATGCAGGTCAAGAAGCTCGGCAACGGTGGCCCCACGATGCGCAGCCGCGCCATTCTGACCGGAGAACGATAGGGCGATGAGACGGGCTCATTCATTCCGCCGTACCCGGCGAGGGCCGCTCGCGTTGAGGGGCGTCCTGGCAGCGTCGCTCGCGCTCGTATTGTTCGGGTGGGTCACGACCGCGCCCGCCGACGATCCTGAGGTGCCGGAAAAGTACATCTCGGTGGACCAGGCCAAGGCCTTGGTCGACCAGAGGAAGCGCGTGACGTTCATCGACGTGCGCCCTCATGAGCAGTACGACGACATTCACATCCGCGGCGCCGTCAACATCCCGCTCGCCCAGCTGCGCGATCACCTCGCCGAGGTCCCGAAGGGCGTGCCCGTCGTCCTCTACTGAGCCTGCCCCCACCAGTTGGCCCGGGGGGCCTACAAGATCCTCTATCTCGCCGGCTATCGCAACATGTCCATCCTCGATGAAGGCATTCCCGGCTGGGCCGACAGGGGGTATCCCCTCGAGCAGGGCCTCCGGAAGGGGTAATCTGACAGCGTGCCGAGCACATCGGCGCTGAAATCCGCGGTCGACGATGCGCTCGGCATGGTGTCGAGCCAGCCGGGCGTCATGGAGGCCGAGGTCTTCGCCGCGGCGAAC
>Ga0335077_10006220_pt1 | contig 14740 bp, 11 predicted proteins | sample Lox_Sample_31_FD_207151 | JGI IMG/M metagenome (GOLD analysis project Ga0335077, IMG submission 207151) | Soil microbial communities from Loxahatchee National Wildlife Refuge, Florida, United States - Lox_Sample_3.1 | ecosystem: Environmental > Terrestrial > Soil > Wetlands | place: USA... | reverse complement strand
CCGGAAGTGATGACATCGGCGGTGACCGCGCCGCTGGAACGTCAACTGGGGCAGATGCCGGGCCTCAAACAGATGTCCTCGGTCAGCTCGGCGGGGGCCTCGGTCATCACGTTGCAATTCGATCTCGATCTGAATCTTGACATCGCCGAGCAGGAAGTCCAGGCCTCGATCAACGCCGCCGGCAATCTATTGCCCGCGGATCTGCCGGCGCCGCCGATCTACGCCAAGGTCAATCCGGCCGACGCGCCGATTTTGACGCTGGCGGTGACATCCAGGACCCTGCCGCTTACCCAGGTCGAGGATTTGACCGACACGCGGCTTGCGCAAAAAATCTCGCAACTGCCTGGCGTCGGCCTGGTGAGTCTCTCGGGGGGGCAGCGCCCGGCGGTGCGCATCAAGGCAAATCTGACCGCCCTCGCCGCATACGGCCTCAATATCGATGACCTGCGCACCACGATCAACAACGCCAACGTCAACGCGCCCAAGGGCAATTTCGACGGTCCGGCGCGCGCCTACACCATCAACGCCAATGATCAACTCAAAAGCGCGGGTGAATACGACGACATTGTTGTTGCCTACAAAAACGGGGCGCCGGTGCGTCTTGCCGACGTCGCCGAGGTTCTCGACAGCGCGGAAAATACGCAGCTCAGTGCCTGGATGAACCGCGTGCCGGCCGTCATCGTCAATGTCCAGCGGCAGCCCGGGGCGAATGTCATTGCGGTCGCCGACAATATTCAGAAATTGCTGCCCGGCCTGAAGGCCGCGCTTCCCTCGGCCATTGATGTTGCCGTGCTCACCGATCGGACGGTGACGATCCGCGCCTCGGTGCGCGATGTCGAATTCGAATTGATGCTGGCAGTGGCCCTGGTTGTGGCCGTCATTTTTGTCTTTCTGCGCAATCTGCCGGCGACCGCCATCCCGAGTTTTTCGGTGCCGCTCTCCCTCGTCGGAACATTTGCCTTCACCTATCTCGCCGGATTCAGCCTGAACAACCTGTCCCTGATGGCCCTCACCATCGCGACCGGCTTCGTCGTCGATGATGCGATCGTGATGATCGAAAATATCGCGCGCTACATCGAACAGGGCGAAAAGCCGCTCGACGCCGCCCTCAAGGGCGCGAAGCAGATCGGATTTACCATCGTATCGCTGACGATTTCTTTGATTGCCGTGCTGATCCCGCTGCTGTTCATGGGCGATGTGGTCGGGCGCCTGTTTCGTGAATTCGCGATCACGCTTTCCGTCACCATCCTGATTTCGGCCGTCGTGTCGCTGACGCTGGTGCCGATGCTGTGCGCCAAGTGGCTGCGGCATCACAAGCCAGCGGATGAAAGCACCCTCCATGGCCGTACGCAGAAATGGTTTGACGCCGTCATTGCCTGGTATGGAAAGGCCCTGGACCGGGTGCTGGATCACCAGCCACTCACGCTGCTGGTGGCGCTGGCGACGCTGGTGCTGACCGTATACCTCTATGTCGTGATCCCGAAAGGCTTCTTCCCGGTACAGGACACCGGCCTGATCCAGGGCGTTTCCCAGGCGCCGCAATCAATCTCCTTCAGCGCCATGGCCGACAGGCAGCGGCAGCTGGCCGATGCGGTCTTGAAGGATCCTGCCGTCGACAGCCTGGCATCCTTCATCGGTGTCGACGGCACCAACCTCACGTTGAACAGCGGGAGATTCCTCATCAATCTCAAACCGCACGAGCAGCGTCGGGAGAGCGCGAGTGAGGTGATCCGCCGCCTGACCAGGGAAACGAGAAGCGTCACGGGCATATCCCTTTACATGCTGCCCGTGCAGGACCTGACCATCGACACCACCGTCAGCAGCACGCAGTATCAGTTCATGCTCGTGGACGCCAACCCGGATGAACTGGCGGCATGGACACCCAAGCTCGTTGACAGGCTGCGCCAGCTGCCCCAGCTTGAGGACGTCGCCAGCAATTCACAGAACCAGGGCCTTACCAGTTACGTTACTGTCGATCGTGACATGGCCGGGCGGCTGGGGATCACGCTCGCCACCGTCGACAATGCGCTTTACGACGCCTTCGGGCAGCGCATCGTCTCGACCATCTTCACCCAATCCAACCAGTACCGCGTGATTCTGGGCGCCGACAACACGCCGGCCGCGTTGCGATCGATCTATCTGCCCTCCGCCGGCGGCAAGCAGGTGCCCCTCTCGGCCATCGCCACGGTCAGCCAGCAGACGGCCCCGCTTCAGATTAATCATCTGGGGCAGTTTCCCGCCACGATGATTTCCTTCAACGTGGCGCGCGGTGCGTCGCTGGGCGGTGCGGTGGACGCCATCGAACAGGCCGAGGCCGAACTCGGCATGCCGGCCAGCCTGATCACGAGCTTTCAGGGCGCCACGCTTGCTTTCCGCGCCTCGCTCAGCAACGAGGTGCTGCTGATACTGGCCGCCATCATCACCGTCTATATCGTGCTGGGCGTGCTCTACGAAAGCTACATACATCCGATCACGATTCTGTCCACCCTGCCATCGGCGGGTGTCGGCGCGCTGCTGGCCCTGATGCTGGCGGGCCAGGACCTGGGCATCATCGCCATCATTGGCATCATTTTGCTCATCGGCATCGTCAAAAAGAACGCGATCATGATGATCGATTTCGCACTCGAGGCCGAGCGCAAGGAGGGCAGGCGGCCCCGCGAGGCGATTCGCCAGGCGGCGTTGTTGCGTTTCCGGCCCATCATGATGACGACGTTGTCGGCGATCTTCGGCGCGCTGCCGTTGATGTTCGGCACCGGCGTCGGTTCGGAACTGCGGCATCCGCTCGGCATCACGATCGTCGGCGGCCTGATCCTGAGCCAGGTGCTGACCTTGTTCACCACGCCGGTGATCTACCTGGCCTTTGACCGCATGGGTCGCCGCCTGGGCCTGACCGGGGCGCCGCAGGCGATGGAATTGCCGGCATGAATTTCTCCGCTCCATTCATCGCCCGGCCGGTGGCGACCACGCTGTTGACATTCGCGGTGGTGCTCGCCGGCGGAGTGGCGTTTTTCCGTCTGCCGGTGGCGCCGCTGCCCCAGGTCGATTTCCCGACCATCTCGGTGCAGGCGTCCATGCCGGGGGCAAGTCCCGAGACCATGGCGACCAGCGTGGCGACGCCGCTGGAGCGGCATCTGGGGCAGATCGCCGACGTCACCGAGATGACTTCGCAAAGCTCCGTCGGGTCCTCGCACATCACACTGCAATTCGGGCTTGATCGCGACATCAACGGCGCCGCGCGCGACGTGCAGGCGGCCATCAATGCCGCGCGCGTGGATCTACCGGCCGCGTTGAAAAGCAATCCCATCTATCGCAAGGTCAACCCGGCGGATGCCCCCATCATGATTCTGGCGTTGTCTTCGAAAACGCTCAGCCAGGGCCGGATCTACGACGCCGCCTCGACGGTCATTCAGCAAAAGCTCTCACAGGTGGACGGAATCGGCCAGGTGACGGTGGGCGGCAGCTCCCTGCCGGCCGTGCGCATCGAGCTTAACCCCCACGTGCTGTTCAAATACGGCATCGGGTTCGAGGATGTGCGCGCGGCGATCGCCGCCACCAACGCCAACAGCCCCAAGGGATTCATCGAGGAGGGCGCCCGGCGCTTCCAGGTCTATGCGAATGATCAGGCGCGCACCGCCGATCAATACCGCCGGCTTCTCATTGCCTACCGCAACAACGCGCCGGTGCGGTTGTCGGACATCGCCGAGGTCTCGGATTCTGTGGAGGATCTGCGCAATCAGGGGCTGTACAACGGCAATCCCTCGGTATTGGTGTTCGTGTTTCGCCAGCCCGGCGCCAACATCATCGACATCGTCGATCACGTGAAGTCCCTGCTGCCGCAATTGCAGGCCTCCATACCTTCCGCGATCGATCTCAACATTGTGATGGACCGCACCACCACGATCCGCGCCTCGCTGCACGAGGTCGAGCGCACCCTTCTCATCGCGATCACGCTGGTGATCGGCGTCGTATTCGTGTTTCTGCGCAACGCGCGGGCGACGCTGATCCCCACCGTCGCGGTGCCGGTTTCGCTGATCGGCACTTTCGGCGGCATGTATCTGCTGGGCTACAGCATCGACAATCTGTCGCTGATGGCGCTGATCGTCGCCACCGGATTTGTCGTGGATGACGCAATCGTGGTGCTGGAAAACACCTCGCGCCACATCGAGGCGGGAATGCCGCGACTGCACGCCGCCCTGCAGGGCGCGCGCGAGGTCAGTTTCACCGTTATTTCGATGAGCCTGTCGCTGGTCGCGGTATTCCTGCCGATCCTGCTGATGGGCGGGATCGTCGGCCGTCTGTTCCGCGAATTTGCGGTCACGCTGTCGATCGCCATTCTCATTTCACTCGTCATCTCCCTGACCACGACGCCGATGATGTGCGCGCGGTTGCTGAGGCAGCGGCAGCCGGCGTCCCCGTTGCATCCATTGCTGTCCGGGATTCACGCGGCCAGCGCCGCCGTATTCGACGGCATGCTGCGGGTTTATGAATCCCTGTTGCGGCGCGCATTGAATAATGCACCACTGGTGATGTTGATTCTTTTCGCCATGATTGTGCTGAACGTCTATCTGTTCATCATCGTGCCCAAGGGCTTCTTCCCGCAGCAGGACACCGGGCGGCTGCTGGGGGGAATCCAGGCGGACCAGAGCACTTCATTCCAGGCCATGCAGGGAAAGCTGGCGCAGTTTCTTGCCGTCATCAAGAAAGACCCGGCGGTCGACGACGTGGTGGCCTTCACGGGCGGCGAGCAGACCAATACCGGGCGGGTCTTCGTGGCGCTGAAGCCGGTCTCGGAGCGGCGGCAATCCGCCGATCAGATTATTGCGCGCCTGCGCGGCAAGATGGGGCAGGTGCCGGGGGCGTCGCTCTTCTTGCAATCGGCCCAGGACATCCGCGTCGGCGGCCGCGCGAGCAATGCGCAGTATCAATACACCCTGCAGGCCGATCATCTCGACGATCTGCGGCACTGGACAACCCGGCTGACCGACGCCCTGCAGCATGAGCCGGGACTGGCGGACGTCAATTCCGATTTGCAGGAAAAAGGCCTGGAGACCCTGGTGACATTCGATCGCGCGACGGTCTCGCGTCTCGGCCTCAAGCTGAGCCAGGTCGACAATACGCTCTATGACGCCTTCGGCCAGCGCCAGGTGTCGGTGATCTACAACCCGCTAAACCAATATCACGTGATCATGGAGGTGGCCCCGCAATTCCTGCAAAGTCCGGAGACGCTGAGGGAGATATACGTCAGCACCTCGGGCGGCAGCGCCAGCGGCACCCAGTTGAGCGGCCCCGTCGCCGGGACCGTTTCCGTCAACAACGCCGGCACCTCGAAAACAAGCGTGGCAAGCTCGGCGGCTTCGGTCGCCAACGACGCCGCACGGAACCAGAGCATCAACCAGATTGCCGCCGTCGGCCACAACGGCGCCTCCGCGGGATCGGCGATCAGCAGCACCGCCGAGAACATGGTGCCGCTGATGGCCTTCAGCCGGTATGCGCCGGGCAATACGGCCCTTGCCGTCAATCATCACGGCCATTTCGCGGCAGATACGATTTCCTTCAACCTGCCGGAGGGGAAGTCATTGAGTGACGCCGCGGCCATATTGAAAAAGGTCACGCAACAGATCGGCATGCCGGAGACCATCCACGGCAGTTTCCAGGGCACCGCGCGGGCCTATGCGGATTCGCTCGCCAACGAGCCGATCCTGATCTTGGCGGCATTGGTCGCGGTTTATATCGTGCTGGGCGTGCTCTACGAAAGCTACATACATCCGATTACCATACTGTCCACCCTGCCATCGGCGGGTGTCGGGGCGGTGCTGGCGCTCATGCTGTTCCGCTCTGAATTCACCCTCATCGCCTTGATCGGCGTGATACTCCTGATCGGAATCGTGAAGAAGAACGCAATCATGATGATCGATTTCGCACTCGACGTGGAGCGCAGCCAGGGGCTCGATTCGCGCGAGGCGATATATCAGGCCTGCCTCATGCGCTTCCGGCCCATCATGATGACCACGATGGCCGCGATGCTGGGCGCCCTGCCGCTCGCCCTCAGCCAGGGCGATGGCGGCGAATTGCGCCATCCGCTCGGCATCGCGATTGTCGGCGGTCTGATCGTGAGCCAGATGCTGACGCTTTTTACCACGCCGGTGCTTTATCTTTATCTCGATCGCTTCCGTCTGTGGTGCCAGCGCCTGCGGAAGGCCGCCGGCCGCCGTCACCGCTTGCAGGAGAAAATGGCATGAACAAGGTCGTCCGAGGGCCGGCCCTTGCCGGCGTCATGTTGCTTGCCGGTTGCATGGTGGGGCCGGATTACCAGCGTCCCGATGTCGAAACCCCCGCCGCATTCAAGGAGGCCGTCAACGGCTGGCAGCCGGCGCGACCGAAGGACGATCTCGGTCGTGGTGAGTGGTGGACGATCTACGGCGATCCGATCCTGGACGGCCTTGAAGGCCAGATCAATATCTCGAATCAGAACATCAAGGCGGCGGAAGCCGCATTCCGGCTGGCGCAGGCCGTAATCGAGCAGACGCGCGCCAGTCTGTATCCGACCGTCGGCGTGAATGGTTCCAGCACCAGTACGGGCGGCGACCATCAGAAAAGCCCGACGACGCAATACAATCTTGCGGCCACGGCCAGCTGGGTGCCCGATTTATGGGGCCGCATCCGCCGTACCATCGAATCCAACACCGCCAGTGCGCAGGCCGGCGCCGCCGATCTTGCCTCGGCACAACTGTCGGCGCAGTCCGCGCTGGCCAGCGATTATTTCGCCCTGCGTTCCCAGGACGATCTGAAAAATCTGCTGGACGCGACCATTGTCAACGACAGCAAGGCGTTGCAGATTGTCAAAAATCAATATGCGGTGGGCGTTGCGGCGCGCGCCGATATCATTCAGGCCGAAACGCAACTGCTCGGCGTGCAGGCCCAGGCCGTCAATGTCGGTGTGCAGCGCGCACAGCTTGAACACGCGATCGCCGTGCTCATCGGCAAACCGCCGGCCGGATTCTCGCTCGCCCCCGACCCGCTTGCAGGGAGCGTTCCCGTGATGCCGACCGTCGTGCCATCGGCCCTGCTGGAGCGGCGGCCGGATATCGCGTCCGCCGAGCGCAAGATGGCGGCCGCCAATGCGCAAATCGGCGTGGCGACGGCGGCGTGGTTTCCCGATCTTACCTTGTCCGCTTCCTCGGAGTTTTCCAGCTCCATGCTGGCCAAACTGCTCCAGGCTTCCAACAGCCTGTGGGCATTGGGGCCGTTGCTCGCAGAGACCGTCTTTGATGCCGGCGCCCGCAGCGCCGCGATCAAACAGTCACGGGCGAATTACGATGAGACCGTTGCCACCTACCGGCAGACGGTGCTGACCGCATTTCAGCAGGTCGAGGATCAGCTGGCCGCACTGCGCATCCTCGCCCAGCAGAGCGAGGTTGAAACCGCACTGGTTGCCTCGGCACAGAAGGCCGAGCAGCTGGTGCTCAATCAATACAAGGGCGGCATCGTGCCCTACAGCAGCGTACTGACCGCCGAAACGACCACGCTCTCCAGCGAACAGGCTGCGCTGGCCGTGCGCCAGAACCGCTTTCTCGCCAGCGTCGCCTTGATCGAGGCCCTGGGAGGCAGCTGGGACGTCTCGCAGTTGGAGATCAGCGAAACCGGACATTGATGTTTCAGCAGCCGTGCCCACACCGCTGCAGCGGGTGCTCGTCGTCGCATTTATGACACCGCCGTGGCATCGGCCCTGGTGGGTGTTTCGCTCTATTTACACGCCCCGGCGCGTGGGATAACCTCATTCAATCCGGTTGGATTTCCCACCCTTGGATTTTACGAAGGGAAGCGCCCGTGGAACACTATCTCGTCTGGCTGCTCATCGGTTTCGGCCTGATAATCATGGAATTACTGACCGGGACCTTTTACCTGTTCGTGCTGGGGATCGCTGCCTTCGGTGGCGCATTAGCGGCATATTTCGGGCAGGGATTTGAAATCCAGATCATCGCCACCGCCGTCGTCGCCTCGATTGGCTCCTACCTGGTGCACGCCTATCATGTCCGGAACGCGCAGCAGCAGATGCAATGCATCGACTTTGCCCAGCCGGTGAAATTCGAGAGCTGGGTGGATCAGGGCGCGCGCATTGCGCGGGTGCTGTATCGCGGCGCGCCGTGGGAGGCAAAAGTTCAGGGCGATGCGCCGGTGGAACCCGGCGGTTCGCTGTACATACTCGCCACCGACAGGAACACGCTCACCGTCACGAAAAACCGGCCCGCATAAAGGCCGGAGAAAATACTGGGGGAGAATCCGCATGCTCATCAAACTGATCATTGCCTTGGTCCTTTCCATCGCCGCTGCGTCTTTCCCACCGACCCACAGTTACGCCGTGTGGATTTTCTTCATCAGCGTGGTGGTGATCTTCGTCGTCGAAGGCGTGCGCATCGTCCCGCAGCAACAGGCCTGGGTGGTCGAGCGGCTGGGCCGTTTCTACGCCACCCTGCAGCCGGGCCTAAATCTGATCATTCCCTTCGTCGATCACGTCTCCTACCAGCACTCGCTGAAGGAAGTGCCGCTGGACGTCCCCGAGCAGACCTGCATCACCAAGGACAACACCCAGCTCGCGGTGGACGGCATCCTCTACTATCAGGTCACCGATCCGCGGCTGGCGTCCTATGGCAGCGAGAATTACATCATGGCGATCACGCAGCTCGCCCAGACCACGCTGCGCAGCGAGATCGGCAAGATGGAGCTCGACAAGACCTTCGAGTCCCGCGACGTGATCAACCATCAGATCGTCGAGGCCCTCGATGAGGCGGGGCGCAACTGGGGCGTGAAGGTGCTGCGCTACGAGATCAAGAACCTCACGCCGCCGGAGTCGATCCTGAAGGCGATGCAGGCCCAGATCACCGCCGAGCGCGAGAAGCGCGCCTTGATTGCCAAGTCGGAGGGCCAGCGCCAGCAGGAAATCAATCTCGCCGACGGCGAAAAGCAGGCGGCGGTGCTGAAGTCGGAAGGCGACAAGCAGGCGGCGATCAACAAGGCCACCGGCGACGCCACCGCGATCAAACTGATTGCGGACGCGACCGCGGCTGGCGTCCGATCCGTGGCGGAAGCGATCGGCGCGCAGGGCGGCATGGAGGCGGCCAATCTCAAGGTGGCGCAGCAATACGTCGATGCCTTCGCGCAACTCGCAAAGACCAGCAACACACTTATCATCCCGGCCAACGCCAGCGACATCGCGGGCTTCGTCGCCACTGCCATGAGCGTCCTAAAGAAGCCAGCCCAAGATTCAAACAAATAGATAGTTATCTCAGAATTATTTGAGAGGTAACATACCAGTATTTACTGAATTTAGCTTGGGCTTTAAAAATGTTCAAAGCAATTGGTTATCAACTCAAAATCGGTTTGTCGTTGATTCTTTCCGGATGTACGACCACCCGCAATCTTGCGTTAGACGAAGAAGATCTCTTCTTTGTTCTTGCCAGTCCATTCACGTCGGACAATACAATATTGCCGAATGGCGCTTATCATTGTTACTACAAAGATAAGGATGGATGTTATTTTGCAGCCCCGGCAACAATCCGTAGTGGATTCGCTTTCAGTGATGGTAACACTGGAGGGGTTTATATCACTGATAGTGAACCACGACATGCCTTTTTGTATTTCCAGGATAAAGAAACACAAACAACCTATGTAGCCAGTGTAGGCATGATCACCGTTGGTGGATCGGGTGGATTCCGAAAGAGCCAAGAACTCAAGCGGGAGTTATTTAGCAAGATAACAATCGAGAAGGGGGGCAAATGACCAAGAAGTGGTCAACATCAGGCATTGTAGTCCTCGCATTGACATTGCAAGGTTGTGTTACTCAACCGGTTGTTTTGAAGGATGACTTTTGGGCTCAGAACAATGAAAGTATTGCCGTTGTTCTACAGGAAATACCAAAACAAGGAGAGCTCTATAAACAAGGCGGACAGGGTTTATTGGATGTGGTTATTAGTTCCGTGGTGACCAAGGACGTTAACACCTACTTGGAGTCTTTGAATGCCGAGTCATTTGCGCAAGTTCAGGACCAATTTTCTAGAAAACTGATAGAAAAAGGATTCAAAGTCGTTAAATGTGAAAAGAAAATTAACTTAGATAAATACCCAAAGGTTAATGCAAAAGACGGTTACTACGATCATGATCTATCAGAATTATTCAACGAGACACAAACCGATAAACTTCTAATCCTTCAGCTAAATCAATACGGTGCAATCCGTTCTTATTATGGGTTCATCCCTCTCTCTGATCCTCAGGGCCTCGCCGTCATAAATGGATTGATGGTCGAAAAATCCGATAACAAGATTCTCTGGTTTGCCGGAGATGGCAGGGAGCAAAGTTACGTCCAAGAGCCGGTGATAGGAGCTTGGGATGAACCACCGAACTACCCTAATCTGACTGCGGCCGTAAACAGAGCTCTTGCGAGAGCTCAAACTGTTTTGCTTGATAAATTTTTTGCTAATTAACCATTAAAACTTTTGTGGAATTCATTTGCAATCGCAGCCGACGATTATCGGTGTTGTTGAGGAGATCAAGAACAAGCAGAACCGGGTCGCGTTGAGCTATGGACGTCGTCACGTTAGAAACAATTGTGGGCAGATCGTAATTTTCAGCTAAACTTATGTCCGCTTATCTATGTAAAAGAGAACTTTATGCAAGCTGTCGTTAAATCAGTATTTATCATCTCGCTGGCACTAAGCATTTCAACTGTTGTCGCGGAAGAAGCCAGTAAACCGGTCACCGAGCAATTAGTGGACACTTTGACCAAGCTGGCGGGCGGTCCACACGCCGGCTTCCGTGCCAATCACGCCAAGGGCATAGTGGTGACGGGAGAATTCACCCCGGCAAAAACCGCCGCCGGCATCAGCAAAGCGGAGCATTTACAAGGCAAGGCCGTGCCGGTCATCGTGCGTTTTTCCGATGCCACGGGAGTGCCCACGATCCCTGACGCGGATGGCAACAGCTTCCCCAAGGGCATGGCGATCCGCTTTCAGCTTGCAAATAATGCTTCCACCGACATTGTTGTCATCTCCGTCAACGGTTTTCCGGCCGCCACGCCGGAAGATTTCCTGGGTTTTCTGAATGCGATTGCCGCGAGTGGCCCGGAAGTTCCCAAGCCCGCCCCGGTGGACAAGTTTCTGGAGTCGCATCCCGCGGCATTGAAGTTCGCCACCACGCCGAAACCGGCGCCCGTGAGTTTTGCTACCGAGGCGTTTTATGGTGTCAATGCGTTCAAATTCACCAATGCCAAGGGTGCGGTAGTTTACGGTCGCTACCGTATTGAGCCGGTCGCCGGACAGCAATTCCTGAGCAGCGAAGACGCGGCAAAGGCAGCGCCTGATTACCTGATGCAGGAACTACCCGCGAGGCTGAAGCAAGGCCCCGTAAAATTTCGCATCTCGGTTCAACTCGCCGAGGCCGGCGATGTGGTGAATGACGCCACCGTGGTGTGGCCGGATAGCAGAAAAGTGGTCGAACTGGGCACTTTGACCATCACTGCCACACATCCGAACGGCGCGGCATTTGAAAAAAGCACCATGTTCAATCCATTGGCGCTGGTCGATGGCATCGAGCCTACGAACGACCCTATTTTATTGGCAAGACCCGGGGCCTATGCCATCAGCTTTGGCCGGCGCTTGAGTAATAAATAACAGCGAAATACCTACAAGGATCGTCCGTCGAAGTGTTTTACCGGAACGGATGACAGCTCCACGTTTTCAAGACAGCGGATATTGATCGCGGCCATTTTATTGCCCTTGGCATCGGCGCCCTCGCCGAAGGGGTGAATGCCGCAGGTCTTGCAGAAGCGGTGCTTCACGACGTGCTTGTTGAAAGTGTACGTTCCCATGTCTGTCTCCGGCGTGAGCAGGCGCAGCTTATCGCGGGGGACGAACCACAAGAGCGAACCCTTGCGCCCACACATCGAGCAGTTGCATGCCATCGCCTCCTTGATCTCGCCCTCGGCCTCGAACGCAATCCTGCCGCAGTGACAACTGCCCTTGTATTTCATGCGGTTTGTTCCCGAAACACGATGACCATCCAGGATACGCCGAAGCGATCGGCAACCATGCCGAAGCGCGGCGAGAAGAAGGTCTTGCCGAGCGGCATCTGCACCTGACCGCCGTCGCTCAGCGCGGCGAACGGCCGATCGGCCCCGGCCTCGTCTGTCGCCGCGAGCGACAGCGAAAAGCCCTGGAAGCCCGGCTTTCCCTGGCAGCGGCCGTCGGAAGCCATCACCGTCGTTTCGCCGACGCGGAAGCTCGAATGCATCACCTTGTTTTCCGAGCCGGGTGGCACCATGCCGGGTTTGGTCGGCTCGGGGCTGTCACTGTAGCGCATCAGCATTTCTACCTCGGCGCCGAGCGCTTGCTTGTAGAACTCGATCGCTTCCTCACAGCGGCCGTCAAAAAACAGGTAGGGTTGGATGAGCATGGCGTCTCCTTTTCGTGGGGCAGGGGACAATGGTTGCCGTCAGTTTGCCAGTTCAGGATGACATTTTCGCTACGTACTCCGTGAGGCGATCCAGAGTCTGATTGCCGCCTTCGATGGCGTTGTACGCTTTCACAACCTCGTCGCGCTCGGCGGCGGTCTTGAATACCAGGCGCATCGTGATTCTTGTCTTGTTTTTGTCTTCTGCCTCGAAAGTCCATGTGGCCACGAAATTTGCGCCGGGACCGCCTTCCTTGCCGCCGCCATGAGCAAAGACGATGCGCTCGGGCTTCACGACCTCCTTGAACACGCTGCTGTTGGGATAATCGGTGCCGTCGGGGCCGTGCATGACGTGTTTCCACACGCCGCCCGGCCGCACGTCCATTTTTTCAATGGTGGTCGTGAAACCGCGCGGTCCCCACCATTGCGCCACGTGCCTGGGATTGGTCCAGACCTCCCAGACGAGTTCGCGCGGCGCGTTCAGCAGGCGCGTAATGACGATTTCGTTGTCCGCCATCCGGGTTTCAGGTTCGGTGGCGCTCATCAGTCATTCTCCTTTTGCAATTTGGCAAGATGGGCGGTGAGCTGCTCCAAGGTGCCGCCCCAGCCCTGTTTCATGCTGTCGCGCCCTGCGTCGAAGGTCTTGAACTCCGTCTCGGTGGCGTTGTGCGGCGACCAGCGGATGGTCACCGTCGTCCGGCCGTTCTGCTCGGCGAAGGTGATTGTCGACAGCATCTCCCGCGGCCAGTTCGGGTTCATCGGATGGCGGGCCAGGCCGCCCCGCGCATCTGAAAACGAGTCGATGAAGACGATGCGCTCCGGCGGTACGATCTCGCGAAAGGTCCACTTGCCCCACATCTCTTGGCCGTTAGGCATGCGCATGCCGTAGTGATAGGTGCCGCCAAAACGGAAGTCCATATTGGCGGCGAGTACAGTGAAGCCTTTCGGACTGAACCACTGTTGCAAATGTTCGGGCCGCGTCCATACCTCGAACATGAGTTCGCGGGGCGCGTCGAACGAGCGCGTCAATACGAAATCCCGTCCCATCGCTTCGGTCGTCGGACTATTTTTTGCGGGCATGTCTCTTTTCCTTTTTTTGAAGCTCATGCAGGTAGGCGTCCAGCCGGTCGAGGCTTTCCTCCCAGAACCGGCGATAGTGTTCGAGCCAGTCCACCGCCTCCTTGAGCGGCCTGGCCTTGAGCCGGCAGGGCCGCCATTGCGCTTCCCGGCCGCGCGTGATGAGGCCCGCGCGTTCCAGCACCTTGAGGTGCTTGGTCACGGCGGGCAGGGTCATCTCGAACGGTTCGGCGAGCTCCGTGACCGACGTTTCACCGGAGGCGAGGCGCGCCAGAATTGCGCGGCGAGTCGGGTCCGCAAGTGCCGCAAAGGTGCTGCTGAGATGATCAATCGGCATCATAGAAACCTATTAGTTAATTAACCAATAGGTAAAATACTAGAATACCCGAGGGTTTGTCAAGACGTTGCGGGAAATAAAAACCCCAACCGGGAACGGTTGGAGTTTGGATATTGGTGGAGGCGGCGGGAATCGAACCCGCGTCCGCAAGTCCTCCGCCTAAGGTTCTACATGCGTAGCCGTCTCTTTGATTTAACCGCGCGCCTCCGAGCGACAGGGCGGCAACGCAGCGAGCCTGTACTGCTTTAGTGAGGTTGGCCCCAGGCGGGCCTTGTCACGATCTTGTGTGGATGACCTTCGAGTTCAGCGCACAAGCACGACCGAGTCGAAGGTTAGCTGCCTAAGCAGCTAAAGCGTAGTTGTCGTCGTTGGCAACTATTAATTTGCAGTTGGATTTACGAGGTGCCCTGCCCCTCGGCATGCTCCTTGAGGTTTCGTGACCCACGTCGAAGCCATGTCGCCCCCAAATCGCTATTACATTGATAGTGTACGACAAAAAAAGTTTCACTGTCATTGTCTTTAATGTCTGGTCTAAAATGGGTAGACAGTTTGGACGAAACTTGAAGAGAGGGTCCCGGCATGGTGAAGTCCGGCGTCCAGCTACACATCAAATCGCAGTCCATATTACCGCCCGCCGAGGCAGTCATGGCGCGCGCGGAATTGGCATCGATGTATCGTAAAATCAGGGCCGCTTCTCTCGATATCTGCAAACCGTTGGCGGTTGAGGACCATGTCGTGCAGACCATGCCCGACGTCAGTCCGCCCAAGTGGCATCTGGCGCATACCACCTGGTTTTTCGAAACCTTCGTATTGTTGCCCTTCCTGCCCGGTTACGCCGTTTACCATCCGCAATACGGTTATCTGTTCAATTCCTACTATGAAACT
>Ga0335077_10006219_pt1 | contig 14741 bp, 13 predicted proteins | sample Lox_Sample_31_FD_207151 | JGI IMG/M metagenome (GOLD analysis project Ga0335077, IMG submission 207151) | Soil microbial communities from Loxahatchee National Wildlife Refuge, Florida, United States - Lox_Sample_3.1 | ecosystem: Environmental > Terrestrial > Soil > Wetlands | place: USA... | reverse complement strand
CGAGCAGGTCGATGATCGAGCCTTTGTTGGTCATAACTACCGGCGCTCGCTGGCCATGCCTGAGGCAAATTATGCCTCTGCGCCCGTGCCGCTCGTGCTGTGGCCAACCACGCGGCGCCTCGTATTCCTACGTATCGACAGGGCCGCGTCTGACAGTGGATTCTTTTCGTTGCAGTCGCATGACGATCGCTCTTCCTGAGCCGAGGACTCGCGACCATGTCCGGGGATCCGAGCGCCCTTTCGGAGGTTGCCGCCACTGCAGCCATGGATCGCGTGCTGCAGGCGGAGCGGGACGCGCTCGCTGCCGTGGCCGAGTGCGAGCGGCTGAGCGCCGCCGGGCTCGAGGAGGCGCGCCGCGAGCGGCGCACGATCCTCGAACGCGTCCAGGCGCGCATCGTAGCGCTGCATGCGCGCGCCGCGCAGGCGCTGGAGCGTCGTGCCGCCGAGATCCTCGAGCGTCACCTGCGCTCGGCGAGCGCGGAGGTCGAGCAGCTCGCTGATCCCGGGCGGCGTCATGCGGCGCTCGAACGGCTGGCGGCCCGCCTCACGACCGCCGAAAGCCAGCCGGCCGGTGTTGGGCGCTGAAGGCAACCTGCCGTACGCGGCCGCGCGCGTGCAGGCGCGTCACGGCTTGCGGCTGGACGAGCCCGCCTGGCGCAGAATCGAGGCCAGCCGCCAGCTCGGCCCGTACCTCGAGAGCGTGCGCGGCAGCACGCTCGCACCGTGGATCGCCCGTATCGAGGCTGCGCACGACGCGCACGTGATCGAGCGCACCCTGAGGAGCGAATGGCGCGAGTACGTACACGCCGTCGCCCGCTGGCATCCGCGCGAATGGCAGGAATGGCTCGAGTGGTGGTCATGGTTGCCGCTCCTCGCCCTGATCGCGCGGCTCGCCGATCCCGAGCCGGTTCCCGCCTGGATGCTCGCCGATCCGATGTGCGCGCCGATCGCGATGGGTACCCCGCCCGAGCGCATCGAGGCGCTCGCGCATACGCCGCTCGCACCACTTGGCTCCGCGCTGCGCGCCACCGGCCCGATCGGCCCGGCATGGCTCGATCAGGCGGCACGGCTGGTGCCGCGCGCGGATGCGGACCACCGTGCGCGGCTCGGTGTGCTCATGCGTTTGAGCGGCGCCGGAGCCGCGGCCAGGCCGCCAGGCGCAGCGGCCGCGCTGCTGCGGCTGTTCCGCGCTGCGGCGGGCACTGCGATTGCGAGCGGCTGTCATCTGGCGCTGCTGTCGCTCGACCTGGAGCGGCTGCGGGGCGGCCTCGTGATGCGCAGCCTCTTCGGCGCGCCGCGCGCCGAGGCGGCGTGATGGCGCTGCGTGCGCGGGCCGCCCGATGGTTCGAGCTCCTGACCGCCCGGGAGGACCTCGCCGCTGTGCTGCGCTGCCTGGCGACAACCGGTGCCGTCGAGCTCGAGTCGCATACCGACGTATCCGCAGCCCATGTGCTGCCGCAACTGCGCGCAGCGCTCGATGAGTACCGCCAGCTGGCGCAACGCTACGCCCAGTATTGGCCTGCGCCTGCGGATGCGAGCGCGGGGCCGCCGCAGCCGCATCGGGCACCGGAGCAGCTCGGTGATGCGGCGCTCAGGCAGCTGCGCGCCTGGGCTGCGACGGCCGAGCCACTCGTCGGGCGCCTGCGGCAGCTCGCGGTCGAGCGCGCGGAGCTCGCGCCGCTCGAGCAACTGCTGTCGCGGCCGGAGCTGCCGCTGCCGGATCTCGCCCTGTTCACCGCCGCGGGGCCGGTGCTCGCGAGCCGTGCCTACGCTCTCGCCCCCGAGACCGGTGCGCTCGCGATTCCGCCCAGCGTCCTGGTCGAGAGGGTCGAGGGCGGCGCGCGCTCGTTTCTGCTGGCGCTCGGCATCCGGGAGCAGATCAGCGCCTTCGACGATCACCTGAGCGCGCTCAAGGCGCGCCGCATCAGGCTGCCACGGGAGCTGCCGGCAGGGCGCGCCGCGGCGCTGGAATGGATCGCCTCGAGGGGGAAGGCCATTGACGAGGAGTCCGGGCAGCTGCAGCGTGAGCTGCAGAAGCTCGACGCGACGCTCGATATCGGCGCCGCGCTCGGCTCCATCGCCTTCATCGAGTGGCTGGTGAGCCATGTGCCGGAGCTCACCGTCACGGAGAACTTTGCCTGGGTCACGGGCTGGACCAGCGATGCATCCGGAGTCGTGATCGAAGGCGCGCTGCGGCGCGCCGAGCTGCAGTACCTGCTGCGCTTTGCCGAGGCTCCGCAGGGCCTGTCGCGCCCGGTCGTATTGCGCAACCCGGCGTGGCTCAGGCCCTTCGAGCTGTTCAGCCGGCTGCTCGGAGTCCCGGCCGAGGGGGACGCGGATCCGAGCCTGTTCGTCGCCCTGCTGGCTCCGCTCATGTTCGGCTTCATGTTCGGCGACGTGGGCCAGGGGGCGGTGCTGATCGTCACGGGCCTGGCGCTCAAGCGGCGCTATCCCGCCCTGGCATTGCTCATCCCGGGCGGCGCAGCGGCGGTGGCCTTCGGGTTCGCGTTTGGCAGCGTGTTCGGCCGCGACGAGCTGCTGCGGCCGCTGTGGCTGCGCCCCATCGATCATCCGCTGACGCTGCTCGTGATGAGCCTCGCGTTCGGTGCCTGCGTGATCACGGCGGGCCTGCTGCTCGAGGCCGTGCAGTATTTCTGGGGCGGTCACGCGCGGCTCTGGTGGCGGACGCGGGCCGGGCTCCTCGTGAGCTACCTGAGCGTCCTGGGCGCGGCGCTCGGCAGGCCCACGCTCTGGGCACTGCCGGCAGGACTCCTCTGGTTCTGGGTCGGCAGCGCGGCCGGCGCGCCGTCGGCACGCTGGCGCGCCCTCGGCAGCGCGGCCGGGGAATCGATCGAGACGCTGCTGCAGCTTCTGGTCAACACGATCTCGTTCGTGCGCGTCGGCGCATTCGCCCTGGCGCATGCGGGACTTGCCGCGGCGATCGGCGGAATCGTCGCCGGCATCGATGCGCGGCCGCTCGCCTGGCTGGCACTCGCCGTCGGCAATCTCGTCGTGATCTGCATCGAAGGGCTCGTGGTCGGCATCCAGACCACCCGCCTCATCCTGTTCGAGTTCTTCATCCGCTTCCTCAAGGCCGCCGGCAGGCCTTTTCGTCCTCTGCCGCCGCCTGAAACCCGAGGGACTTCCCCGTGACACCGACCCCGCGCATCTCTCACAAGCTCGCCGCCCTGAGCCGCAGCCTCCTCGTCGTTCTCCTGGCAGGCGTTGCGGCCCTCACGACCTGGCTGGCGCTCGCCGTGCACCCGGCCCTCGCGGCGGACCAGGCCGCCGCCAGCGCCCGGCTCGACCCGCAGTTCGCCGGCTGGGCGCTCGTGGCCGCCGCGCTGTCGACGGCCCTCGCGGCGCTCGGGGCCGGCTACGCGGTCGGCCGCGTCGGTAGCGCCGCCGTCGGCGCGATCGCCGAGAAACCCGAGCTCTTCGGGCGCGTCCTGGTGCTGGTCGGACTCGCCGAGGGTATCGCCATCTACGGTCTGATCGTCTCGATCCTGATCCTCAACCGGCTCGGCTGAGCATGGACGTCGCGGTCGTCGCGGATGAGCTGACGGCGGTGGGCTGGCGAGTGTGCGGCGCGCAGGTGTCCATCGCCGGTCCCGCCGACGTCGAGGAGCGCTTTCAGCAGGCATTGCAGCGCGCCGATGTCGTGTTGATCACGGCCGAGCTGGCGGCCCGGGTTTCCGCGCCGCGCCTCGCGGCGGCGCTCGAGGCCTTTCCACCGCTCACCCTCATCGTCGGCGATCTGAGGCATACCGTGGAGCCGCCGGATGTCGAGGCGCAGGCTCGCCGGGCGCTCGGGGTCCTGCCGTGAGCACCCCGGCGCCCCGCAGCGTGCTCGAGGCACAGACGCAGGCCATGCTCGAGCGCGTGAATCAGCACCGCGAGCAGCGCGCCGGCGAGATGCGCGCCAAGGCGGCCGCTCAATCGCTCGAGATCGTGCGCAGCGCCCGAACCGAAGCCCGCGAGAGTCTGCATCGGGCCGTCGTCCGCGAGCGGGCGCGCCTGGCGCAGGGCCTGCGCCAGGCCGAGGCGCGTGCCGAGCTCGAGTCGCGGCGGCGCGCACAACTCGAGACCCGTACGCTCCTCGAGCACATGTGGGAGCAGGTCGCGGCGGCGCTCGAGGACCGCTGGCGGAACGACGCCGCGCGCCGCGAGTGGATTGAAGCCGCGGTCGCGGAGGCCGCGCAGCTGCTCGCCGGCCAGAGCTGGCGCATCGAGCACGCCGCCGGCGTCTGCGCCGAGGACCGCCGCCGCGGCGAGAGCCGCGCGCTCGCCGGCGGGGCGCGCGCGGTCGAATGGCAGCCCGATATGCAGCTGCGCGCGGGCCTCAAGGTGCGCTCGCCCGGCGCCTGCCTCGATGCGACGGTGGCGGGCCTCCTCGCTCGGCGCGAAGAGATCGAAGCGGCGTTCCTCTGCGAGTATCGCTCGTGAGCGCCGCGCGCATCCGCTGGATCAGCGGACCGGTCCTGCGGGCGCGGACCGCGGACACTTTTCACGTGCACGAGGCGATCGCGGTCGGCCCGCACGCCCTGCCCGGGGAAGTGATCCAGCTCAACGGCGACGAGATCGTCGCGCAGATCTACGAGGACACGACCGGGCTGAAGCCCGGGGATGAGGTCACCGGGACGGAACGCCCGCTGTCGGTGCCGCTGGGACCCGGACTCCTCGGCCGTATCTTCGACGGGCTGCTGCGTCCGCTCGAGGTCTCCTCCGGTGCATTCATCTCGCCGCAGGCTGCGCGCCCTGCCGCTGCGCGCTTCGCCTTCGATCCCTCGGTCCGGGTCGGCGACCGGCTCGAGGCCGGGCAGCGCGCCGGGACCATCGCAGGGCCGCGCACGGAATCGCTGCTCGCTCCGCCGGGCACTTCCGGGACGCTGACCTGGGTGGTCCCGCCGGGCGAATACGCCGGCGACGAGCCGGTGTGCCGCTGCACCGCGGTCGATGGAACAGTCCAGACCATCTCGCTCACGCACCACTGGCCGGTACGGCGTCCGCGTCCCTTCGCCTCGAGGCTTGCAGTCGCAGGGCCGATGATCACCGGTCAGAGGATTCTCGACACACTGTTTCCGGTAGCACGCGGCGGGCGCGCGGCGCTCCCGGGCGGGTTCGGCACTGGCAAGACCGTGCTGCAGGAGGCGCTCGCCAAGTGGTCGGACGCCGACATCATCGTCTATGTCGGCTGCGGCGAGCGCGGCAACGAGATGGCGGAAGTGCTCGACGAGCTGCCGCAGCTCGAGGATCCGCGCAGCGGGCGCCGCCTCATGGAGCGCACCGTGATCATCGCCAACACGTCGAACATGCCGGTCGCGGCCCGCGAGGCCAGCATCTACACCGCGATCACCGTGGCGGAGTACTACCGCGATCAGGGCCTGCACGTGGCGCTGATGGCGGACTCGACCAGCCGCTGGGCCGAGGCGCTGCGCGAGGTGAGCGGCCGGCTCGGCGAGCTGCCGGGTGAGTCGGGCTATCCCGCCTACCTCGCCTCGCGGCTCGCAGAGTTTTATGAGCGCGCCGGCCGCTTCCGGACACTCGGCGGAACCGAGGGCTCGGTCACCATCATCGGTGCGGTCAGTCCGCCGGCCGGAGACTTCTCCGAGCCGGTGACCATGAACACCCGCCGCTGCGTGCGCAGCTTCTGGGCGCTCGACCGCGAGCGCGCCCAGGCGCGCTTCTATCCGGCCATCCATCCGCTGCAGTCCTACAGCGCGGACGTCGATACCCTCGCGAGCTGGTGGCAGGTGCAGGGAAATCCCGACTGGCTCGCGCAGCGGCGCCGCGTGCTCGAGCTGCTGCAGGCACAGGTGCACCTCGAGCGGATGGCCCGCATCGTCGGCAAGGATGCGCTGCCCCCCGCGCAGCAGCTGACGCTGCTGTGCGCGGAGCTCGCGAACGATGCGCTGCTGCGCCAGTCATCGTTCTCCGAGGTCGACCGCTACTGCTCGCCGCAGCGGCAGACGGCGATTCTCGGCATCGTCGTGCGCTTCCTCGACCTGGCGCGCGCCGCGGTGGACTCCGGGGTGCCGCCCGATGAGGTGGCGAGCCTCCCGGTGCGCCTCACGCTGCAGCGTATCGGCGAGGAGTACGGCGAGCGGGAGATCGGCGGCATCCGCGCGCTCTGGCAGCAGCTCGAGCACGACTTCGCCGCCCTGACGCGGGAGCACGCCGGTGCGCGCTGAGGCGACGCTGGCGGGCGCCGTGCGCCGCATCGAGGGCCCGCTGCTCTATCTGGAGCGGACCGTGGAGCTCGGGCTCAATGCCTGCGTCGAGGTTCAGGGCCGCGACGGCTCGGTTCGCGTCGGCCGCGCGGTCGCGCTCGATGAGCAGACGATCGTGGTCGAGGTGCTCGAGTCGACCGTCGGGCTGGGGCTGCGCGACACGCGCATCCGCGTGCGCAACGAGCCGCTGCTGTTCGGCGTCGGCCCGGGCCTGCTCGGGCGCACCTTCGACAGCATCGGGCGTCCGACCGACGGCGGCGCGCCGATCCCGGCCGCGGCGCGCATGCGCATCGACGGACTGTCGATCAACCCGGCCGCGCGGGCGCTGCCGCGCGACTTCATCGAGACCGGGGTCTCGACCATCGATCTCATGAACAGCCTGGTGCGGGGGCAGAAGCTGCCGCTGTTCTCCGGGGCGGGCCTGCCGCACGACCGGCTCGCCACCGAGATCGCGCTGCACGCACGGCTGCGTAAGGGAACCGAGGGGGACTTCGCCATCGTCTTCGTCGGCATGGGAGTGCCGCACGACACCGCGGAGGCGTTCCGCGAGGCGATGGCGAGCTCGGCGGCGCTCGAGCACACCGCCATGTTCCTGAATCTCGCCCACGAGCCGGCTACGCAGCGGCTGCTCACGCCGCGCTACGCGCTGACCGCCGCCGAGTATCTGGCGTTCGTCGAGGGCCGGCACGTGCTCGTCATCATGACCGACATGACCAACTACTGCGAGGCGCTGCGCGAGGTTTCGGCGAGCCACGGCGAGCTGCCGGCGCGCAAGGGCTATCCGGGGTACATGTACTCCGATCTCGCGAGCCTTTACGAGCGCGCCGGCTGCATCCGGGGTCTCCCGGGCACGCTCACGCAGCTGCCGATCCTCACCATGCCCAACGACGACATCGGCCATCCGGTTCCGGATCTCACCGGCTACATCACCGAGGGCCAGATCGTCCTCGATCGCGATCTCGACCGCGCCGGCGTCTATCCGCCGGTGCGGGTACTGCCGAGCCTGTCGCGCCTGATGAATTCAGGCATCGGAGCCGGCTACACCGACGCCGATCACCCGGCGCTCGCGAATCAGCTGTTTGCCAGCTACGCGCGCGCCATGCGCGTGCGGGTGCTGGCGAGCGTCATGGGTGAGGACAGCCTGCCGCAGGTCGACCGGCGCTTTCTCGAGTTCGGCGCGGCGTTCGAGCAGCGCTTCGTCCGCCAGGAGGAAGCGCGCTCGCTGGAAGAGAGCCTGGCTCTCGGGTGGGAGCTGCTGCGCGCGCTGCCGGCGGCCGAGCTCACCCGCTTGAAGCCCCAGCAGGTCGAGCGCTACCTCAAGGGCGGCGCGCGTGCCTGAGCCACGGCGCGAGCTCGCCACCACGCGCGTGGCGCTGCTCGAGCTCAAGGACGAGCAGCAGCTCGTGCAGGAAGGGTATCGGCTGCTCGATGAGAAGCGCATCCTGCTGGCCGGCGAGATCCACCGCCAGCTCGCGCAGCTGCGCGACCTGCGCCGCATCATGCAGGCGGCGGAGCGGGCCGCGCGCGCAGCTCTCGAGGCGGCGCTCGAGCGCCACGGCCTCGACAGTCTCGCGGTGCACGCGCCGGCCTCCCTCGCGCAGGAGGCGCTGGTCGTGGCGCACTCGCGACTGCTCGGGCTCGCGCTGCTCGAGACGCGGCTGCGGCCGCCCGTGACCGCCGTGCCGCACGGCATGCCGGCCGACGCGGCGAGCGCCGAGGTGCGCGAGTGCGCACGTGCCTACCGCGAGCTGCTCGCACACGCGGTAGCGCTCGCGGCCTGTGAGCTGACTCTGCGGCGGCTGGTGCGCGAGTACGTGCGTACCGAGCGGCGCACCCGCGCCATCGAGAACATCCTGCTGCCCGAGATCGATGCCGCCGTACGGCTCGTCGAGGAGCTGCTCGACGGCATGGACCAGGAGGAGTTCGCGCGGCTGCGCCACCAGCGCACCCGGCAGCCGGGCCTCTCGGCGCAGATCGGCACGCAGGAGCCGATTTCCTGAGGCGGGGGTGGTTACCGCGGCGTTCAACAGCTGTTCCTCAGCCGTCGCGGCGCTGACGGCCCTGTCCCTATCCGCAGCCGTCGGGGCCGCGGACGCCACCGGCGACACGGCCACCCCGGCACAGGATCAGCCCCTTCAGCAAGTGACCATCACGGCAGAGCGCCTGCAGCTGCTCGGCACCGCATCCAGCGCCAGCGAGGGGGTGGTGACGGATCAGGAGATCCAGCTGACCCCGGCCTATCGTCCCGGACAGCTGCTGGAGACCGTCCCAGGCCTCATCGTGACGCTGCACAGCGGCGAGGGCAAAGCGAATGAGTACCTCATGCGCGGTTACAGCCTCGATCACGGCACGGACCTCGCGACCTTCGTCGACGGCATGCCGATCAATCAGCCGACTCACGCGCACGGACAGGGCTACACGGATTTGAGCTTCGTGATCCCTGAGCTCGCAGATGGGATCAGCTATACCAAGGGTCCGTACTACCCCGATGTCGGCGATTTCGGCTCGGTCGGCTGCGTGCGGCTGCGCTACCGGGACACCATGCCGGACCAGATTTCCGTCGGGGCGGGGACGCTCGGCTTCCGGCGTCTCTTCGGGGCTGCATCCGCAGAGGTCGGCGACGGGCATCTGTTGGCCGCGGTCGAGGCGCAGCATTATGACGGACCGTTTGTCACGCCCGATGATGCCCGCAAGGAGAACGCGGTGCTGCGTTACAGCGACGGCGATGAGCGCAACGGGTATTCGCTGACCGCAATGTACTACCACCAGCTCTGGACCAACACGACCGACATTCCGCTGCGCGCCATCGACGAAGACGTGGTGCCGGACCGCTTCGGCACCCTCGACCCGACCGATGGCGGACGGGCGCAGCGGGCCAGCTTCTCGGCGCAGTACCACGAGACGATCGGTGGCGGTCAGTTCTCCGCCAGCGGCTACTTCATCTACAACGAGCTGCATCTTTTCAACGACTTCACGCACTACCTCGTCGATCCGGTTCGCGGTGATCAGGAGGATCAGTTCGAGAACCGCCGCGTGACGGGCGGTACCGCGGCCTACACGCTGCCCGCGTCCCTCGGCTCGATCGACAACGAGCTGCTGCTGGGGGCTCTCGTGCGCTATGACTCTCTCGCCGTCGGACGCTTGCCGAGCGAGGATCGCGTACCGCAGCCGGCTCAGAACGATCCGCCTTCCTTTTCGGATTCGGACCAGGTCTATCTCTTCAGCGGCGCCGCTTACCTCGAGGCCAACACGCACTGGACGGCCCGGCTGCGCTCGGTGTTGGGAGCGCGGCTCGACTACCAGCACGGTACCGACATCGATTACCTCTCAGCGCTGCACGAGACTGACGGTTACACCAACGGGGGCAGCAGGTCGCAGAGCCTGGCGCAGCCGAAGGGGAGTGTGATCTTTGCGGCCACCCCGTCTCTCGAGCTGTACGCGAGCGCCGGCGAGGGGTTTCACAGCGCCGACCTGCGCGGCGTAAACCAGGACAGAAGCGTGGACCTGGGGCTCCCGCACACGCCGCTGCTTGCAGCGCAGTGGGGCGAGGAGGTCGGCGCGCGTGCGCAGCCACGCAAGGACTTCGCGTTCACGGTTGCGCTCTACAACCTCTGGCAGCAGTCCGAAACCATCCTCGATCCCGACGTCGGCCAGGATTCCGCGGGCCCGCCCAGCCGCAGGTACGGCCTGGAGCTCAACCTCACTTACCAGGCGCGGCGCTGGCTCGAGCTCTACGCCAGCTTCTCAGCCGACCATACCCGCTTCACGCGCCCCTTCGATGACGGCACGGGGCACCTCGGCACCTACATTACGGATGCGCCGGTCGCGACCGGCTCGCTGGCGTTGTACCTGACCGGCTTCGGCCCCTGGAGCGCGGGCCTCGAGTACCGGTATCTCGGCAACTACCCGTTGTCCTCGGGCCCGTGCGTCAACTCGGCGGCGGTCAGGGATTTCCCGAACCTGGCGACTTCCTGCGCCAATGCGCCCACGGCGGCCGGACAAGTCAATGGTGAGGGATTCGGGCAGCTGAACCTGACCGCTCACTATGCGTTGCGCTCGGGGTGGCGCGCATCTCTGGGCATCTACAACCTTCTGAATACGCACGCGGCCGCAGCAGAGTTCTGGTACGTGGATCGGTTGCGGACCGAGCTGGCTCAATATCCCGACGGGCGGGCTGACGTCCACCAGCACCCGCTCGAGCCGATCATGGCGCGCCTGACGATCGTCAGGGAGCTCGGGCCGTGACCGACCCCTGAGGCGCCGATGCGCGCGGCGGCTCCTCGAGCTCCGCGCGGATGTGCAGCCGCATCTGATCGCGGAACTCGTTCACCGCGTTGAAGAACTCGGCCATCATCAGCATCCAGCAGTACATGCCGGTGTCGGTGAGCTCGATGCCGCTCGCCGTGAAGCGCAGCGCGCCGAGCAGGCGCATCGCGGCCAGCTCCGGCGCCATGCGCCACCAGAACGCGCCGCCGTAAGCGCGGCGAATATCAGCGTAGGGCAGCGACAGGCCGAAGAGCCGCACCAGGAAGTGGTAGCGCATGCGCTCCTTGAGCGTGAGGCGCTTGCTCTGGGTGATGGCACTGGCGCCTGCGCCGATCAGGCGGCGGTACTGGTTGAGCGAGAAAGTGGTTGCGTACAGCCGCCCGTCGAGATAGCTGAAGGCACCGCTGCCGACGCCGACGAACTCGTCGTGGTCGACGATGTACTCATCGATCAGCGGGGGGTCGGCGGCCTGGCCGGCGCGCGTGAAACACCACGCCGAGGAAGCGCGGTAACGCGGGCGCAGCGCCGCGAGAATGCCTTGATAGAACTCGTGGCGCCGCCCGGGGTCGACGCGCCCGAGCGTCTTGTCCATTCGCTGCCGCGCGCTGCCCGCCGTCATGAGGGGATAGAACGAGACCTGGTCGACCTCGAGCTCGAGGAGCGTCGCGAGATCCCGCTCGAGCATCGCGTGCGTCTGGTTGGGGAGGTTGAAGATCATGTCGACATTGAGCGTCGGGAAGCGTCCGCGCGCCGCCGCCAGGCGCTCGCGAATCTGTGCGCCGCTGCCGTAAGGACCGTAGCGTTGCATCTGCCGCAGCAGCTCATCGTCGAAGCTCTGCACTCCGACCGACAGCCGATCGACGCCCGCCGCCGCGAGCTGCGCGAGCAGCGGCTCGCGCAGATGATTGGGATTGGTCTCCACCGAGACCGTCCGCACCGGCCACAGGGAGCGGATCAGCGCGAGCGTCGCGCCGAGCTCCTGCGGGGCGATCGTGGGCGTACCGCCCCCGACGTACGCGTCGGTGAAACTGAAGCCGCGCGCGTGATAGGCGCGAATCTCGGCGCGCAGCGCCGCGAAGTAGGGGGCCGCCTTGTGCTCGCGGAACTGCACGCGGTGGAAAGAGCAGAACGGGCACAGCGACTCGCAGAAGGGGACGTGCACGTAGAGCTGCAACGGCCGAGCTACAGCTGACGGCGCCGGCAGTGCCTGGGCCGCCCCGAAGCGCATCGAGGCGCGGTATTCGTGCTTCAGCACCGCGAGCAGCGGCGGCTCGAACCAGGGCATCGCGCCTCCCGGGGAGTCTTCACATTAGAGCGGGAGCGGCCCAAGATTATCCGATCGGTCGCTCCCACCCGAGGTCTCATCCATGAGTGCTACCAGTCAAGCCGGAAAGACCGTCGCTATCCTCGGCAACGGTGTGGTCGGCACGGCGCTCGCCAAGGGCTTCGCCGAGCTCGGTTACCAGGTGATCTTCGGTACGCGCGACGTGGAGAGCGAGAAGACCCGCGCGGCGCTCGAGGCCGTACCCCGCTCGCGTGCCGCCTCCTTCGCCGAGGCGGCGAGCGCCGGCAGCCTCGCCGTGCTGGCGATACCCTGGAGCGGTCTCGAAGCGGCCATCTTCACGGCGGGGCCCGACAACCTCGCGGCGAAGCTCGTGATCGACCCGAGCAACCCGCTCGACTTCTCGGGCGACGTGCCGACGCTTGCCCTCGGCGCGAGTGATTCCGCGGGAGAGCTGGTGCAGCGCCTGCTGCCGCGGTCGCAGGTGGTCAAGGCCTTCAACATCGTCACCGCGGCGCACATGGTGCATCCGCGCCTGCCGGACGGGACGCCCGACATGTTCATCGCGGGCAACGATGCAGCGGCCAAGCAGCGCGTGGCGGAGCTGCTCGAGAGCTTCGGCTGGCGCACGCCGATCGACGCCGGTCCGATCGGCGCGAGCCGGCTGCTGGAAGCCCTGGCGATGCTCTGGGTGACCTACGGCTTCCGCAACGACCACTGGACGCACGCTTTCAGTCTCCTGGGCCAGAAACGCTGACCGTACCCACCCCGGACGGCTGAGGCTCCCGCCCTGCGACGCCGTCGAGCAGCCACTCGGCGGCGCGCTCGGCGATCATGACGGTCGGCGTGTTGGTATTGCCGCCGATCAGGCGCGGCATGACCGAAGCGTCGATGACGCGCAGACCCTCCACGCCGCGCACGCGCAGCTGCGGGTCGACCACCGAGCCCGCATCCCGTCCCATCCGGCAGGTCCCTACCGGATGGTAGATCGTCTCGGCCTTGCGCCTGATCATCTCGACCAGCTCCGAGCGCGTGCGCACACCCTCGCCCGGGAACACCTCGGGCCCGCGAAAAGGGGCAAACGGCTGCGAGGCGATGATCTCGCGTGACAGACGGATGCCTTCCAGAAGACCCTCGAGATCACGGCCCTCGGTGAGATAGCCGGCGTGGATGCGAGGGGCGTCGTCGGGGCGTCCCGAGCGCAGCGTGATGCGCCCGCGGCTCGAGGGCCGCAGCACGCAGGCATGCACGGTGAAGCCGTGACCGGGCAGGCGATGGCGGCCGTGGTCATCGAGCTGGGCGGGCACGAAGTGCAGCTGCAGGTCCGGGCGCTCGTCGGCGGCGAGCGGTGAGCGGGCGAAGCCGCCTGCCTCGGCGATGTTGCTCACGCCGGGCCCGGAATGCGTCAGCAGATAGCGCAGGCCGACCAGCACCTCCTGCCAGGCGCTGAAGTCGTAGGTGACCGGACGAGTGCACTTGGCGAGCGTGCAGAAATCGAGATGGTCCTGAAGATTACCGCCGACCTCCGGAGCATCGGCCACCACCGCGATGCCGAGGCCTTGCAGCGCCGCGGCCGGTCCGACGCCCGAGAGCATGAGCAGCTGCGGGGATGCCACTGCGCCGGCGGCAAGCAGCACCTCGCGCCCGGCGCAGGCGCGCTGCAGCGCGCCGTTCGAGCGATATTCGATCCCCGTGGCGCGCGCGCCGGAGAAGAGGATTCGCGTCACGAGGCTGTGAGTGCGCACCTCGAGGTTGGGCCGCGATAGCGCGGGCCGCAGGTAGGCCTGGGCGCAGCTGCAACGGCGGCCCTTGCGCTGTGTCACCTGGTAGAAGCCGACGCCGGCCTGCAGCGCGCCGTTGAAGTCGGGGTTCGGCTCGAGTCCGCAGGCGACACCCCCGGCGACGAACACCGCGCTCAGGGGATTGCGGAACCTCAGGTCCTCGACCGACAGCGGTCCGCCGACCCCGTGGTAGGGCCCGGCCCCGCGCGCCTGGTCCTCGGACTTGAGGAACCACGGGAGCACCCGTGCGTAGCTCCAGGCATCCCCGGCGAGCTGCGCCCACTCGTCGTAGTCGCGCGGATGCCCGCGCGTGTAGCACATGGCGTTGATCGAGCTGCTGCCGCCGAGGACGCGCCCACGCGGCCAGTAGAGGCGCCGTCCGAGGAGCTCGGGCTCGGGCTCCGTGTAGTAGCGCCAGTCGATGCGCGGATTGCCGACGAGGCGCGCCAGGCCTGCGGGCATGCGGATATAGGGGCTCGAGTCGGGCCCACCCGCCTCGAGCAGCAGCACGCGCAGCGCGCCGCGCGCCGACACGCGGTTCGCGAGCACGCAGCCGGCCGAGCCCGCTCCGATGATGATGTAGTCGTAGGTCGAGTCAGTCATGGCGGGGCGGTGCCGGCAGTTTGAGCGGCGAACGGCGCGGGGCCGCCCGCGAGGAGCGCGGCCGAGAGGCGCGTCTCGCGCTCGCGGATGGCGCTCAGCAGGCGTCCTTCATCCTGCGGAACGCGCCGAAGCCGCGCTCGAGGAAGTCCTGCAGCGCGCCGAAGCCGGCGGCGTGCGCCGGAGCACGCGCGGCGCGGAGCGCGAGCCCCACCCAGGCGTGCCGCACCACGCGCTCGAGATCCGTGGCAATCGTGAGTACCAGCTCGATCTGGCGGCGGCGCGCCTCGGGCCGGCCGACCGCCCGGTAGGCGGCCGCGTAGGATTCCTGGGTCACAGGCCCTGCTGCGAGCTGCTGCGCCATCGCCTGGTCGAGCTCCGCGGTGAGTGTCTTGAGCTCCAGCGCGCGTTCGAGCAGTCCGAGCGTCGCCCGCGGCAGCGTTCTCGAGAGAATGCTCCAGGCACGGGCGAGATCAGAATCGCGGCGGGTGTGCTCCTCGGGGCCATAGAGATCGGTGAGGAAGAACTTCACGGCGTCGACACAGTCCGGATCGTGCAGCAGATCACCATAGGTCGATGCGA
>Ga0335077_10006216_pt1 | contig 14743 bp, 15 predicted proteins | sample Lox_Sample_31_FD_207151 | JGI IMG/M metagenome (GOLD analysis project Ga0335077, IMG submission 207151) | Soil microbial communities from Loxahatchee National Wildlife Refuge, Florida, United States - Lox_Sample_3.1 | ecosystem: Environmental > Terrestrial > Soil > Wetlands | place: USA... | reverse complement strand
CGGCCGGTGAGAAACGGTAACCCCGCGCCAGGTGCGGCCCGGATGCGGGCCGGGGAGGCTCAGCTGTACCGGGACGGCGGGCGCTCGATCAGAGCGATTCGAGCGTCGCTCGTGCCCCGCGCTGGTGCAGCGAAGCCAGCGCGGACCGGTAGCAGGTGACGAAGCGTTCGTCGTCGGCGAGGTCCCCGAAGAGCTCACGGTTGGCGATGAACGCGTCGGGGTCCTCGCACTGCCGCCGGGCGAGGCGTGTGAGGCTGTCCGCGAGCCGGTCGACCACCTCGATCGGCTCACCCTGCTCGTCGACCCCCTCGGCGTAGCGTGCCCAGCTCGCCACGACCGCGGCGGATCGCCTGATCTCGCCGCCGGTCGTGAGCTGCTGGCGGATCACCGGCAGCAGCCACTTCGGGATCCGGTCGGAGCTTTGCGCGCACAGCCGGGCGATGGTGTCGCGGACCTGCGGGTTGGAAAAGCGCTCGATGAGCGTGTGCTTGTACCCGTCAAGGTCCACTCCCGGCACCGGGGGCAGAGTGGGGGTGGCCTCCTCATTCATGTAGCCGAGGAGGAAGGCCTGGAATGAGGGGTCCTGGGCGGCTTCGTGGACCAGCCGGTAGCCCGACAGGTAAGCGAAATAGCACATGGCCTGGTGGCTTCCGTTGAGCAGCCGCAGCTTCATCAGCTCGTAGGGCTCCACCTGGCCGACGAGCTGCACCCCGGCCTCCTCGTAAGGTGGCCGGCCTTCCGTGAAGGCGTCTTCGAGCACCCACTGCGTGTACGGCTCGCAGACGACCGGCCACCGGTCGTCGATGCCGAAGCGCTCCCGGATCTCGGCCCGGTCGTCGTCGGTGGTCACCGGGGTGATGCGGTCGACCATGGAGTTGGGGAAGCGCACCTCCGTTTCGACCCAGTCGCCGAGCTCCAGCTCCTGCAGCCGGGCGAAGGTGGTGAGCACCTTCTTGGTCAGGTGACCGTTGCCTTGCAGGTTGTCGCAGGACATGACCGTGAAGGGCGCCCGGCCCTGCTTGCGGCGCCGCCGCAGCGCCTCGGTAATCAGGCCGAACGTGGTCCGGGGAACCGCGTCCGGCTCGAGATCGTGGATCACGTCCGGGTTGGTCAGGTCGAACTCGCCGGTGACGTCGCTGATGTTGTAGCCGCCCTCGGTGATCGTCAGTGACACGATCCGGGTCGTCTCCGCGGTCATCCTCGCGATGACCGCCTCCGGGTCGTCGGGCGCGAACAGATACTCCACCAGGGAACCGATCACCCGTGGTTCGTATGTGCCGTCGCTGTGCTTGAGGACCAGCGTGTAGAGGCCGTCCTGCGCGCCGAGGGCCTGCTTCATCTTCAGGTCTTCCGGCATCACCCCGACACCGCAGATACCCCAGTCCAGCGCCGTGCCCTGGTTCATGAGGCGGTCGTGGTACATCGCCTGGTGGGCTCGGTGGAAACCGCCCACGCCGAAGTGGACGACACCCGGCGTGACGAGGTCACGGTCGTAGGCCGGTACCGGCAGCCGCCCCCGCCAGGACGCCAGCGTCCGCGCGTTGAGCGGTTGCGGTGTGACGGTACCGGGCACGTCACGCCGCCCAGGCTTAACCGGCAAGGCGGGCGCCGGTCACCGGGTCGAACGCGAAGATGTCATCCGTCTGGACGTGGAAGGTTATCCCCTGCCCCTGGGCCGGGGGCTTCCGCCCTTCGGCGCGCGCCACGACCGGCTCCCCGCCCCCGGCCAGCCGCACGTGCAGCAGCGCGTCGGCTCCCAGTTCCTCCACCAGCAGCACCTCGCCGCGCAGTTCCCCGGATCCATTGGCCAGGTGCAGGTGCTCCGGCCGGATCCCGATGACGAGTTCCTTGAGGCCTGCCTGCTTGGCGGCGGCCGCGGCCGCCGCAGGCAGGGGAAGCGTCGTGCCGCCCAGCTGGACGCCGCCATCGGAGAGCGGGACGGTCTGCAGGTTCATCGCGGGCGAGCCGATGAACCCGGCGACGAACTGGTTCACCGGGTCGTCGTAGAGGTGGCGCGGCGTGTCGCATTGCTGCAGCCTGCCCTCCCGCAGCACCGCCACCCGGTGGCCCATGGTCATCGCCTCCACCTGGTCATGGGTCACGTATACCGTGGTGATCCCGAGGCGGCGCTGCAGCTCCGCGATCTGGCTGCGGGTCTGCACCCGCAGCTTGGCGTCGAGGTTGGACAGCGGCTCGTCCATCAGGAAGACCTTGGGCTCGCGCACGATGGCCCGGCCCATGGCCACCCGCTGCCGCTGCCCCCCGGACAGCTGCCGGGGCTTGCGGTCGAGCAGCTTGTCGTCGAGGTCCAGCAGCCGGGCCGCCTCCCGCACCCGGCGGTTCCGCTCGTCTTTGTGGACGTGCTGCATCTTGAGCGCGAAGCCCATGTTCTCCGCGACGGTCTTCTGCGGGTAGAGGGCGTAGTTCTGGAACACCATCGCGATGTCGCGGTCCTTGGGCGGGACCTGCGTGACGTTCCGGTCGCCGATCTCGACGCTGCCGCTGTCGATGGGCTCCAGGCCTGCGAGCATGCGCAGGGCGGTGGTCTTGCCGGAGCCGGAGGGCCCGACGAGAACCATGAACTCTCCGTCTTTGACGTCCAGGTCGAGCGCGTCGACCGCGGGCGGCGCGCCCTTGCTGAACACCCGAGTCGCCGACAGGTACTTCACATTGGCCATGGGGGACCTCCGTTGCGTGCGGGACCGGATCCGTGCGCACCGCGGGCCGGGACCGGGGCGGCGGGCTGCCGCCCGCTCACTTGATGGCCCCCATGGACAGCCCGCGGACCAGCGAGCGCTGGGCGAGCCAGCCGACGATGATCACCGGGATCGAGGCGATCAGCGCCGCCGCCGACAGGTGCGCGATGTACAGCCCCTCCTGCGGGACGGAGCTGATCAGGAACATGGGCATGGTCGCGGCGTTCGTGACCGTGAGGTTGAGCGCGAGGAACAGCTCGTTCCACGCGAAGATCATGCATATCAGCGCGGTGGACACCAGTCCGGGCGAGATGACGGGCAGGATCACGCTCCCCATCTCCCGGGTGCGCCCCGCACCGTCCAGCCGCGCCGCCTCCAGCAATTCGTTGGGCACCTCGAGCATGAAGGAGCGGATCATCCAGATCGCGAGCGGAAGGTTCATCGCGGTGTAGAGGATGATCAGCAGCCCCAGGCTGTCGAGCAGGTGGGTGTGCAGGGCGATGACGTAGAGCGGGCCGATCACCGCCACGATGGGCAACATCTTGGTGGAGATGAAGAAGAACAGGCCGTCGCGCCATTTCCTGACCGGATACACCGACAGGGCGTAGGCGGCGGGAATGCCCAGCAGCAGCACCAGGATCGTGGAGCCGACCGTCGCGATGATCGAGTGGGTCAGGAAGGGGCCCATGCCCGTGATGGCCAGGCGGAACTCCGACAGGGTGGGCTTGAAGATGAACTGGGGCGGCCAGGTCTCCGCGGCGGATTCGGGCTTGAACGCGGTGATCGCCATCCACAGCACGGGCGTGAAGAACGCGAGCGCCGCCACCCAGGCGAGGACCGCCCAGCCCACGTTCCCCACCCACCGGGGCACCCCGCGCGGTCCCGGCCGCGCCGTCGTGGTGGTGGTCATGCCCGTGCCTCCTCGAACTGGAAGACCCTGGCGAACATCCGCAGCGCGAACGAGGCGACGATGATCGTCAGAATGACGGTGACCACGCCAGCCGCGGCCGCGCCTCCGACGTCGAAGGCGTTGTTCACCTGCTGGTACAGGTAGAAGGGGAGGTTGGTGGTGGAGGTCCCGGGGCCGCCGTTGGTCATCAGCCTGACCGCGTCGAACACGTTGACCAGATAGATCGAGCCGAGCAGGATCCCGAGCTCGATATAGGGCCGCAGATGCGGCAGCGTGAGCTCGCGGAACGTGGCCAGCGCCCCGGCACCGTCGACCCTCGCCGCCTCCAGGGTCTCGGCGGGCTGGCCCTGCAGCCCCGCGAGCACGATCAGGGTCATGAACGGCGTCCACTGCCAGATCATGACCACGATCACCGAGCCCAGCGCGTGCGTGGACAGCCAGGCCACGTGGTGCACGCCGAACGGCTGCAGCAGGTAATTCAGCAGCCCGAAGTTCGGGTCCAGCATCGGGCCCGCCCACACCAGGGCCGCCGCCGCCGGCATGACCAGGAACGGCGTGATGACCAGCGTCCGGGCCACGCCGCGGCCGAAGAACTTGCGGTCAAGCAGCACCGCCAGGGCGACACCCAGGATCATGGCGACGATCACGGCGACCACGGTCATGACCACCGAGCGCACGAGCGAGCCCCGGAATGTCGGGTTGGTGAACACCGTCTTGTAGTTGCTCAGCCCGGTGAAATGAGCGCCACCCGGCTGGTCCCAGAAGTAGTTCTGGAAGCTGTACCAGAGCGTCACCACGAACGGGATCTGGGTGACGACCACGACATAGATCAGCGCGGGCAGCAGGGGCAGGCGGCGCAGCCACCGCTCGCGGCGGCCCATCCCGCGCGGCAGGACCTCGGTGCGGGGAGGTACCGCGAGGTCTTCGACTACTGTCACTGACAACTCCCCTCATGACGTGCCGCGGCCGCGGGGGCCCGGTGTCTCCGGGCCCCCGCGCGGGTGCTGCTAGCCGCCGGACAGCTGCTGCGGCGTGTACTGAGACGCGTCAGACTGACTGGTCTGCAGCGCCTGGCTCACGCTCTCGGTCCCGGCGATCGCGCCCGCGATCTGCTGGGCGACCTGGACACCGAGGCTTTCGAACTGGGGGATGTCGACGTACTGGATGCCGACGTAGGGGACCGGGTGCAGGGTCGGGTGCAGCGGGTCCGTCGAGTCGATCGAGGCCAGCGTGATGCCCGCGAACGCCTTGGCGGCCTTCTGGTAGTTCGGGTCGTTGTAGAGGGAGGTCCTGGTGCCGGGCGGGACCGCGGCCCAGCCGTACTTCTTGGCGACCAGCTGGTCGTACGACTTCGAGGTGGCCCAGGACACGAACTTCCAGGCGTCGGACTGGTTGGCGACGCCCTTGGGGATGCCCAGCGCCCAGGTCCACAGCCACCCGGAGGACTTGGTCAGGTTGACCGGCGCGAAGGCGTACCCGGTGTTCTTGTAGACCGCCGGGTAGCTGCCCGCGATCGAGGTCGCCGCGACCGTCGCGTCATACCACATCGCGCACTTGCCCTGCCCGTACAGCGTCAGCAGCTGGTTGAAGCTGTCGTTGGCGGCGCCGGGCTCACCGTACTTGCGCACCAGGTTGACGTAGAAGTTGGTGGCCTTGACGAACGCCGGCGAGGTGAGCTGCGGCTTCCAGTTCATGTCGAACCACTGGCCGCCGAAGGTGTTGACGACGGTGTCGAGCGAGGCCATGTTGTCGCCCCAGCCCGCCAGGCCGCGCAGGCAGATCCCCGAAACCTGGCCGGGCTTGTTGAGCTTGGCCGCGAACCCCTGGACCTGCGCCCAGGTCGGGTGGGCCGGCATGGTGAGCCCGGCCTTGGCGAACAGGTCCTTGCGGTAGTACAGCATCGACGACTCGCCGTAGAACGGCACCGCGTACAGGCTGCCCTGATAGGACAGGGACTTCGCGATCGGCGGGAGCAGGTCATTCGCGTCGTAGCTCGGGTCCTTCGCGATGAACTGCGTGGACAGGTTCTCCAGCCAGCCGTTCTTCGCGAACAGCGGCGTCTCATACGGGCCGATCATGATGACGTTGAACGAGTTGCTGTGCGTGCTGACGTCCTTCTCGATCGCCGCCCGCAGGTCGCCCTCGGTGTAGGTGGCGAACTTGACGTGGATGTTCGGGTACTGCTTCTCGAAAACGGACTTGGTCAGCGGCTCCATCTGATTGGTGATCAGCGGGTTGGACACCACGGCCACGGTCACCTCGCCAGGAGCATTACTGCCACCTGAGCCGCTCGAACAGGCGGCCGCCCCCAGCGCGACGGCTATGCAGCCGCCTGCCGCGAGCGCGCGGAGCTTGAAGCGGGACGAACTCATGAATGAACCTCCGCAACGATGAGAGTGGGGCAGCGGGAAAGGGACCAGTCAGGACCCGGACGGGTTAACCCATACGAAACGCTGGCGGCCACGGGCCGCCAGATCCGCCGAAGCTCCTGCCGCAGGCCGGCGTTCGCGGCCGCGGCCGCTGCCACCAGCTGCGATGCGCTGCCGCTCCCGGCGCCCACGCTGCGGGCCGCGACGTCAGGAGGGGCTTCCCCCGGGACTCCGGTCAGGCGGGCGCCCGGGGGCTCGCTGATCTTCATGGCGAACCTCCTGGTGCCGCGACCTGGCGCCTGCGCTCATTTGAGCGGACAGAACTCACCTGTCCCCCACACAGTGATCCGGCAGCTAGGCAAAGTCAAGAAAAGCTGCAAACATGAGATCTAACCGCTCAAACGAGCGGCTGGCTCGGCATGACAGGAGGGGGCGCATGGCCGGGTTGTCGGTTCATCGGCCGTCCGAAGTGGTCCTGGCGGCCCGGGTGGCGCGGCAGTTCTACCTCGAGGGCGTCTCCAAGGTTGATATCGCTGACCAGCTGGGCATCAGCCGGTTCCGCGTCGCCCGGCTGCTCGACTCCGCCCGGGAGAGCGGGATGGTGCGCATCGAGATCGGCCTGCCCGGCGGAAGCCTGGACGCCGGGCTATCGGCCGAGCTGTGCTCGGCCTTCGGGCTCAAGCACGCCTTTGCGTTCAGCTTTCCCGACCACGACGAGCCGGCGCTGCGCCGCCGCCTGGGCGAGGCGGCCGGGCAGGCGCTGATGGACCTCATCACGCCGGGCGACGTCCTGGGCATGTCCTGGTCACGTACGCTCAGCGGGCTCGCGGCCGCGCTGACCCAGATGCCGCCCTGCCCGATCGTCCAGCTGACCGGGGCGGTGCCCCCGCCCGAGGGAAGGGACCTGCTCGACCTGGTTCACAGCGTGGCCCGCATAGGCGGCGGTCCGGCGCATGTCTTCTACGCACCGATGATCCTCGACGATGCCCAGTCGGCGGCCGCCATCCGCCGCCAGGCCGACATCGCCGAAGCCTTCGCCCTCGTGCCCTCCGTGACCATGGCCCTGGTGGCCATCGGCGCCTGGGCACCGGGCCTGTCGACGATCTACGACGCCATCACGCCGGCCGAGCGCGACGCCATCTCCCGGCTGGGAGTATGCGCCGAGCTGGCCGGGGTGTTCATCGGTAACGACGGCAAGCCCATCGCTACCCCGCTGGACAGCCGCATGATCGTGACGCCAGGCTCGGTGCTCGAGCGGGTCCCGCTCGTCCTGGCCGTCGCCTTCGGCGTCTCTAAGGCCAATGCGGTATGCGCCGCGATCCGAGGAGAAATGGTCCATGGCCTGGTCACCCACACGAGCCTCGCCCGCGCCCTGCTCGACCTCAAGGAACGGTGAGCCGGCCTGGGCCGGCCGGGATGCGCTCCCGGAAGACGGCCCGCTGTCCGGCGGCACCGCCAACCGCGGTCTCGTTATCCGCATCGGCGACACCGTCCGGCGGCCCACCGCGCGCTGCTGGCCGGCCACCCACGCGCTGCTCGCTCACCTCTCGGCAGTGGGCTTCGATGGCGCCCCCCGGGTCCTCGCGGTCAGCGCCGCCACCGAGATGCTGACGTACATCCACGGGCAGGCCGCCGTCCCGCCTCTGCCCGCAGACACCCTCACCGACACCGCCTTGATCAGCATCGCCCGGCTGCTGCGCGGCTACCACCGGGCGGTGCAGTCCTTCGACCCAGCCGGCTACCGGTGGCCCCGGCCCATCCCGGCCAGTTTCCGCACCGGCCTGGTCAGCCACAACGACGTGCACCCGGCTAACCTCGTATTCCGCGACGGCCGCGCCGTCGCGCTGATCGACTTCGATCTCGCCGGGCCGGGCAGCGCCGCCTGGGACCTCGCCGCCGCCGCGCGCAACTGGGCGCCGCTGCAAGACGACCAGGACATCACCGACTGCCGGCGGGGCCGCGCGATCGAGAGATTCCGGACCTTCCTCGACGCCTGCGAGCTGACCCGCGCCGAACGCCGGCAGGTGGCCGAGGCGGTGGTCGCCAATCACGACTGGACCTACGCGATCGTCACCGAGGCCGCCGCCTCCGGGCACCGGGGCTTCGCCGACTACTGGCACAAGGTGATGGAACCGACCGCGCGGGCCCGGCGCTGGTGCCTGCGGCATCGGCGCGACCTGCTGGCCGCAGCGCGCTGAGGGGCTCAGGGCCGATCAGCACCGTTGCGGCCGAGTGTCATACCGCGGTGGCGCTCACGCCGGGAAGATCACCGAACCGTGCATGTGCGTCAGAGCTGAGCACGATGCGGCCGCTCTGCAGGGCATGCGCGGCGATGATCAGGTCATGTGCGCCGCGGGCCTTACCGGTCCGGCGGACGTGGGCGATCAGGCGCGCATGGTGGGCGGCGGTGGCTTCGGTGTAGTCAAGAACGTCTACGGTCGAGGTGATGGCCACCAGGGCCCGGGCGCGATCGGCCGCGCGTTCGGGGGTGTCGGCCAGCTCGATGCCGACCCTGTATTCGGCGACGGATACAGCCGCAATGGCAAGCTCGTCGTTGTCCAGGGCTGTCCGATCGATCGTCCCGCGTTCGTAGGCGATCAGGACGTCGGTGTCCAGGATCAGGCGGCGGCCCACGGATCGTTTCCCTCGTTGGAGATCAGGGCCATCGCCTCCGCGATGTCTTCAGCGAAACGATCATCAGGCGGCGGGATGTGCTCCAGCGCGGCCCGCAGATCCGCGCCCGTCCGGCGCCGGGCAGGCCTCATTTCTGCGATCACACGAGACCCGCGGGTGATCGTGACGGTCTCGCCCCGCTCGATCGCGTCGAGCAGGTCGGAGAAGTTTCGTGAGGCCTCGGTCGCGGTCATCGTTCGCATACTGGCATTCTATCTGATTATCAGATTCATGCCCTGCAGGGCTAGGGATATGAACCGGTGACGGCCGCCTGCGGGCCCGGCCACCCCGCTAGGGTCCCGCCCTCGGCTGATGCGCGGCGGCGGGTGGCCGCCGGGTCCGGTTCCAGTAGAGCGAGAGCGCGACCGCGGTGGCGACCAAGAGCCCGCCGGCGCCGGCGAACCAGGCGGCGAGATCGAGGCGCTTGTGGATGATGGTGAAGTGACCGGGCAGGCTGGACAGGGCGTCCTGGAGCTCGCCGGCGTTCTGGGCGCGGTAGAACGTGCCGCCGGTAGCGGCGGCGATCCGCTTGAGCGCGCCGTCGTCGGCCACCAGCGGGTTACGGCCGCCGCCGAATCCGCCGAATCCGCCGAACCCGCTGAACCCGCCGAACTGCGAGCCGTCGCACACCAGGGGGCCAGGATGGGTGGTGCCGAATCCGATCGTGAAGATGCGCACACGGCGGTCGGCGGCCTGCCGCGCCGCGGTCAGTGGGTCGACGCCCTGGTTGTTCGCGCCATCGGTGAGCACGACGATCGCATCGTCCGCATATCCCGCGCCGGCACCGTCCTTCCCGGGCCGCGCGCCGGTCGGCGCGACGGCGGGGTCGGCCTGCGCGATGGCGTCGAGCGAGGTCAGGATGGCCTGGCCGATCGCGGTGCCCCGCGAGGTGGCGAGGCCGTTGAGCGCGTGCAGCAGCGTCTGCGTGTCATGCGTCGGGGGCACCAGGAGGCCGGCGGTTCCCGCGAAGGTGACCAGGCCGATGCGCGGCCCGCCGGCCTGGGAGCTGATGAAGTCGCCTGCCGCCTTCTCGGCGGCGGTGATGCGGTTCGGGTCCACGTCGGTGGAGCACATGGAGCCGGAGATGTCGAGGGCGAGCAGGATCGTGGCGGATCCCGATGGGACCGGCACGGTTGCCTGCGGGCGTGCGGCGCCGACTCCGAGCACGGCGAGCCCGGCTATGAGCAGCGCCGCGGGGATGCGCCGTCGCCAGCGCGTGCGGCCCGGCACCGCCGCCCGGAGGAGCGCGATCGAGGGCACCCGCATCGCGGCGCGCCGGCGCCGGCGCCGCGTCCACCACCAGATCGCGAACACCAGCGGGATGACCAGAAGAGCCAGCAGGGCCCATGGCCAGGAGAACGACATTCAGATCACCCGCCCCGACCGGGCGATGGTGAGCACGGCGCCGGCCGCGAGCAGCACGAGGGCCAGGGCGATGAACGCGCCGGCGAGAGGAACGTGCCGGTTCGCGACGGTGAGCCGGAGGTCGATCTTCGAGGCGACGGCGTTGAGCTCACTGGCGTCCGAGGCGGGATGGTAGGCGCCGCCGGTCGTCTGCGCGATCGACTTGAGCGTGCTCTCATCGAGCGCAGTGTGCAGCCGGTAGCCGTCAACGTCGACGGTGGTCCCGCCGGTGGTGCCGACGCCGACGGTGTCGATGTGGACGCCCGCCTTCTCGGCGATCACGGCGGCGGTGGCGAAGCCGGTGCCCTCGCCCTCGTCCTGCCCGTCGGAGAACATCACGATCGTGGCCGAGGGCCAGTAGCCGATGGCCGGCACGGCGCCGCCGGGTGGGATGGAGACCGTCTTGTGCGTGATCGCCGACAGCGAGGCGATGATGGCAGAGCCCAGCGAGGTGCCGCCGGTGACCGCCAGGCGGTCGATCGCCGCTTCCGCGACGGAGTGGTCGGCGCTCGGCCGCGCGGTCGTGAGCGCGCCCTCCTCGAAGGCGACGACGCCGATGTCCACGCTGCCCGGCTGCGCCTGGATGAACGACCGGGCCGCCCGCTGCGCGGCGGCCAGCCGGGTGGGGGCGACGTCCCTGGCGCCCATGCTGCCCGAGACGTCCATGGCCAGGATGACGGTGCCGGCGGTGCGGGGCACGGGGATGGATGCGGCGGGGCCGGCGACGGCGATGGCCAGGACCGCGATGCCGGCGATGGTGAGCCACACCCCCGCCTGCCGGGAGCGGCCTGGCGCCATGACGCCGGCCGCGGCCAGGGTCGCGGCCCGGCGCCGCGACACGGCGGCGGCGGCCCAGGCCAGGGCCGCGGCGACGAGCAGCCCGACGATGAGCAGAGCGGGAGAGGCGAGGGTCATGCGCGCCTGCGCTGGGTGCGGGCGACGACTTCGACGAGCGAGGCGGCCAGGTCGTCTGCGGTGCCGATACGGTGGATGGGCACCCCGGACCGGCGCATGCCGGCCGTGAGCTGGGCGTCGCGTTCATCGACACCCGCCCGGATGCGCGCCCGGAGCAGCGGGTCGCCGGAGTCGACGATGAGCTGCTCGCCGGTCTCGGCGTCCTCGACCACGATCAGCCCGGCTTCGGGCAGCTCGTCGTCGGCGCCGTCCACGATCCGGAGGGCAACGACCTCGTGGCGCCGGGTCAGGCGCAGCAGGGAGCGTTCCCAGTCGCCGTCGCCGATGAAGTCGGAGATGACGATGATGAGGCTGCGGCGCCGGGCGAGCCGCCCGGCCGCGTCGAGCATGGCGGCGAGATCGGTCGTGTCGCCGCGGCGGTTACCAGCGGTGCGGTCCAGCTCGGCGCCGATGCGCAGGACGTGCCGCCGGCCGGTGCCGGGCGGCACGGTGCGCAGCATCCCGGTGTCGTAGAGCAGGGCGCCAACGCGGTTCCCGCCGCGGCCGAACAGCCGGGCGAGCACGACGGCCAGCTCGGCGAGCACGTCGTGCTTCCCGCGCCCCGGCGCGCCCACCGCCATGGACGCCGACCGGTCGAGCACCAGCCACACGGTGAGCTCACGATCCTCGGTGAACACGCGCACGTGCGGTTCATCCAGCCGGGCGGTGACGTTCCAGTCGATGTGCCGGGCATCGTCGCCGTCAACGTAGGGGCGCAGCCCGACAAAGTCGATCCCGGACCCGCGGTGCACGGTCCGGTAGGCGCCCTGGAGCCGCCCGTCGAGGCGGCGGACGACCCGCCATTCCAGGCGGAGCAGAAGCCGTTCGGTGGCCGTGCGCATCGGCTCAGCGGGCGCGGAGGACGACATTGGGCACGGGCACGGCGCCGAGCAGCCGGGTGACGATGGCGTCGGCGTCGGCGGCGTCGGCGAGCGCCTCGTAGGACAGCACCATGCGGTGCCGCAACACGTCCAGGGCAAGATCGCTGAGGTCGTGCGGCAGCACGTAGTCGCGGCCGCGCAGGTAAGCGAGCGCCCGGCCGCCGACCACCAGGGCGATGGACGCTCGCGGGCTGGCCCCGTAGCTCACATACCGTTCCAGCTCACCGAGCCCGGCGATGCCCGGCGCGCGGGTCGCGGCCACCAGGCGCACGGCGTAGTCGACGATGGCGGGATCGACGTACATCTGCTGCACGCGCTCCTGCATCTGGATCATGTCCTCTGGCGTGAGCATCGCGCGGATCTGCTCGGCGGGGCGCAGCGCGCGGTCGACGATCGCGTGTTCCTCGGTGGATCTCGGGTAGTCCACGACGACCTTCATCATGAACCGGTCGACCTGCGCCTCCGGCAGCGGATAGGTGCCCTCCGACTCGATCGGATTCTGGGTCGCCATGACCAGGAACGGCTCGGGCACCGGGAAGGTCTCGCGGCCGATCGTGACCTGGTGTTCCTGCATCACCTCGAGCAGGGCGCTCTGCACCTTGGCCGGGGCGCGGTTGATCTCGTCGGCCAGCAGCAGGTTCGCGAAGACGGGGCCGAGCTCGGTGTGGAACTCGCCGGTGTGCTGACGGTAGACGCGCGTCCCGACCAGGTCGGCGGGCACCAGGTCGGGGGTGAACTGGATCCGCTGGAACTGCCCGCCGATCGCCGCGGCCATCGACTTCACGGCGAGCGTCTTGGCCAGGCCAGGCACCCCCTCCACCAGCAGGTGCCCACCGGAGAGCAGGGCGACCGCCATCCGCTCCAGCAGCACGTCCTGGCCGACGATGATGCGCTTGACCTCGAACAGCACGGGCTCGAGCGGACCCGCGGGATGGGCCGGGGCCGTGGTCATGGGGCTCCCTTCGGCTGGTGGGCCTGTCATATCTGAGGTCCGCCCCCGGGCACGCCGCGGCCGCCACCGCCGAGCGCGGCGCCGATGGGCACCGCGAACCCGATGCCAGCGAACGCGTCCTCGTGCGCCGGATTGACGATCGAGACGACGATGCCGATGACCAGTCCCTGCGCGTCAAGCAGCGGGCCGCCGGAGCTTCCCGGGTTGACCGACGCGTCGAACTGGATGAGCCCGGAGTAATTGCCGTCATTGGTGTCCGCGGTCCGGTTCAGCCCCGAGACGACGCCGGAGGACACGCTGTACGCCAGGCCAACCGGATTGCCGATGGCGACGACACGGGCCCCCACGTCGGCGGCACCGCCGAGGGTCGCCGGCACGACGGTCCCCGGCAGCGCCGCCGGAGTGAGCTCCGCGATGTCCTGCTGAGGATCAGAGGAGGCGACAACCGCCCGCGACTTGGTGCCGTCGGCGAACGTGACGCTGATGTCCTTGGCCCCGGCGATGACATGGTTCGCGGTCAGGATCGTGCCATCGTCTGTCACGATCACACCGGTCCCGAGCGCGTCGCCGGCGCGGACGACGACCACCGACGGCCCGACCCGGCGATAGATCTGCGACACCGTCGGGGACGCCGTCCCGGTCGCGGTGGGGCTCGGTGCCGCAGCCGGGGCACGCCCCGTGCTGGTGGCGCCGCCGAGCAGGAACGCGAGCACCGCGATGGCTGCCACCAGGGCGGCCGCCACCACGATCCCGGCGGCGAGAACGCGGCGCGAACCGCGAACCGCAGGCCGACGCGGCTCAGCGTCCCTGGCGCCGTCAGGCTCGCGACCCATTACCCCATGCTATGGACAGGGTCCTAGAAACAAGATAAGTGCGAGAGCAAGAAATCCTGAGGGCCGGCTCACAGCGCCCCGTGCCGGGCGCTGGCCGGCAGAGGGAGGCGGACATGGCTGCTGCGGATGGACGCGCCGGGCACTCGACGGCGGCCAGCCCGGCGGCTAGCGCTGGCCGGTGGCCTGCTGGTTGCCGGAGCCGCCGTTGAGGCTCAACGGAACCCGGGCCGGCGTTCCCCCGGCCCGGGGGCGCGGGATCTGCTGCTCGCACCAGACGACCTTTCCGGCTGGCGTGCGGCGCGAGCCCCACCGGTGGGACAGGCGGCTGACGATCTGCAGGCCACGGCCGCGCTCGTCCTCGCCGGACGCGTCCCACAGCCGGGGCAGCGCCGGCGCGGAATCCGCAACCTCGCAGACCAGTGTGTCCTCACAGATCAAACGCAAGGTAACCGAGCCTTCGGCGTACCGGATCGCGTTGGTCACCAGCTCCGAGGCGAGCAGCTGGGTGAGGGGCACGAAGGTGCCGAGCTGCCATTTCTCCAGCGGCTCAACGACCAGCCGGCGGGCCTCACGCGCGGAGGTCAGGTCCCCCGACAGGGTCCAGCATGCCTGCCGGTCGCCGTCGATGCGGGCCAGCCGGGCGATCAGCAGCGCAACGTCGTCCCGGTGCCGGTCGGAGGAGACCCCGGCCAGGGCCGCCTTGGCCAGTGCCTCGATCGGTTCCGCCGCCGAGGCGGGCCCGAAGACGGCCTGCAGCCGCTTCAGCCCGTCATCGATGTCGCGGCCGCGGCTTTCCACCAGGCCGTCGGTGTAGAGCACGAACAGGCTGCCGTCTGTGATCTCGAACGTCCGGCTGGAGATCGGCCCGTCGCCCACCCCGAGCGGCGGCGCGGGCGAGACGTCGAGGAACTCACCGCTGCCTCCGGGGGTGACGAGCAACGGGGGCAGGTGCCCGGCCGACGCCACTTCCAGCGATCCGGCGACCGCGTCGTAGACCGCAAAGGCGCAGGTCGCGAAGTGAGGCTCGCGCTCGCCCATCTTCTGCATGAGCTCGTGGAGCTGCTGGAGCGA
>Ga0335077_10006215_pt1 | contig 14744 bp, 13 predicted proteins | sample Lox_Sample_31_FD_207151 | JGI IMG/M metagenome (GOLD analysis project Ga0335077, IMG submission 207151) | Soil microbial communities from Loxahatchee National Wildlife Refuge, Florida, United States - Lox_Sample_3.1 | ecosystem: Environmental > Terrestrial > Soil > Wetlands | place: USA... | reverse complement strand
TCGGCCTGAAGATCCACCTCGGAATGTACGATGACGACACTTCGGACGAGTGCGAGTGGCATGTGCCCGAGGCGCATCCGCTGGAGACCTGGGGCGACGCGCGTGCTTACGACGGCACCATTTCGATCATTCAGCCTTTGATCGCGCCCCTCTACAACGGCCGCTCGGCCCACGAATTCATGGCTGCCTTTACCCAGCAGCCGGAGCAGTCGAGCTACGACATCGTGCGCCGATACTGGCGGTCGCAGTTCCAAGGCAAGCCGGAAGATTTCGAGCCTGCGTGGCGCAAGTGGCTGCATGACGGCTTCATCGACGGGACGCAATCCAAGCCACGCACTATGACGATAAAGACCAGCCCGCCGGCAATCGCAAGCGGCTTCCCGGGCACGGAGGCGGTGTTCATTCCCGATCCCTCCGTCTATGACGGCCGCTGGGTCAACAACGCTTGGCTCGAGGAGCTGCCGAAGTGGCTCACCAAGCTGACCTGGGACAACGCCGTGCTGATCGGCCCGGCTCTGATGGAGCGCCTGCACCTGCGCACCGACAATGTGGTGGAGATCGAGAATCGGGGATTCAAGGTGCGAGGGCCCGTGATCGCCATGCCCGGCCAGCCGGATAACTCCCTTACCGTGGTGATGGGCTACGGTCTTAAACGTGGCGGTTGGCACGGTTCCAACCGCGGCTACAGCGCCTTCCAGATTCGCACCAGCGATGCCCCGTGGGTGGCCGGCGACGTGAAGGTGACCAAGCTGGACCAGGAATACCTGCTGGCGATGACCCAGAATCACCAGGTCATCGACAACCACACCGCCATCGGGGAGACGGTCAAGCGCGCTCCCGTGCGCGAGGCGACGCTCGCCGAGTACACCGCCGATCCGCAGTTCGCCCGGGAGATGAAGGAGGAGCCGGCATACGACGAGACCCTGTATCCGCACTATGCCTACACCGGCTACAAGTGGGGGATGGCGATCGACCTGAACTCCTGTGTGGGTTGTAACGCCTGCATCCAGGCCTGCCAGGCGGAAAACAACATCGCCGTGGTGGGCAAGGAACAGGTGATGCGCGAACGCCACATGCACTGGATCCGCGTGGATGCCTACAACGAGGGTGACTTGGCCAATCCGCGCACCCTCTTTCAGCCCGTGCCCTGCATGCAGTGCGAGAACGCACCTTGCGAGCTGGTCTGCCCCGTGGGCGCCACCGTGCACAGCTCCGAGGGGCTGAACGACATGGTTTATAACCGCTGCGTGGGGACGCGTTACTGCTCGAACAACTGTCCGTACAAGGTACGGCGGTTCAACTTCCTGCTGTTCTCCGACTGGAACACGCCCAGCCTGAAGTTGCTAAACAATCCCGAGGTGACGGTGCGCAGCCGCGGGGTGATGGAGAAGTGTACGTACTGCATTCAGCGCATCACACGCGCGCGCATCGACTCCGAGAAAGAGCAGCGCACGATTCGTGACGGTGAAATCCAAACCGCTTGCCAGCAGGCGTGTCCTGCAGAAGCCATCATCTTCGGCGACTTGAACGACGAGAACAGCCGGGTGTCACGGCTCAAAGCCGAGCCGCGCAACTACGGATTGCTGGCCGAATTGAATACGCGTCCGCGAACCACGTATCTGGCCGCGGTGCGCAATCCCAATCCTGAACTGGAGAAGAAGGGCTAGCTGATGGCAGAAGATCCCACTGTGGAAGTGCCGCGCACCAGCAGGCCGCCCGTGATCGCGCCCGGGTACACCTTCGCCACGGTGACCGACAAGATCAGTGCCATCGTGCTCTCGCGGCGCACGACCATCGGCTGGGTGATGGGTTTCGGCGTGGGCGTCATCCTCACCATGGTCCTGCTGCTGGCGGTGAGTTATCTATTAGTGAAGGGCGTCGGGGTCTGGGGTATCAATATCCCCGTTGCCTGGGGATTCGCCATCGTGAACTTCGTGTGGTGGATCGGGATCGGCCACGCCGGCACGCTGATCTCCGCCATCTTGCTGCTGCTCAACCAGCCGTGGCGCAACTCCATCAACCGCTTCGCCGAGGCCATGACGCTGTTCGCCGTGATGTGCGCCGGGCTGTTTCCTCTGCTGCACCTCGGACGGCCATGGCTGTTTTACTGGCTTTTCCCCTATCCCAACACCATGCAGGTATGGCCGCAGTTCCGCAGCCCGCTGGTGTGGGACGTGTTTGCGGTTTCGACCTATTTCACGGTTTCGCTTTTGTTCTGGTTTGTTGGACTGATTCCCGACCTGGGCACGCTGCGCGATCGCGCCCACTCCCGCTTTGCGCGTGCGACCTACGGATTCCTGGCCATGGGCTGGCGGGGATCGGCACGGCACTGGAAGAACTACGAGTCGGCCTACCTTCTGCTGGCCGGTCTGGCGACGCCCTTGGTTGTCTCGGTGCACACGGTAGTGAGCTTTGACTTCGCGATCTCCATCTTGCCCGGCTGGCACACTACCATCTTCCCGCCCTACTTCGTTGCCGGCGCAATCTATTCCGGGTTCGCGATGGTATTGGTAATTGCCATTCCCATCCGCAAGTACTACGGGCTCCAGGACATGATCACCATGCGGCACCTGGACAACTCCGCCAAGATCATGCTGGTCACCGGCCTGATCGTCGCTTACGGATACTTCATTGAGACCTTCATGGCCTGGTACCGCCAGGACGAATTCGATTTCTTCATGATTCAGAACCGCATGCACGGTCCTTACTCGCTGCTATACCTGGTGCTGATCCTGTGTAACGTGCTGGTTCCGCAAGTACTGTGGTTCCGGCGCGTACGTAAGAGCGTGGGAGCGCTGTTCGCGGTTTCGATCGTGGTGCTGATCGGCATGTGGCTGGAACGATTCATCATCGTGATTACCAGCCTGCACCGCGACTTCCTCACCTCCTCGTGGGGCATGTACTACCCCACGCGCTGGGACTGGCTGACCTTCTGGGGGACGGTGGGATTTTTCATCATGGCTATGTACCTCTTCATCCGCTTCCTGCCGATGATCTCGATCTTTGAGATGCGGACGCTGCTGCCGGAAGCCGAAGTGGAGGCGGAGGCGAAATGAAGCGCGCGCCGATCTTCGGTTTGATGGCGGAGTTCGAGTCGCCGACCGAGCTGACGCTGGCGGCGCGCAAGGCCTACGACGAGGGCTACCGCAAGATCGACGCCTACAGCCCTTTCCCCATCGAGGAGGTCAGTGAAGCCGTCGGCTTCGGCCACAGCCGCGTGCCGCTGGTGGTGCTGGTGGGAGGCTTGCTGGGCGGCACCGGCGGATACCTGATGCAGTACTGGATCTCGGCCCTGAACTATCCCATCAACGTGGGAGGCAGGCCGCTGAATTCCTGGCCGGCGTTCATCGTGGTCACCTTCGAAATGACCATCCTTGGGGCGGCGCTGTTCGCCGTCTTCGGTATGCTGGCGCTGAACCGGCTGCCCATGCCTTACCACCCGGCGTTCAACGTCGGACGCTTCGCCTTCGCCAGCAAAGACCGGTTTTTTCTTTGCATCGAGGCTGCTGATCCCAAGTACGACCGCGTGCAGACGGAAGCATTTCTGCGTGCGCTGAGCCCGAAGCACATTTCGGAGGTGCCGCATTAAAGTGCCTCCCCAAACGACCTGTCATCCCGAGCGAAGCGCGACCGCTATGCTCGCTTGCGCTTCGCTCGGGATGACAATCATTTTCTTTTTTCTCGCCGGCTGCCGCCAGGACATGCATAACCAGCCCAAGTTCATACCGCTGCGCGCCAGCGAGTTCTTTCCCGATGGACGGTCGGCTCGCCCGCTCGTGCCGGGTACGGTGGATCGCAGCCAAGTCAACGAGGACCCCGCCTACTTCACCGGGCTCCAGAATATGCAGCCGGTGGTAACGCTGCCTTTCCCGGTAACGCGGCAAGTGCTCGAGCGCGGCCGTGAACGGTTCAACATTTATTGCATGCCGTGCCATGGCGAACTGGCAGACGGCAAGGGGATAGTCGCGCAGCGCGGATACTTGCATCCGCCCAGCTTCCACGATGACCGCCTGCGGCAGGCGCCAGTGGGGCATTTCTTCGACGTCATCACCAACGGCCTGGGCGGCATGCCTGATTACTCGCAGCAGGTCCCGGTGGACGATCGCTGGAAGATCGTCGCTTACATCCGTGCTCTGCAGTTGAGCGAGCACGCCACGCTGGCCGATGTGCCGCCCGAGATGCGCGGCCGGCTGGCTCAGCCGATGCCCCCCAGTGAGGAAGGCATCACCGGCAAGACGGGAATGCAAGGCATGGCGCCGCCGGTCCAGCGGCAACTACCCCCTGAAACCGGCGTGCCGGAGAAGCCGCAGGAGAAACATTGAGCTACCCACCCACAACCCTGCCATATCCCGCGCCGCCCGCGATGGCCCGCATTCAGCGTCGCTCGCTGGTGATCGGGGTGGTCTTCTTGGCTGGCGCGGTGATCGCAGCGGTCGTCGAGCGCAGTTGGGCGCACTTCTTCCGCTCCTATCTTTTGGGATACGTCTGGTGGACGGGCGTCAGCCTGGGCTGCCTGGCCGTGTTGATGCTGCAGCACCTCACCGGAGGACTGTGGGGCTTTGTGATCCGGCGCCCCCTGGAAGCCGCAGTCCGCATTTTCCCGCTGCTGGCCGTGATGTTCGTGCCGCTGATTTTCGGAATCCCGTATCTCTACCTTTGGGGCCACCGCGAGATCGTGCAGCATGACGTCAAGCTGCAGCACCAGGCGCAATACCTGGCTCCGCAGTGGTTTGTCCTGCGCTCCGTCATCTACTTCCTGGCCTGGATCTTCATGGCCTATTTCCTGAACCGCTGGTCGGCGGCGCAGGACGAGAGTGGCAGCTCCCTGCTCCGCCGGCGGCTGCAGCGCCTGAGCGGGCCGGGCCTGGTGATCTACGTTCTGACTGTGACCTTCGCCTCATTCGACTGGCTGATGTCGCTGGATCCACGGTGGGGGTCGACCATCTATCCCTTCACCTTGATCGCCGGGCAGGTGCTGGCGGCGTTCGCGTTTGCTGTCGCCATACTGGCGATCCTGGTGCAGTACAAGCCGATGTCCGACATCGTGCAGGAAAAGCACGTGCACAGCCTGGGCAAGATGATGCTGGCCTTCGTCATGCTCTGGGCCTACATGTCGTACTCGCAACTGGTGATCATCTGGGCGGGCAATCTGCCTGACGAAATTTCCTGGTACCTGCACCGTCTGAACACAGGATGGAAGTACGTGGCGCTGGCGCTGGTGCTGTTTCATTTTGCCGTGCCCTTCGCGCTGCTGCTCTCCCGCGACCTGAAGCGCAATGCGCGCCGCCTGGCGCGAGTGGCGGTCTTGCTGCTGCTCATGCGCTACGTCGACCTGTTGTGGTGGATTGCTCCCAACTCGCTGCCCGGCTTCCAGCGCGGAATCTGGTTCCAATGGATGGACGTGGTGATCCCCATCGGCATTGGTGGAATCTGGATGGCTGCGTTTGTCTGGGCGCTGCGCCAAAGGCCGCTGGTTCCCTTGCACGACCAACGTTTTGAAGAAGTGGTGGGACATGCCGTTGAATCAGCCTAAAATTCACGAAGAAGAGCGCAATCCGGACGTCAACTATGAAGCCAGCCAGCCTGACCTCCGCGTGGTCATTGCATTTCTCGTCTCATTAGGGCTGGCCACTGTCATGGTCTTGCTGGTGCTGTGGGGCATGTTTAGCTATTTCCGGCAGCTCTCGGCGCGGCGCGGCCCTCTGCCCACCACGACCACGTACAGTTTGCCGCCAAGAGTGCCGCCGCCGAAGCTTCAGCCCGACCCCGTGGCCGATTACAACGTGTACTACTTGTCCGATCAGGAGAAGTTGAACAGCTATGGTTGGGTGGACCAGAAGGCGGGCATCGCGCGCATTCCCATCGATAAAGCCATGGACCTCGTGGTGGAGCGCGGATTGCCGTGGCACGCGCCCGGTACCGGACCGGCACCGACGGTCCCGAATCCGAACCCGGCGTCGGGCCCGCTGCCCGGAGCATCGCGCGAGCAAGAGGACGTGAGCAAGACAAGGAAGTGAGGCCAGGCCGTGAATCGCAATTTTTGTTTCATCAACGCAGTCGTCGCAGCAACCCTGTTGTTAGTGGTTTTGCCGGTGCCAGCGTGGGCCCAGTACATGCACGAGCCCAAGGAGACCCTGACTACCAACACTCCGGTCCCCATCTTGCAGCAGGTGGGCATCGATCAGCGTATCGGGCAGCAGCTCCCGCTCGACGCCACCTTCCGCGACGAGACCGGCAGGAGCGTTCCGCTGCGCCGCTACTTTGGCGAGCGGCCAGTCCTGCTCAATCTGGTTTATTACCAGTGTCCGATGCTTTGCTCCGAGGTGCTGAACGGGGTCGTGAGCAGCCTATTGACGCTGAAGCCGAGCGTCGGCCGGGATTTTGACGTGCTCACCGTGAGTTTCGACCCACGGGACACGCCCGCGGTCGCTACCGAGAAGCGCGACACGTATCTTAGACGCTACGGCCGCGCTGGCTCGGAAAAGGGCTGGCACTTTCTTACCGGCGACAAGCCTGCTATCGAGGCGCTGACCAAGGCGGCCGGATTCCGTTACGTCTGGGACCCGAAGATCCAGCAGTATGCGCACGCCAGCGGCATCATGGTGGCGACGCCGGCCGGCCGGCTCTCTCGTTATTTCTACGGCATTGAATACCCGCCCAAGGACCTGCGCCTGGCGTTGATCGAATCCTCCGAAGGCAAGCTGGGCAGCGTGGTGGACCAGGTGGTGCTGTACTGCTATCACTATGATCCCGCGACCGGCAGGTATGGAGCGGTGGTGATGAACATGCTGCGCCTGGGGGGCGCGCTTACCTTGCTGCTGCTGGGCGGATTTCTGGCGATCGCATGGCGGCGCGAACTGCGCCTGAAGATCACTGGCGCCATGGCTGCGAAGGAACACAATTCCGCAGGACGGGCAAGCTGATATGTGGAGTGATTTCCCATTATTTCCGGTCCGCGCCTCGAACTTCGCCGATAAGGTCGATCCGCTCTACCTGTTTCTGGTCGCTATAACGCTTTTCTTTTCCGTAGGAATCTTCCTGACGATCGCCGTCTTTGCCATCAAGTACCGTCGCTCAGTTCATCCCAAGGCGGAACAGATCGAAGGCTCGCTCGCGGTGGAAGCTACTTGGACCATCATCCCGTTGGGCATCGCCATGGTGATCTTCATCTGGGGGGCGACCGTGTACTACAGCTATGGTGCGCCCCCCCGCGACGCGCTGCGCATCTACGGTACCGCCAAACAGTGGATGTGGAAGTTCCAGCAGGCGGACGGCCAGCGCGAGATCAACGAACTGCATGTGCCCGTGGGCCGCGACGTGGCGGTCACGCTGATCTCGCAGGACGTCATCCATAGCTTCTTTGTGCCCGCATTCCGCGTAAAGATGGACGTGCTTCCCAACCGTTATCGCACGGTGTGGTTTCGGCCCACGCGCACCGGCACCTATCATCTGTTCTGCGCCGAGTACTGCGGCACGGCGCACTCGGGGATGATCGGCAGCGTGATTGTCATGGAGCCCGCGGACTATGAATCCTGGCTGGCTTCAGGAGGCGAAGGCTCGCTGGCTTCCTCTGGCGAAAAGCTCTTCCGCCACTTCGGCTGCATCAGTTGCCATCGTGCCGATAAGGGCGCCCGCGGTCCCGACCTGGCTGGACTCTATGGCCGAGAAGTTCACTTCCAGGACGGCTCTGCCATTACCGCCGACGAGAATTACATTCGCGATCGCATTCTCGGGCCCAGGCCCCCGAGCAAACTGGTCGCCGGCTGGCAGCCGATCATGCCGGTCTTCCGCGGTCAGGTGGATGAGGAGGAAATGCTGGAACTTATCGCCTACGTCAAGTCACTGCAGCAGAACCCGCTGAACGTGAATCCCAATGCTCCCATCCCGGACGAACAACAGCGCAAACGCAATCCCCAGGTGGAACCACAGGTGATCCGTCCATGAGCGCCGCACCCAGTGTTGCCGTCGAACCCCGCGAGCACTACCTGAATGTGAACTACGGTATTCGCTCGTGGCTGCTGACCACCGACCACAAGCGCATCGGCCTGCTGTACCTGATCTCCATCACAGTGATGTTCTTTATCGGGGGCTTATTCGCTACCCTGATTCGCCTGGAGCTGATGACCCCGGCCGGCGACCTGGTCACCTCGGACACTTACAACAAACTGTTCACCATGCACGGGATCGTGATGATCTTCTTCTTCCTGATCCCATCCATTCCGGCGGTGATCGGCAACTTCGTGGTTCCCATGATGGTGGGAGCACGCGACATGGCGTTTCCCAAGATCAACCTGCTCAGTTGGTACATGTACGTCATTGGCGCGGTGATCACGCTCTATTCCGTCATCGTCGGCGGAGTGGACACGGGCTGGACCTTCTACACGCCCTTCAGCACCACATATTCCAACACTTATGTCTTCACCGCCATCGTGGGTATTCTCTTCGCCGGCTTCTCTTCCATCTTCACGGGGCTGAATTTCATCGTTACCATCCACAAGCTGCGCGCTCCCGGACTGACCTGGCGGCGGATGCAACTGTTTCTCTGGTCCAACTACGCGACCGCCGTCATCATGATCCTGGGCACGCCGGTGATCGCCATCACCTTGATTCTGGTGGCGGTGGAGCGGGTGTGGCACATCGGCATCTTCAACCCCGCGCTGGGCGGCGACCCGGTGTTGTTCCAGCACCTGTTCTGGTTCTACTCCCATCCGGCGGTCTACATCATGGTGTTGCCTGCGATGGGAGTGGTCAGCGAACTGGTCACCACCTTCTCCCGCAAGCGCGTCTTCGGTTATGAGTTCGTGGCCGCGGCTTCCATCGCCATCGCGGTGTTCGGCTTCCTGGTGTGGGGCCACCACATGTTCGTGGCCGGTATCTCGATCTATTCAGCCATGCTGTTCTCCATCATGAGCTACTTGGTGGCCATCCCTTCGGCGATCAAGGTCTTCAACTGGACGGCGACCCTATATAAGGGCGCCATCTCCTATCGCACGCCCATGCTCTATGCCTTCGGCTTCATCGGGCTGTTCACCATGGGCGGCCTGACCGGGCTTTTCCTGGCGGCTCTGGGTGTGGACGTCCACGTCACCGACACGTATTTCGTGGTCGCGCATTTCCACTACATCATGGTGGGCGGTGCGGTGATGGGGTACCTGGGAGCGATCCACTACTGGTGGCCTAAGATGGTTGGGAGGATGTACCCGGAAGGATGGGCCAAGCTCTCGGCTGCGACGATTTTCATCGGGTTCAATGTCACCTTCTTCCCGCAATTCATCCTGGGATACCTGGGGATGCCGCGCCGCTATCACGCCTATGCGCCCGAGTTCCAAGTGCTGAACGTAATGTCCACGGCCGGCGCCTCGATCCTGGCAGTGGGATACCTGCTGCCGCTGATCTATCTGATCTGGTCGCTGCGCTACGGAGAGATCGCCGGACCCAATCCCTGGGGCTCAACCGGCCTGGAATGGCAGACGACCTCGCCGCCGCCTACGCATAATTTCGAGGAAACTCCCGTCGTGACCGAAGAAGCCTACGCCTACGATAAACACCCGGAGATGGAATTTGTCGCATAGCACCGAAGCCGGCGCCGTCACTCATCCAGCGTTGCAGACGCCCTATCGCGACCTGGATCAGCAGCGCGAGACCGCTACGCTGGGCATGTTCGTCTTCCTGCTCACCGAGCTGATGATGTTCGGCGGCCTGTTCTGCTGCTACCTGGTGTACCGCACCCTGTATTTCCCTTCATTCCTCGAGGGCAGCCGGCACATGGACCTGACCATCGGCGCGGTCAACACCGCCGTGCTGATCTGCAGCAGTCTGACCATGGCGCTGGGCGTCAAGGCCGCCCAAAAGGGGCGCAGCAAGAGCATCGTACCTTTCATGGTGATTACGCTATTGTTCGGCTGCACATTTCTGGCGCTGAAGGGAGTCGAGTACTACCAGCACTGGCGTTTGCACGAAGTACCCGGCTTCAATTTCCGCTTCGTCTCCAGCGTACCGGGCGTGGATCCCGACAGGGTCCAACTGTTTTTTGTCCTCTACTTCATCATGACCGGCCTGCACGCCCTGCATATGCTGATCGGCGCCGGCCTGGTCTCGTGGGTCGCGATCGCGGCCCATCGCGGGCGCTATACGGCGGCGTATCACAATCCGGTGGAGAACGTGGGGCTCTACTGGCACTTCGTCGATATCGTGTGGATTTATTTGTTTCCGTTGTTGTACCTGATCAGCCGGACACATACCTGATATGACAGAACACATCGTTCCAAACAAGACCTACCTCGCCGTTTGGGCCACGCTTCTGGCCATGACGCTGATTACAACGCTCGTGGGCTTTGTGGATCTCGGCCGCTTCAACACCGTGGTGGCGCTGGCCATCGCCACCTTCAAGGCCAGCCTGGTCGTACTCTTCTTTATGGGCGCCAAATACACGCCGCGGCTGATGCGGGTGGTGATTATCTCCGGCATTTTCTGGCTGGCCATCCTGCTGGCCTTCAGCATGGCCGATTACCTGACCCGCTGGTGGCCGGCGTAGATCACGTGGGGCGGGCACCCTCGCCCGCCAAACCTACCCGCTACAATGATCTCTGCCCATGGGCATCTTCTTCCATCTTCTGCGCTACGGATTCATCCTGCAGGCGATCGCCATTGTCCACTTCATCCGCCGCCGCCCGGATGGCTTCTGGCTCTGGATCATCATCTTCGGCGGAGGCTTCGGGGCGCTAGTCTACATCTTCGCCGAGGTCGTCCCCGACGCCGGGCTGCTGCGCGGGACCTTCCGCGCCTTTCCCCGCCGCCAGCGGATCCACGAATTACAAGCCATGGTTCGCGATAATCCCTCCGCCGGGAATTACGAAGAGCTCGGCGGCCTTTACCTGGACGATGGCGACTTTGCGCGGGCCCGCAAGTGTTTCGATCGAGCCATTTCCTCGCGCACCGATTCTCCCGACCCTTTCTACCGGCGGGCTCTGGCGGAAATCGAACTGCAGGATTACGCGGCGGCCCTCGCCGACCTGGAGCGGGTGGTATCGAAAGAAGCGAATTACGACTTCCATCGCGCCCCCGGCCTGCTGGCATATTGCTACTGGCGCACCGGCAACACCGCCCAGGCGGAATCCATGTTCGCGCGCGTCACTCAGATTTCCACTTCGACCGAGATTCAGTTCTACTACGCGTCGTTTCTGGCAGCGCAAGGCCGCACGGCGGAAGCGCGTGAGTGGGCACAGCGCATTCTCGCCAAGAAACAAACCATCCCGGGATTTCAGCGGCGGCGGGAACGCCCATGGTTTCGCCGGACAGCGGCGCTGATGCGGCAGCTTGCGCGCGCCGGCGGAGCTTCCGCGCCGGCAGTACAATGATCGCGCTGGCGTTCGATCGCTGATTTTTTTCACAGAAAAATTCTGGCGTGTACCCAACTCTACATCTGCACTCTCAGCAAAAAACGTTATAGTGATTTCTCGGCGATCGCTTCCGAAAAACCAGCCTGATGTCGCGCGCAAACGTGACGCGAGAAAATGAGGCGCTGTTCCGGCCGCGCACTGGCGCGGCGCACGGGTCCGCTGACGAAGAAGACTCGCCCCGCGTGCTCGACCTCGAACCGGAAGAAGAGTCGCCGTTCCTGCGCGCCCAGAAGCGCGTTCCGGTGCGGCGCGGTCCTCTGGCCAAGAAAACCGCCAATCGCCTGAAGATGGTCCTGGTGGCACTGGCGGTCGCGGGCGCGCTCGTGGCCTGCGCGGCAGTTGCCTATGACTATGGGGAGCATTCATGGCGGTTTCGCATTCGTTCGGGAAGCAACATTGAGATCGCCGGTGCGCAGAACGCGCCCCGGCGGCAGGTGATGGAGATTTTCGGCGCCGATCTCGGACGCAACATCTTCTTCGTCCCGCTGGCCGAGCGGCGCCGGCAACTGGAGGCCATTCCGTGGGTGGAGTCGGCGACCGTGATGCGCCTTCTTCCGGACCGCTTGCACGTGGACCTTACCGAACGCATGCCGGTTGCCTTCGTGCGCATGGGCTCGCGCATTTCGCTCATCGATCGCAACGGCGTGATCATGGAAATGCCGCGCTCCAGGAAATATTCCTTCCCCGTGATCCAGGGAATGAGCGAAACCGAACCGCTTTCCACGCGCGCCGCCCGCATGCAGATTTACACCGCACTGCTGCGTGAGCTCGATTCCGAAGGCGCCCACTATTCCCAGGACATTAGCGAAGTGGACCTCTCCGATCTTGAGAACGTGAAGGTAGTGGTGGCCGATCCCGGCGGCGCCGTGCACGTCCATCTGGGCAGCTCCGACTTCCTGCGGCGCTACAAAATCTATCTGGCCCATGTCCAGGAATGGCGGCAGCAGTTCCAGAAGCTGGAATCCGTGGACCTGCGCTACGAGCGCCAGATCATCGTCAACCCAGATTCCGAGTTGCACGCAAGCAACACACATCCGGCGCCCGCAGTGTTGCACAAGGCGCCTAAAATGGTGGCCGCCAACAAGCCAGCAGTTGTTAAGCCAGCAACGACACCCAAGCCGGTAGCGACGGTCAAGCCGGCAGCGCCAACGGCTAAGCCGTTGGCGACGGTCAAGCCGGTAGCCACAGCTATGCCGCCGCCGCCGTCGGCTCACATCAAGAAACCAGTTCGCGCCCGCAAGCCATCGCCGCGGACGCCCAAGAACCAAGCTCCTCCCCGCCACGCGGAAACTGCGCACGCTGGGAACTCCGGTACAGGGACGCAATAGCCCATGGCAAGCTTCGAGCGGTACCTTCTTACGGCGATCGACATAGGCAGCGCGAAGACCTGCGCGCTGGTGGCGGAGCTGACCGAGAACGGCCCGCGCTACTGCGGGCACGGCATCAGCGACGCCCGGGGCTCGCGCAAGGGCGTGATTGTTGATCTCGACAAGGCCGCCGCCAGCGTGCAGCGCGCGGTCGAGCAGGCCGAGCAGATGGTGGGAGCGCCGGTGGAGCGGGCGCTGGTGGGCGTGGCCGGCCCGCATGTGCGCGGCCTCAACAGCCGCGGCGGCATCAGCCTGGGCTCACGCACGCGCGAAATCGGCCGCGACGAGATTCGTGCGGCTGTCGAGCGCGCTCGCGCCTTCAATATGCCGGAGGACCGCCAGACCCTCCACCTGCTGCCGCAGCAGTTCATTCTTGACGAGCAGGACGGCATCCGCGATCCCGAAGGCATGGTGGGTACGCGCCTGGAGGCGCAAGTACACGTGGTCACCGCTTCGGCCACCGCGGCCCAGACCGTGGTGACGGCGCTGAACCGCGCCGGCATCCACGTGGACGACACCATCTACGAGCCGCTGGCGGCCGCCGACGCCATACTGCGTCCCGATGAGCGCGAGCTGGGAGTCTGCCTGGTGGACATCGGCGCCGGCTCTGCCGATCTGGTCGTGTACTACGAGGGCGCGGTGGCGCACACGGGCGTGGTGCCCATAGGCGGCGACCACTTCACCAACGACGTAGCCGTGGGTTTGCGCGCGCCGCTCGCCGATGCCGAGAAGATCAAGAAGTCATTCGGCTGCGCTGTGGTCACCAAGGTCCCGGAAGGCAATGAAGTCGAAGTGCCGTCGATTGGGGAAAACCCGTCACGCCTGGTGCCGCAGCGTTTCCTGTGTGAAGTGCTGCAGGCACGCGCGCAAGAGCTGTTCGAGCACGTGCGCGAGCATCTCCGCCACGCCGGAGTAATGGAGCTGTGCGGGGCCGGCATCGTGCTGACCGGCGGCGGCTCGCGGCTGAGCTCGATTGCGGACACCGCCGAGTACGTCCTGCGCCGTCCGGTGCGTCTGCCCTTGCCCGTGCCGGTGGACAAGATGCCCGCCGAGCTGGCCGCTCCCGAATTCGCCGCGCTGATCGGCATGATCTTCTATGGAACTCGTATGCGTCTCGCCCGCAGCGCGCACGAGCAGGGTTTCACCGCCAAGCTGCGCGCGTTGTTCGAGAAGAAGACCGGATGGCAGGGAACCAATGCGGTCACTAGTGAGCATCGATAAAGCGGGTCATTGTTCGAAGTAGGTGAACTCGAGTCACGTGAAGGGGCACGACTTCGCGGACTGCGAAGCTTTTTTGTGAACTGCCACGTGAAGGGGCACGACTTCAGTCGTGCCGTTGAGGCCGCTTAAAGAACTGGGCTTTAGCCCCTGGGGTCAATGATGAGCGAAAAATCCGACAAGAAAGACATCCGCATCCAGTTCCACGACGATGTCCACAACCAGGCCAAGATCAAGGTGATCGGCGTGGGCGGCGGCGGCAGCAACGCCGTCAATCGCATGATCGACGCCAAGGTCGAAGGCGTGCAGTTCGTGGTCGCCAATACCGACCTGCAGGCGCTGCAGATGGCGCGCGCCCCGGTGAAGATCCAGCTTGGCGTCAAGCTGACCAACGGCCTGGGCGCGGGCGCCAATCCCGAAGTCGGACGCAAGGGCGCTCTGGAAGATGCTGACAAGGTCATTGAAGCGCTCGAAGGCGCGGACATGGTGTTCGTCACCGCTGGCCTGGGCGGCGGCACCGGCACGGGCGCAGCGCCGATCATCGCTTCGCTCGCCAGCGAAATGGGAGCGCTTACCGTGGCCGTCGTGACCAAACCATTCGGTTTCGAGGGCAAGCGCCGCATGCAGCAGGCGGAGCGCGGCCTGGCTGAGCTGATCGATTCGGTGGACACCACCATCGTCATCCCCAACGAGAAGCTGCTGGGCGTCGCCCAGAACGCCGGCTTTTTCGAATCCTTCCGCGTGGCCGACGACATTCTGC
>Ga0335077_10006214_pt1 | contig 14744 bp, 16 predicted proteins | sample Lox_Sample_31_FD_207151 | JGI IMG/M metagenome (GOLD analysis project Ga0335077, IMG submission 207151) | Soil microbial communities from Loxahatchee National Wildlife Refuge, Florida, United States - Lox_Sample_3.1 | ecosystem: Environmental > Terrestrial > Soil > Wetlands | place: USA... | reverse complement strand
CATGGCGGCGCGGTCGTCCTGCGAGCCGCTCCCGCCCTCATCGAGCGCCTCGCTACCCATCCGCCTTGCAGCGGGCGCGTATTCTACCCAACGGCCCGGTCAAGCCGTGGCGCGTGACCCATCACCCATGACCTTGTTCGAATCGGCGCAGTTCACCACCTCGGTCGCGACCTTCGGCGAACTGAACGCCGCCGCCCTGGCGATGCTGCCGGAACTGGCGTTCGTCGGGCGGTCGAACGCGGGCAAGTCGAGCGTCATCAACACGCTTGCCAACCGGCGCCAGCTTGCTTACGCAAGCAAGACCCCCGGTCGAACGCAGTTGCTCAACTTCTTTCAACTCTCGCAACGTGGCCCGGACGGAGCGAGCGCTGCGCGCGCTTATGCGGTCGACCTGCCTGGCTACGGCTTCGCCAAGGTCGATGCAAGCAAACGCGCCGCCTGGGATGAACTCGCGGGCGGCTATCTCGCGACCCGACGCTTTCTCGTGGGCGTCGTGCTCGTCATGGATGCGCGGCGCCCGCTGGTGCCGGCGGACGAGGCGCTGTTGGTCTGGCTGGGGCGGCGCGTCGAAGCGACGCGCCTGCGCGTGCACATGCTGCTCAACAAATCCGACCAGTTGAATCGCGCGGAGCGCGCCGCAGCGCTGCGGCTGGTGGAGCGACGAATCGAGACCCTGCCGCTCGACGCGTCGGCACAGTTGTTTTCCGCGCGGACGCGCGAGGGCCTCGAAGAACTGCGCGCGACGCTCGCAGCCATCCTCGAGCGCGCGCGCCCCGGCTGAGCAACGCGCGTGCCGGCTCGTATCATCCAGAAAGAATGAGCCCCGGCGTGGACCGGGGCTCGAAGCCTTATTCAAGGCGCCCGCTCAGGGAGGAAGTAGCGGGAGACGACGGAATCGTCCGTCATCTGAGACCGGAACATAAACAATCGGGTTCGCACCTGCCGACTTGGGATTTACCCGCATGACTCACTTTCGCCCGCTTGGTCGCTTCCCTTCGGTGCGCATGCGTCGCATGCGCCACGACGACTTCTCGCGTCGCCTCATGCGCGAACATCGGCTATCGGTCGACGACCTCATTTATCCGGTCTTTGTCCTCGATGGAAGCCGCAAGCGCGAAGTGATCGCCTCGATGCCCGATGTCGAACGACTGTCGATCGATTATCTGTTTCCGGTTGCCGAGGAGTGCGTACAGCTCGGCATTCCTGTCATGGCTCTCTTCCCTGTTCTCGACGGCCAACTCAAGACCAGCGATGGCGTGGAAGCGACCAACCCGAACGGGTTGGTACCGCGCGCGGTGCGCGCATTGAAGGACCGCTTTCCACAACTCGGTTTGCTCACGGACGTGGCGCTCGATCCATTTACCACGCACGGGCAGGACGGATTGATCGACGAGTCGGGGTACGTGCTGAACGACGAAACGATCGAGGTGCTCCGGAAGCAGGCGCTGGTGCAGGCAGAAGCCGGCGTCGACATCGTCGCGCCGAGCGACATGATGGACGGGCGAATCGGCGCGTTGCGGGAGACGCTGGAGCGCGCCGGCCACATTCACACGCGGATCATGGCGTATTCCGCCAAGTACGCGAGCGCCTTTTACGGGCCGTTTCGTGATGCCGTCGGGTCGAAGGCAAATCTCGGCAAGAGCAACAAGGCCGCGTACCAGATGGACCCGGCCAACAGCGACGAGGCTCTTTGGGAGGTCGGCCTCGACCTCGAGGAGGGCGCCGACATGGTGATGGTCAAACCGGGCATGCCCTATCTCGATATCGTGCGACGGGTGAAGGACACCTACAAGGCGCCGACCTATGTGTACCAGGTGAGCGGCGAATACTCGATGCTCAAGGCGGCTTTCAACAATGGCTGGCTCGAGGAGAAGAAGATCGTTCTCGAGTCGCTGCTCGCGTTCAAGCGCGCGGGCGCCGATGGCATCCTGAGCTACTTCTCGCTGCAGGTCGCGCGCTGGTTGAAGGGTGCGCCATAGTCCGCGCCCCGGGAACGCCGCGCATCCGTTCAGCGCTTGCGCGCGCCGGGCGCTCGCTGCGGTCGCTCACGCGCCCTCGCTCCGAAGCCGACGCAGTTCGCGCCCCTGCTTCTTCGTCGGACGTCCCTTGATCGATTGTGCCGGCTCGTGACCGTGACCGCGCATCAACTGCGCCTGCTCGCGCCGGGCGACACTCTCGGCCGTCTCCTCGTAAAGCATCCGCGCGACCGGTGCAGGTCCGCGTCGCGCGGACAAGGCACGCACCACGATCTCGAGGCGTGTGGCGCCGACCAAGACTTCGAGCGCATCGCCCACGCGCGTCGGATGAGCCGGCTTGATCCGGGCGCCGCGCAGCCGGACGCGCCCCAGTTCGACCGCCTCGGAGGCGAGCGAACGGCTCTTGAAGAACCGCGCCGCCCACAGCCATTTGTCGAGCCGCAATCCCTCCGTCGATTGTTCCTGCATCACGGCTCCTGCTGTCTCGATACTGTATATTTCAACAGTCCCCGGACTCTACCGACCTTGCGTCCAGTTCATGTTCGCTTCTCGCGCGCAGGGCAAAGCCTCGGAGGCGGAGACGCCGGACTCTCGCGCTGGTCCCGACCCGCACGCTCAGCTTAATCCGCAACAGAGAGCGGCAGCGCTGCACGCGGACGACGGGCCCTTGTTGGTCATCGCAGGTGCCGGTTCGGGCAAGACCAACACGCTCGCGCACCGGGTCGCGCATCTGATCGAACGCGGCGCGGATCCGCGCACCATCCTCCTGCTCACCTTCTCGCGGCGCGCCGCGCGCGAGATGATCCGCCGGGTCGAGCGCCTCGTCGCGTCGTCGCCGGCCTTGCGCATGCAGCAAGCCGCCGCGACCCTGACTTGGGCCGGAACGTTCCATGCCGTCGGTGCCCGCCTTCTGCGCGAGTTCGCGCCGCGTATCGGCCTCGACCCGGACTTCACGATCCACGATCGAGAGGACTCGGCGGACCTCATGAACCTGGTCCGCCACGAGCGTGGCCTCGCTTCGACGGCAAAGCGGTTCCCGGCGAAGGGCACCTGCCTGGCGATCTACTCGCGCGTCGTCAACGGCCAGGAGCAACTCGGCCGCGTCCTCGGCACGCTGTTCCCCTGGTGCGCAGCCTGGGAGGAGGAACTGCGCACGCTCTTCGGCGCATACGTCGATGCGAAGCAGATGCAGAACGTGCTCGACTACGACGATCTGCTGCTGTACTGGTCGGAGATGATGAGTGCGCCTGCGATCGCTGCCGAACTCGGCGCGCGCTTCCGCCACGTGCTCGTCGACGAATACCAGGACACGAACCGCCTGCAGGCCGCTGTTCTGCTGGCACTAAAGCCGGACGGCCGGGGCCTGACGGTCGTCGGCGACGACGCGCAATCGATCTATGCGTTTCGCGGCGCCACCGTGCGCAATATCCTGGAATTCCCTGCTCGTTTCGATCCACCCGCGGCGCAGGTCGCGCTCGAGCAGAACTATCGCTCCACCCAGCCCCTGCTCGATGCCGCCAACGCGGTGATCGCGCTCGCGCCGGAACGTTTCGCCAAGACCCTGGTTTCCGGGCGCGACGGGGTTCGCCCCGTGCTCCTGTCGGTGGCCGACGAAGCGGCGCAAGCGCGCTATGTCGTCGACGACGTTCTGGCGCAGCGTGAAGCGGGAATCGCGCTGCAGGCACAGGCCGTATTGTTTCGCACGTCGCACCACAGCCTGCGGCTCGAACTCGAACTGGCGCGCCGCAACGTGCCGTTCGTGAAGTTCGGCGGTCTGAAATTTCTCGAGTCGGCACACGTCAAGGACGTGCTCGCCTGCCTGCGCTGGGCCGACAACCCGCGCGACCGCATCGCGGGCCTGCGTGTCCTCCTCCTTCTGCCAGGCGTCGGTCCGAGGACGGCGGCACGTACGCTCGACGGCGTCGCGGCCGCAGCTGATCCGGCGCTCGGACTCGATCGATTCGAGATGGGGCCCACGCGCAGCGAACATTGGGCCGCGATGCAGCGCCTGCTGGTCGACCTGCGGCGACCGGATGCGCCCTGGCCGGGCGCCCTCGGATCGGTGCGTCTCTGGTACGAGCCGTTGCTCGAGCAACGTTATGAGGATGCGGCGATGCGTAGCGTCGATTTGCGCACGCTCGAAAGCATCGCGGGAACCTATGCCACGCGCGAGCGGTTTCTCACCGAGCTCACGCTCGACCCGCCGGACGCCACGAGCGACGAAGCCGGCGATCCTCTGCGCGATGAGGAGTACCTGACACTCTCGACCATTCACTCCGCCAAAGGTCGCGAGTGGCACTCCGTCTACGTGCTTAACGTCGTCGACGGCTGCGTGCCTTCGGATCTTGGAGCTGGTACGCAGGCTGATCTGGAGGAGGAGCGTCGGCTGCTCTATGTCGCGATGACCCGCGCGAAGGAGCAGCTTCGCCTGGTCGCCCCGCAGCGGTTCTACATCCGGCAGCAAGCCGCGGAAGGCGATCGCCACGTGTACGCAACCCGCACGCGGTTCATTCCGCAAGCACTCGACCGCTTCTTCGAGCTGCGCGCCTGGCCGGATCCTGTGCCAGACACCCGCGAAGTTCACGCGCCAGCGTGCGCGCCGCTTGCGCTCGATATCGCCGCGAAGATGCGCGGCATGTGGCGAACAACGCCCTGACCGCGCAAGGGGACGCCGCATCGGCGCGACGACGTGGCGATCGTATGATCGACAACCCTCGAGGAGACAAGGAAATGCATCGCCCCGACGGCGACGTCGCGAATCCAGGTTTTGCCCCAGCCCGCGTCGAGCGAATCGCGCGCGCCGACGGCGCCTTCGTTCTGCGTTCACCCGCTCCCCTCGAGCCATACGCCCGCTGTGTCGGCGACTGGCTGGTCGCGTGGGCAACGCGCACGCCCGATCGAACCTGGCTTGCCGAGCGCCGAGGCGACGCCTGGCACCGGGTCACCTATGCGGAGGGCCTGAAAACAACGCGCTGCATCGCGGCCGCGCTGCTCTCGCGTGGGCTCTCGTCCAAGCGTCCGCTCGTGATCCTGTCGGACAACAGTGTCGACCACGCCCTGCTCGCGGCCGGCGCCCAGTTCGCGGGCGTGCCCTACGCCCCGATCTCGCCCGCGTATTCGCTCCTGTCCAGCGATCACGCAAAACTGAGAGCCATTTTTGCGCTGCTGGAACCCGGCCTGGTCTTCGCCGATGACGGAGCGAGGTTCGCGCGGGCGCTGGCTGCCGTCGGAAGCGGCTTCGACTTCGTGGCGAGCCGCAACATTCCGCAGGGCGCGGTCCCATTCGACGTTCTTGCCGGCGCAGCGCCTGGCCCGGAGGTCGACGCCGCCGCCGCAGCGGTCACGCCGGATACGATCGCCAAGATCCTGTTCACCTCGGGCTCGACGGGCGAGCCGAAGGGCGTCATCAACACGCATCGGATGCTGTCGTCCAACCAGCAGATGATCCGGCAGTGCTGGCCGTTCCTGGCACACGATCCTCCGGTCATCGTCGATTGGCTGCCGTGGAATCACACATTCGGCGGCAATCACAACTTCAACATGGTCCTTGCCAACGGCGGATCGCTTCACATCGATAACGGCAAACCCGCCCCAGGTCTGATCGAGAAGACAGTCGCCAACCTGCGCGAGACAGCACCGAACATCTACTTCAACGTGCCGCGGGGCTTCGACATGTTGCTGCCCCATCTGGAGGGCGACGACGCCCTGGCCCGGCACTTCTTCTCGCAGCTCAAGATCGTCTTCTATGCAGGTGCCGCGCTCCCGCAGAGCCTCTGGGAACGGCTCGAGCGCAAGGCGGCCCAGCTGGGCAGGCGCGTCGCGATGGTCTCGTCGTGGGGATCGACGGAGACCGCCCCGATGGTGACCAGCGTGCACTTCCCGATCGACCGCGCCGGAGTCATCGGCATCCCCGCGCCGGGATGCGAACTCCTGATGCTGCCGAACGGCGAGAAGATGGAGATGCGCGTGCGCGGGCCCAACGTCACGCCGGGTTACTTCAAGCGACCGGATCTCACCGCGGCGGCCTTCGATGGCGAGGGCTTCTACAAGATCGGCGACGCCGGTCGCCTGGCTGACCCGGGCGATGCCGCAGCCGGCGTGGTCTTCGACGGCCGCATCGCGGAAGACTTCAAGCTCGCGTCGGGCACCTGGGTCCACGTCGGTACGCTGCGTGTCCATGCAATCGCCTCGCTCGCGCCGGTGGCGCAGGACGTCGTCGTCGCCGGACATGGCCGCGACGAAGTCGGCTTGCTGGTCTTCGCGAACCCGGCGGGCTGCGCCGGCCTCTGCCCGGAGCGGCCGAAAGAAACGCCGCTCGCGGAGCTCATTGCGGACACGCGCGTGCGCGCGCAGGTCGCACGGGGCCTGCGGGCGCTGGCGGCGGGCGCAACGGGCTCTTCGATGCTCGCCACGCGCGCGTTGTTGCTCGCCGAGCCCCCTTCGATCGACGCCAACGAAATCACCGACAAGGGCTACATCAATCAACGTGCGGTGCTGGCGCGCCGTGCCGCCGCGGTGACCGAGCTTTACGGGTCGCCGGCCCCACCGGCCGTGATCGCGCTGAAGGCATAGGTGCTTGAGGTACGCTAGCCGACCGACCGACGCGACAGGGAGACCTCGAATGAACGACGCTGTGATCGTTTCGACTGCGCGCACCCCGTTGTGCAAGTCCTGGAAGGGCGCCTTGAACATGACCCACGGGGCAACGCTCGGCGCGCTCGCCGTGCGCGCGGCCGTCGACCGGGCACGCCTCGACCATGCCGAAGTCGAGGACGTGATCATGGGCTGTGCGAACCCGGAAGGCGCAACCGGCGGCAACATCGCACGCCAGATCGCGCTGCGCGCCGGCATGCCGGTGACGGTGGCCGGTGCGACGGTCAACCGCTTCTGTTCGTCCGGACTGCAGACGATCGCGCTCGCCGCGCAGCGCGTCATGAGCGGCGAGGCCGACATCTACGTCGCTGGCGGCGTCGAATCGATCTCGTGCGTGCAGAACGAGATGAACCGCCACATGTACCAGGACGAGTGGCTGGTTAAGAACAAGCCGGAAATCTACTGGCCGATGCTGCAGACCGCCGAGGTGGTTTCGAAACGCTACAAGATCGGCCGCGAAGCGCAGGACCGGTACGGTGTGCAAAGCCAGCTGCGTGCCGCCGCGGCGCGCGCCGCCGGCAAGTTCCGCGACGAGATCGTGCCGATCACCGTCAAGACCAGGGTGACGGACAAGGCGACGGGGGCCGAAACGATCAAGGAGGTGACGGTCGAACATGACGAGGGGATTCGCCCGGACACCACTTACGAAGGCGTATCGCAGATCAAGCCGGCGATCGAAGGCGGGGTGATTGCAGCCGGCAATGCCAGCCAGTTTTCCGACGGCGCCTCGGCAGCGGTGGTGATGAGCGCCGCCGCCGCTGTGCGCAAGGGCCTCGCTCCACTCGGTGCGTTCCGCGGCTTCGCCGTAGCCGGTTGCGAGCCCGATGAAATGGGAATTGGACCTGTATTCGCCGTGCCCAAGCTGCTGAAGCGCGCAGGATTGAAGGTCGACGACATCGGACTGTGGGAACTGAACGAAGCCTTCGCCGTGCAGGTAATCTATTGCCGCGACCGGCTCGGTATCCCCGCCGACCGGCTCAATGTCAACGGCGGCGCGATCGCGCTCGGGCACCCCTATGGCGTAAGCGGTGCGCGGCTGGTCGGCCACGCGCTGATCGAAGGCAAGCGGCGCGGCGCCAGGCTGGTCGTCGTGACGATGTGCATCGGCGGTGGCATGGGGGCCGCCGGCCTGTTCGAGGTGCTCTGAGGACGCTACGCGAGCAGCGGCGGCTGGGTCTCGCCTTCGATCCAGCGCAGGTACGGCCCAAAGCCCGCCACGATCGGCACCGCGATGATCTCGGGCACGCTGTAGGGATGCAGCGTGCGGATTGCGGCCTCCACTTCCGGGTACCGTTCGCGCGTCGACTTGATCAGCAGAGGCGTCTCGACGGCCCGCTCGATCGCGCCTTCCCATCGATACGTCGACTGGACCGGCGCGAGCAGGTTGGCGCACGCCGCCAGCCGCTGTTCGACGAGCGTGCGCGCGATCCGCTCGGCGGTTGCCGCGTCGGGACAGTTGGTGAGAATCAGCAGCGGCTCGCTCATCGGTCCCTCATTTGAACAGGCGTTTGCGCGTGAGGATCAGCGCGATGTAGTAGCACCCCACGCCGTAGCCGAGCAGCAGCGTGAGGTTGAGCACGGCATGATCCGGCAGGCGGCCGAGGATCAACGGCCGGACCAGATCCACCGTGGCGGCGAGCGGCAGCCAATGCGCCCCCACGCGCAGCCAGGGCGTCAACTGCTCCAGGGGGAAGAAGATGCCCGACAGGAAAACCATCGGCGTGACGATCACGACGAAGTAGTTCGAAAGGGTGTCGTAACCGCGCGCGAGGCTGTTGACGATCAGCGCCATCGCGGAAAAAACCGCCGCGGCAAGAAGCATCACCGGCAAGGCGAGCAGCGCGAGCGGCGAGTGCGCGACGCCGAGGCCCCAGATCACGAGCAGCATCGCCAGGCCCGTCACCAGCGCCTTGCAGGCCGCCCAGGCCACCTCGCCGAACACGATGTCGTCGATCGAACTCGGCGTATTCATGATGGCGGCCCAGGTCTTTTGCGTGTCCATGCGCGAGTAGGCGCCCCACAACGACTCGAACTTGGCCGAATACATGACACTCATGCAGATCGAGCCGCTGGCGAGGAACTGCAGGTAGGTTGCACCGCCGACTTCCGGCAGCAGGCTGCCAAGCCCGTATCCGAACGCGACCAGCGTGATCAGCGGCTCGATGATGTTCGACAGTACGCGCTCGAAGAGGTACTTTCGCCAGACGAGGTAGTTGCGGCGCCAGATCGGCACGAACCGGCGCGACGGACGGGGTGCCGCGAACAGCACCCCGCGCCGGCTCGCCGTGTCCAGGATCACCGGCCGCGCGACGACGCGCGTTTGCAGCGAGCTCAAGATCGCTCCTTCACGCCTCGTCCCGCATCTCACGACCGGTCAGCTTCAGGAACAGGTCTTCGAGGTTGGCCGGCCGGTGCAGATAGCGCAGGTGCGGGCGCGCCTCCAGGTCGCGCAGGATCGGCACCGGGTCGGCCGCGTAGCAGAACGCGGTTTCGCCGCTCACCTCGAGGCGCGATACGTCGTCGCGGCTGAACCCGTGGGCCCACTCGGTCGCGCCGTCGCCGTACACCTCGACCACGTGCGCCTCGATGTGCGCGCGGATGAGTTCGCGCGGCACGCCTTCGGCGATCTTTGCGCCATGGTCGATGACAGCGAGCCGGTGCGCGAGGCATTCGGCCTCGTCCATGAAGTGCGTCGTCAGCAGGATCGTCTTGCCGCGCGCGAGCAGCTGCTTCAGGCGCTCCCAGATCAGGTGACGAGCCTGCGGATCGAGTCCGGTCGTCGGTTCGTCCATGAAGATCAGGTCGGGATCGTTGACGAGCGAACGCGCCAGCGTCAGCCGGCGTTTCATCCCTCCTGAGAGCTCGCCGATCCACGCATCCTTCTTGTGCGCGAGGCTTGCGAATTCGAGCAGGCCCGGAATCCGCTCGCGAATCGTGTGGTCAGCGAGACCGAAATAGCGACCGTAGACCAGGAGGTTCTCCGCCACGGTGAAGTCGGGATCGAGGTTGTCGAGCTGCGGCACCACGCCGACGCGAATGCGAGCTTCGCGTGCCCTGCGCGGCACGGGTTCGCCGAGCAGCTCGATTGCGCCGCCATCGGGATCGGTCAGCCCGAGACAGCAGCGCAGCGTGGTTGTCTTGCCCGCGCCGTTCGGTCCGAGCAACGCGTAGCACTCGCCGCGGTTCAGCGTGAACGAGAACCCGTCGACGACGGCCTCGCCTGCATACACCTTGCGCAGGTCCTGCACGCGCAGGATCACCTCGGAGGCACGGCCCTCCGTCTTCGCGGGGACAACAGCGACTGCGCTCACGGCAGAAAATACAAGGCCCGCACGCGGCGGGCCCCGAAGCTTGCGTCAGGGGTCGCCAATCACGCCGCTGATTCGGCGGCCGCTTCTTTCAGCTTCGGTTGCGGACGATCCAGCAGCTCGACCAGGGCGAGCGGGGCATTGTCGCCAATCCGGAAACCGGCCTTCAGGATGCGCAGGTAACCGCCGGGACGGGTCTTGTAGCGCGGACCCAACTCGTTGAACAGCTTGACGACGATCTCCCGATCGCGCAGGCGATTGAACGCGAGCCGGCGGTTGGCCAGGGTCGGCTCCTTGGCGAGAGTGATGAGCGGCTCGACGACCCGACGCAGTTCCTTGGCCTTGGGAAGGGTCGTCTTGATGAGTTCGTGACGCAACAGCGAATTCGACATGTTGCGCAGCATGGCCAGACGATGGCTGCTCGTGCGGTTGAGTTTCCGCAGGCCGTGACGGTGACGCACTTTCGATTCCTCTCAGTCTCAATGTTCCCGTCTCTTCGATCCCTCGGAGGAGGGCGGGCGGGTTCTCTATGGGAAATCCTGTATCCGAGGCAATCCCTGGGGCCAGTTTTGTCTTCGGCCGCCCCTTCGGGGCTTAACTTGCCTGCAGCAAGCTAGCCTTCGACGAAATTGGCCGCGCGAAAACTCTCCTACTTTTCCAGGCCGGCGGGCGGCCAATTTTCAAGCTTCATGCCCAGGGTCAAACCGCGAGCCGCCAGAACTTCCTTGATCTCGTTGAGCGACTTGCGTCCCAGGTTCGGCGTCTTGAGCAGCTCGTTTTCGGTGCGCTGGATCAGGTCGCCGATGTAGTAGATGTTCTCCGCCTTCAAGCAGTTCGCCGACCGCACCGTCAGTTCCAGGTCGTCGACCGGGCGCAGCAGGATCGGGTCGACCTGCGGCGAAACGCGCGAAGCCACCGCAACCTCGGCGGTGCCTTCCAGCGCCGCGAACACCGACAGCTGGTCGACCAGGATGCGTGCGGCCTGGCGCACGGCTTCCTCGGGTGTCATGGCGCCGTTCGTCTCGATGGTCATGACGAGCTTGTCGAGGTCGGTGCGCTGCTCGACCCGCGCCGATTCGACGGTGTAGGAAACGCGCTTGACCGGCGAAAACGACGCATCCATCACGATACGGCCGATGGTCTTGGAGTGATCGTCGCGGAACGCGCGCACGTTCCCGGGCACGTAGCCGCGACCCTTTTCGACCTTGAGCTGCATCTCGAGCCGCCCGCCGCCCTGCAGGTGGGCGATCAGGTGGTCGGGATTGATGATCTCGACATCGTGCGGCAGCTCGATGTCCGCCGCGGTGACGATCCCCTCGCCCTCCTTCTTCAGCAGCAGCGTGACCTCATCGCGATTGTGCAGCTTGAAGACTACGCCCTTGAGGTTGAGCAGGATGTCGACGACGTCTTCCCGTACCCCGTCGACGGTGGAGTACTCGTGCACGACGCCCGCGATCGAGGCTTCCGTCGGGGCGTAGCCGACCATCGAGGACAGCAGGATGCGACGCAACGCGTTGCCGAGCGTGTGGCCATAGCCGCGCTCGAACGGTTCCATCGTGACGGTGGCCGCATTCGGACCGATCGATTCGACCTCGATCGCACGCGGCTTCAGCATGGCAGTAGTCATGGACGATCCCTTCTCAATACCCTCGGCTCGTTACACCGATAAGGCTGATGGATAGTCGGGGCGAAATGCCCGAACTCAAATAAAGCTTGTGGAGTCGCCCTCGCACAGCGAGGGCGACGTTCCAATCTTTCCTATCTTGAATACAGCTCGACGACCAACGACTCGTTGACGTCCTGCGCCACGTCGCCCCGGTCCGGCACCTGCTTGAACTTGCCTTCGAGCTTGTCCTTGTTCACGTCGACCCAGGACGGAAAGCCGGACTGCTCCGCCAGCGTTAGCGCCTCCTGGATGCGTCCCTGCTTCTTCGCCCCCTCGCGCACGGTGATCACGTCGCCGGCGTTCACCAGCATCGACGGGATGCTGGCGGTACTGCCGTTGAGCGCAATCGCGCAGTGCGAGACGAGCTGGCGCGCCTCCGCGCGCGTCGAACCGAACCCCATTCGATACACGACGTTGTCCAGGCGCGACTCGAGCAGGGCGATCAGGTTCTCGCCGGTGTTCCCCTTGCGGCGCGTCGCCTCCGCGAAGTAGCGGCGAAACTGGCGCTCCAGCACGCCGTACATGCGCTTCACCTTCTGCTTCTCGCGCAGCTGCAGCCCGAAGTCGGAGGTGCGCGCCCCCGAGATGCGGCCGTGCTGGCCGGGCTTGGAATCGGCCTTGCACTTCGTATCCAGCGCGCGCCGCGCACTCTTCAAGAATAGATCGGTGCCCTCGCGGCGCGAGAGCTTCAGTTTTGCTCCGGTATGGCGAGCCATGTTGCCTTCCTGATCCTGCAGAGAATCTGCATTAAGTCAGCGCCGTTACTGCGCCGACACGAGGTTGTCGAGACCCATTGATGTCCGCTCCTGGTAGGAACCTGATCGAATCGCGGTCGTGGCGTGGTCAGACGCGGCGCCGCTTCGGCGGCCGGCAGCCGTTGTGCGGCACCGGCGTGATGTCCTGGATCGACGAGATGCGGAATCCGCACGCATTGAGCGCGCGCACCGACGACTCGCGGCCGGGACCCGGCCCGCTGATGCGGACCTCCAGATTCTTGACGCCGCATTCCTGCGCCGCCCGGCCGGCGTTTTCGGCCGCGACCTGCGCCGCGAACGGCGTCGACTTGCGCGAGCCCTTGAAGCCCTGGCCGCCGGAACTGGCCCAGGACAGCGCATTGCCCTGACGATCCGTGATCGTGATGATGGTGTTGTTGAACGACGCGTGTATGTGCGCGATGCCTTCGGCGACGTTCTTCTTGACTTTCTTGCGCACCCGCTGCGACGCGGCCTGCTGTGGGTTCGGACCCTTTGCCATCAGTCGATTCCTTTTTCGATCAGCCGTTCGATCCGGCCGCCTCAGGCGGCCTTCTTCAGCGACACACCAGCCTTGCGCGGGCCCTTGCGGGTACGCGCATTGGTGCGGGTGCGCTGACCACGCACCGGCAAGCCCTTGCGATGACGCATGCCGCGATAGCAGCCGAGGTCGATCAACCGCTTGATCGAGAGCTGGATCTCGCGCCGCAGATCGCCTTCGATCGTGATCTTGCCGATCGCCTCGCGGATCCGTTCCAGTTCCGCGTCGTTCAGTTCCTTCACCCTTTTCGTGAATGGAACCTTGACCGCTTCCAGGATCGCGCGCGAACGCGCGCGCCCGATACCGTAGATCGCGGTCAGGCCGATCTCGGCATGCTGGTTGGGCGGAATGTTGATGCCTGCAATGCGTGCCATACGTCCCCCGTCAGCCCTGGCGTTGCTTGTGCCGCGGGTCCGAGCAGATCACGCGCACCACGCCCTTGCGCTTGATCACCTTGCACTTGCGGCACATCTTCTTCACCGAAGCCATCACCTTCATGTCTTGCTCCTCCGGGCCTACTTCGCCCTGAATACGATCCGCGCCCGTGACAGGTCGTACGGGGTCAGCTCCACCGTCACCTTGTCCCCGGGCAGGATGCGGATGTAGTGCATGCGCATCTTTCCGGAGATGTGCCCGAGGACCACGTGGCCGTTCTCCAGCTTGACGCGAAACGTCGCGTTGGGAAGATTCTCGAGAATCTCCCCCTGCATCTGGATTACGTCGTCTTTCGCCATGCGTGCCGCGCGGTTCCTTGTCTCGCCTTCGCCTACCTCGGCAACCCGGTGCCGAATCCCTTGAAATTCGCCTTCTTCAGCAAGCTCTCGTACTGGTGCGTCATCAGGTACGCCTGCACCTGGGACATGAAGTCCATGGTTACGACGACCACGATGAGCAGCGACGTGCCGCCGAAGTAGAACGGCACGTTGAAGCGCAGGTTCAGGAACTCCGGCACCAGGCAGACGAGCGTGATGTAGATCGCGCCCGCCAGGGTCAGCCGCATCAGGATCTTGTCGATGTATCGGGCGGTCTGGTCGCCCGGCCGGATGCCCGGGACGAACGCGCCGCTCTTCTTCAGGTTGTCGGCCGTCTCCTTGCTGTTGAAGACGAGCGCCGTGTAGAAGAAGCAGAAGAACACGATCAGGCCCGAGTACAGCAGGACGTACAGCGGCTGCCCCGGCGTCAGCGCCGACGCGATGTCGCGGATCCAGCGCGTCGCATCGCCGCTCGTGAACCAGCTCGCGAGCGTCGCCGGGAACAGGATGAGCGACGAGGCGAAGATCGGCGGAATGACGCCGGACATGTTCAGCTTCAAGGGCAGATGCGAACTCTGCCCGCCGTAGATCTTGTTGCCGACCTGGCGCTTCGCATAGTTGACCAGGATCTTGCGCTGGCCGCGCTCGACGAACACCACGAAGGCGGTGACCAGCGCGATCAGGGCGACGATGAAGATCGCCGACAGCGGATTGATCGAACCGGTCCGCACCAGCTCGAAGAGCCCGCCGATGGCGTGCGGCAGGCCCGCCACGATGCCCGAGAAGATCAGGATCGAGATGCCGTTGCCCAGTCCGCGCTCGGTGATCTGCTCGCCCAGCCACATCAGGAACATGGTCCCCGTGACCAGCGACACGACGCAGACGAGGCGGAACTGCAAGCCGGGTTCGAGCACCAGCCCTTGCTGCGACTCCAGCGCCACCGAGATGCTGATCGCCTGGAACACGGCCAGTCCGACCGTGCCGTAGCGCGTGTATTGCGTGATCCTGCGGCGGCCCGACTCGCCCTCCTTGCGCAGCGATTCGAGCGACGGCAGGACGTAGGTCAGCATCTGCATGATGATCGATGCCGAGATGT